>Ga0075012_10001144_pt1 | contig 27506 bp, 20 predicted proteins | sample All_14_2_FD_71474 | JGI IMG/M metagenome (GOLD analysis project Ga0075012, IMG submission 71474) | Freshwater microbial communities in response to fracking from Pennsylvania, USA - Allegheny Zone_MetaG_DW_15 | ecosystem: Environmental > Aquatic > Deep subsurface > Groundwater > Drilled...
GCTGGCCTACAACGCCGGTTTCGAACGCAACCGCATCCGCGAGCTGGCGCAGTGGTTTGAAGACCTCGCGCCCGCGCTCGACGCGCTGCTGCCGCGCATCGTCGACCTGTTCCAGATCGCACGCGGCCACTACTACCACCCGATCATGGCCGGCTCGTGGTCGTTCCGCTCCATGGCGCGCGCCGTGGAGCCCGGGCTGGACCTGGACATCGCGCTCGACCCCGCGCTGGACGCAGGCGCCGGGCACTCGGCGCGGGCGGTGTTTGCGCTGATGCAGAAGCCCGGCCAGAGCGCCACCGTGCGCGCCGCCTGCCGGGCCGCGCTGCAAGCCCATGGCCAACGCGAGACGGCGGTGTTGCGCCAGTTGCTGGCGCTGTTTGAACAAGCTGGAAACCCATCATGAACACCGTTGCCACCGAACTGCTGCCTTTGAGCGCCGAGGACTTTGCTTCGCTGGAGGCCTGGCTCAAGGAGCGGCGCATCAGCTTCCCCGAAACGCCGGACTGGGAGTTCTGCGAAGGCTTCATGGCGGCCCTGGTCTGCTGCCGCCGCGCCATCGCACCCAGCGAATACTGGCCCCGGTTGCTGGGCCTGGCGGCCGATGCCGTGCCCAGCGAGATGGCGGGTCTGTGGGCGCGGCGCTGGGCATTGGTGGAACAGGCGCTGGACACCCGGGTGAGCGCGCTCGACGACCCCGCCGCCTACCAGCCCGAGCTGGGCGAGAGCGTGGGTTCATTTGCCCAGCGCTGGGCGCAAGGCTTCATGGCCGCCGTGGCCGCCTGGCCCGAAGAATGGGCCGGCCCGCGCAACGCCCAGGCGCAGCAGTGGCGCGAGGCGGCGCTCAAGCTGTTGCGCGCACTCACGCTGCCCGACACCGACGCGCCCACCCTGCACGCCTACGAAGACCAGCAAGGCCCGCCCCGCGTGAGCGCGGCGCGCATGCAGGCCGTGGGCGATGCGATCTGGGCCGTCTATAGCCTGCGCGAAACCTGGAAGAGCCTGGGGCCGCGCGTGGAGACGGTGAGACACGCGGCGGCCGCGCCGGGGCGCAACGATGCTTGCCCTTGCGGGAGTGGGAAGAAATTCAAGAAGTGCTGCGGCTGAGCGCGGGGTGCCTTCGCACAGCCCCGAGTCCGTCAGAAGATCAAATATTCGCTGGTGACGTTGCGCGTTGATCGCGCCTTCTGCTGTCGTCCAGAACAGAAAACCCGTGGCTGCGGCGGGATCTGGCCGGTCGATGCTCTCAAGGCCTGGCGCAAGAAAAAGCCGGAACTTTTCAATAAGCGTGTTTTATAAACAGGCGGAACTTGACAATGGTCGGTGGCCACATGGCCACATGGCCACGCGCAATCGGGTTTCCGGCATACAAGGCCACGCGGGTTTGCAGTTCGGCGCAACGGCTTGTCTGCGTAGGGTTGAGACAAGCCTGTCAGAGTCAGCGGGTGTTGCAAGACGCTAAACATCTCCATCCGAAAGGCCTACGTCCGAAATCGCGCCGCCGTCTCTAACTGAGTCGGTTACCTGTGCAAGGGCAGAAAATTTTCCATTGAAATCAAGCAACTACCGTAGTCTTGGCTTGAAGAACCTCTGGCCTGAAGCTTGCTGAATGAAGGGCGTGCGGACGACCGCACACACCAGTTCAACGCCACCCCTCGGGCGTTGCCCACAAGAGAAGACAAGAACCCCGACTGCGCCGATGTGTTGCTGGACATGCGATCAATGGGACTGCGCGGGATCGTTCACGTCTCTCGTACACAAGGAGCAAACCAGCATGAAAGCACTCGTATACGGCGGCCCTGGCAAGAAGTCCGTCATGGACGTACCAAAACCGGAGGTTGAGAACGCCACGGACGCCGTGGTCAAGATCCTTCACACCACGATCTGCGGCACCGACCTGCACATTCTCAAAGGCGATGTGCCCACCTGTCAGCCCGGGACGGTGCTGGGACATGAGGGCGTGGGGGTGATTGAGTCTTTGGGTTCCGCCGTGTCGAACTTCAAGGTGGGTGACCACGTGCTGATCTCCTGCATCAGCAGTTGTGGGCGCTGCGAATATTGCCGCCGCAGCATGTATTCGCATTGCACGTCTGGCGGCTGGCTGCTGGGGCACACCATCCATGGGACCCAGGCCGAGTACGTTCGCGTACCTCATGCCGACACCAGCATGTACCCGGTGCCACAAGGCGCCGATGAAGCGTCGCTGGTCATGTTGAGCGACATCCTGCCCACCGGCTTTGAGTGCGGCGTGCTCAACGGCAAGGTGGCGCCAGGTGGCACCGTGGCCATTGTGGGTGCTGGCCCGGTGGGGCTGGCTGCTTTGTTGACGGCACAGTTCTATTCGCCGGCACGCATCATCGTGGTGGATCTCGACGATGGTCGCCTTGAAATGGCCACCCGATTTGGCGCTACCGACGTGGTGAACAGTGGCCGGGAGTCGGCTGCCGAGGCGGTGAAGCGCTTGACGGAGGGCGTGGGCGTGGATACCGCGATCGAGGCGGTGGGCATTCCTGCGACCTTTGGTATTTGTCAGGAGATCGTGGCGCCGGGCGGCGTGATCGCCAACGTGGGCGTGCACGGCAGCAAGGTCGACCTGCATCTCGAAACGCTCTGGATGCAGAACATCGCCATCACCACCCGGCTGGTCGATACGCAGACCACATCCATGCTGCTCAAAACCGTGGTGGCCAAGAAGCTCGACCCATCCGGGCTGATCACCCACCGCTTCACCCTGAACCAGATGATGGAGGCGTACGACACCTTTGCCAGAGCGGCCCAGACCAAGGCCCTCAAGGTGGTGATTTCCGCGGGATGAGGTCGTTGCGATCGTGAGTTGATCGTCCGATAATCGAACGCCGTCCGACCGGTTCTGGGTCGGACGGCGCCAGGCGAACTGGCTCGGGGGCAGGCTGCAGTGCGCATGCATGGCAGTGTGGCGCCCGGGCTTTCGTGCTTGGAGCGAATATTGCTTTGAAGGGTGTCCGGCACTTGGTGCAGACAGCCTGAGTGGAGCGGCAAGAACACACAAGCGCGACCACAGCGCAGGAGACAAGCATGCCCAATGCAGAACAGATGTTCTCTCGGCCCGAGAACGACCGGCGCGTGATGCTGGCCTGGGAACGATTCCAGCAGGACCCATCGACCGACCCCGGTGGCCTGCGTTCGTTGATTGACGATTCCTGGCGCCGCTGCCAGCTCGCCAGCGTGGATCCGGGTCAAGCGCAGGCACCCATCACCATTTCGGGCGGCAAGCTCTACCAGTTGCGCGACCAGTGTGCGGAATTGCTGGGCGCCAGCACGCCGGTGATGGCGCAAGCGCGCACTTTCCTGTCCGAGACCGGTACGGTGATGGTGCTGACCGACACCCATGGCACCGTGCTCAGCATGGAGGGTGACCCCCGCACGTTGGGTGCGGCAGAAAACGTGCACCTGCTCGCTGGCGCCAACTGGAGCGAAAGCGCTTCTGGAACGAACGCGATCGGCACCACGCTGTCGGTCGGGCAACCGGTGCAGATCCATTCAGCCGAACACTATTGCGAGGGCATCAAGCGCTGGTCTTGCTCGGCCACCGTGATCCGGGACTCGCTGGATGGGATGCCGCTCGGTTCGATTGATGTTTCGGGGCTCACCGACTCCTACAGCCGACACACCCTGGCGCTGGTGGTGTCCACCGCCGCGCGCATTGAAAGTCGACTGGCCCAGACGGAGCTGGACCTGCGCTACAGCCTGCTGGAGGCCTGCGTGCACCTGATGAACGATCAGAACAGCGATGGCGTCATCCTGTTTGACCGCCGCGGCCGAGCGATCAAGGCCAACCACCAGGCCGCCGAGATGCTGATCGAGCTGGAGCGCTCCAACGTCGGCCTGTCTGGATTGCGTCTGCCCGACATCCGCATCATCGGTGACGACCAGTCGCTGGTGCTGCCCCAGTGGGCTCAGCGCGACCACCTGGAGCCGGTGCTGGTGGAGGGCAAGCAGGTCGGTGCCTTGTTGACGATGCCCAATCGGCAACGGACAAAAAGTGTGTTTGTCTCGCTGCCGTCGATGCCGACCGAGGACCAGGACACGTCGTTTGAGCGGGTGGTTGGTGTATCGGCCGCCATCCGGAGCACGGTCTCTCGGGCGCGCCAGTTGGCCAAGTCGCGGGTTCCGGTGCTGTTGACCGGGGAGACCGGCGTCGGCAAGGAGGTTTTCGCACGCGGTATTCATGAAGCCCATTCAAACCCCGGTGCGCCGTTCGTGGCGCTCAACTGCGGGGGCTTTTCGCGCGAGCTGCTGAGCAGCGAGCTGTTTGGCCACGCCGAGGGTTCGTTCACCGGTGCCAAACGCGGCGGCATGATCGGCAAGATCGAAGCCGCCAATGGCGGCACCTTGTTTCTCGACGAGATCGGTGAGATGCCGATGGATCTGCAGCCCAACTTCTTGCGTGTGCTGGAGGAAGGCGAGGTGTACCGGCTGGGTGAGAACAAGCCTCGAAAAGTGAGTTTCCGCCTGGTTGCAGCGACCCACCGGGATTTGCGCAAGGAAATCCGCGATGGCAACTTCCGCATGGACCTGTTCTACCGCATCGCGGTAACCAGCATCCACATTCCACCGTTGCGTGAACGGCAGGAAGACATTCCCTTGCTTTTTCAGCACTACGTCAAACAGATGTCCAGGCAGCACGGACTGGGTTTGAAGGAAGTGAGGCCCGGTGTCATGAACGCCTTGCAGCGGTATGGGTGGCCGGGCAATGTGCGCGAGTTCCGCAACGCGGTCGAGAGCATGTTGCTGACCGCGCCGGGCTCTGTGATCACCGAAGGAGATCTGCCCCCGGAGCTCCTGCACATGGCACACGTGGCGGCGCAACCGGCCGCGATCGATGGCGACCCGCATGCGCGCGATCTGACACGCCTGGAAGTCGCCGAGCGGGAAGCCCTGGTCGGCGCAATGCGCCAGTGTCTGGGCAACATGACGGCGGTGGCGCGTCACCTGGGCATTGCCAAGAGCACCGTGTACCTCAAGCTCAAACGATTCGGACTCGAAGCGCTGGTGGACGAACTGCGCGCGCAGTCCGCCTTGTCCTGAGCCTGCAACGAGCGCGCGCGCCGAGCAACTGATCCTTCATCCCCACGCCCGGCACAAGAAGTGGCCCGGCTGTCCAGCGTTTGACCTCCAGCGAGGCAGCGCCAGACAGCCGGGCCTTCGTCTTTTTGGGCGACTGAAATGCTGCGACGCAGCACGTCCGCCACCGCACGGTTGTCCGACTTGAAATCGGACGGTGCGGCCTGTGGATGGTTCCTGAAGTTTGGAAAATACCTTTTTAAATCAAACACTTAAGAATTTTTTCTTTCTTCTCCAGACCTGGCACGGCTCTCGCAACAAGACTTGCGCGAAATTCAACCAGGCCGCTGTGGCCAGCGGTGACGAGGATCGCTAGATCAACACCAGGAGATGACACGACATGGCATTGCAAATCAACATAGATAACGGTGGAACCCTGACCGATATCTGCATATTGGATGACACGGGGGTCCGAAAAACGAAGGTGCTGACCACGCCGTACGACTTGAGCAAGTGCTTTTTTGAAGGCCTGCAAAAAGCGTCCGGCGTGATCTACGGCCAGACGGATGTGAAGCGGCTTCTCGAAGAAGTTGATCTGATCCGGTACTCCACGACGCAGGGCACCAACGCGATCTGCGAGCGCAAGGGGCCCCGCCTGGGTCTGATCATCGACGCCCAGTCGCGTGACCTGCCTGTGCGCCTGGCTGAGCACGATCCGGAAGTGTTCGATGTGTTGGTGGGCGACCGTGTGGTGTTCCTGGACTCTGCGACCGTGATGGGCGATACCGCCGAGGTGGACGTGGTGAAGGCGATCAACCACCTCACGGCCACCGGCGCCAACCGGTTGGTGGTGAGCTTTGGTGGCGTCGATTTCCTGGCGGTGGAAGACCGTTTCAAGAAGATCGCCTTGCGCAAGTACCCACGCCACCTGCTGGGTGCCGTACCCATCCTGTACGGGAGCGACCTGACGGCCGACCGGGATACCGTGCGGCGCACGTGGACGGCGGTCATCAACTCCTTCCTGCACCCCGCCATGGAGGCCTTCCTGTTCAACGCGGAGGGCCGGCTGCGCGAGTACCGGACCAAGAACCCGCTGCTGATCTTTCGCAACGACGGAGACGCCTCCCGCGTGGCCAAAACGGTGGCGATCAACACCTACAGCTCGGGTCCGCGCGGTGGCATGGAAGGTGTCAAGGCCTTCTCCAGGCTGTACGGCTTCACCGACAGCGTGTCCATCGACGTGGGCGGCACCACGACCGACATCGGTCAATACCTCAACGGCACGGTGGCCGAGGTGCGGCGCGGTCACGTGGAGGGCATCAGCGTGTCCTTCCCACTGTGCGAAATCATGAGTGCGGGTGCCGGCGGGAGTTCGATATTTCGCGTTGTGAACAACCACATCACCATCGGGCCGGACAGTGTGGGCGCTGTGCCCGGGCCGGCCTGCTTCGGCCGTGGCGGCAAGGAGGCAACCATCACCGACGCGGGTTTGCTGTGCGGTCTGTTCGATCCGAAGTCCTACTTCGGTGGCGGCATGACGCTGGACGTCGAGCGCGCCACCAATGCCGTGAACACCAACATCGCCGAACCCCTGCGACTGAAGCTGGACGATGCCTTGCTGCAGATGGAACACGCCTACGAGGAAAAGATTGCCGTGGAGCTGCACCGCTTCACCAAGATTTCCAAAGACACCGTGATGCTGGCCTTTGGTGGTGCAGGACCACTCAACGCCTGCGGTGTGGCCGAAAAAGCGGGCATCGACCAAGTAGCCATTCCGCAGATGGCTGCCGTTTTCAGCGCCTATGGCATTGGCTCCTGTGATGTGTCGCAGCGCTACACCGTGATGCTGGAGCAGCACGACACGGCCAGTCTGAAGGACGCGCTGGATGCGTTGAAAGTGAAAGCCTCGCGCGACATGTACGCCGAAGGCTACGAAGCGGGCAACTACGCCATGGAGGCGCGCCTGGTGGCGGATTTCGGCAACGGCAGGGAAGAGACCCAGACCCTGGACGATGAACCGGTGTTCCCGGCCGCCTTTGACAAGGCGGGCACGGTCGAACTGGAACTCAAGGCCGTCAAGTCCTTGCGCACCGAAGGCGCCAAGAAGGCGAGTTTTACCCGGGGCAAGCCAGCGGTCTCGGTCGGCGTTCGCAACGTGCTGACCCGAGGCATGGGCCGCGTTGATGTGCCGGTCTACCAGCTGGCTCAACTCCAGAAGGGTGACTGGGCGATAGGCCCGGCCATTCTCGAAGAAGACTTTTTCACCTGCCGTGTGCTCGATGGCTGGGCCTTTGTGGTCAGCGATGCCGGCGATGTTTTGCTCAACCGGAAGGGCTGATCCCATGAAAGTTCTGATGACCGAATACCTCCAGATCGACCTGGAGACCGAAAACTGGGAGTGCCGCGTCTGCGGTCACGTGATTGGCTCGGCGCACGAGGCCTACAAGGAAGGCCTGCTGGTGCACAACCGCGATCCGCGCGACATCCACCCGCCCATCATTGACCCGGAAAAGTACCGCTTCACCTTCAGCCCAGACCCCGAGTGGGTTCGCATTCTGGAGTACTGCTGCCCCGGTTGCGGCACCCAGGTCGAAACCGAATACGCCGTCCCGGGCCATCCGCCGCTGCACGACATGCAGCCCGACCTGCCGGCGCTCAAGGCCCAGTGGGCCCGACGCGGTGAGCTGAAGGAAGCCGTGGTCGGTCAGGCCGTGGCCATGGAGTCGGGCCACAAGCACTGACGCGCAGCCCGTGACGGTGTCCGCACCGTCCAGACAAGAAGAACCCGACCGGCTGGGCAAGCCGCAACACAGGCGTGGGCATTGGCCCACCGCCGGGGTAGCGCTCGCCGGTATTCATACCCATTTGAGGAGATAGCATGAGGCGTGTATCTGTCGATATCGGTGGAACGTTCACCGACTGTTTTGTGGTCTGGGATGGCCAGTACATCGAGGCCAAGGCCCTGACCACCCACCACAACCTGGCGCTCGGCTTCAACGAAGCCCTGGGCAAAGCCTGCAAAGTGCTGAAGGTCGAGCTGGAGGACATCCTGTCCGGCGTGGACTCGGTGCGCTACGCCACCACGTTGGGCACCAATGCCCTGATCGAGCACAAAGGGCCGAAGATCGGCATGCTGGTGACGGCAGGCTTTGAAGCCACGGTGCCGTTGAGCCGGGCTCGTGGCTATGGCGAAGGCCTGGACAACCTGGGCCAGCAGGACATGCCCAACGCCCAGCGCCCGGACCCGCTGGTGATGCCGCACATGATCCGCGGTGTGCGTGAGCGCCTCGACTTTCAGGGCAAGCTGGTGATGCCGCTGGACGAGGAGGACGTGCGCACCCAGATCCGTTCGCTGGTGGACAAGGGCGCCGAGATCATCGTGGTGGCGCTGGTCAATGCGGTGGTCAACCCCTTGCACGAACAGCGCATCGAGGAAATCCTGCTGGAGGAATACCCGTCGCACTTGCTGGGCGCGATTCCGGTCATCCTGTCGCACCAGGTGGCGGGTCGCAAGGGCGAATATGTGAGAGCCACCTCCGCCATCGTCGACGGCTACCTGCACTCGACCATGTACCACGCGCTCTCTGCGCTGGAACAGAACCTGCGCGCGCACCGCTACGACAAGCCGATGCTGGTGATCCACAACTCGGGCGGCATGGCGCAGCTCAATTCCACCGACGCACTGCAGACCATCCACTCCGGCCCGGTCTCGGGCATCGGGGCGTCCGAACACCTGGCCATGCAGACCGGTCTGGGCAACGTGGTGGCCACCGACATGGGGGGCACCAGCTACGACATCGGCATCGTGGTCGACGGTGGGGTCAAGCACTACGACTTCAACCCGGTGATCGACCGCTGGCTGGTGTCTGTGCCCATGGTGCACCTGGTGACGCTGGGTGCGGGCGGTGGCTCGGTGGCCACCTACGACCGCATGTACAACACCGTCAAGTGCGGTCCGGAGTCGGCGGGTTCGGACCCCGGACCGGCCTGCTACGACCGCGGGGGCATGAAGCCGACCGTGACCGATGCCGACCTGTTGCTGGGCTATCTGGATGCCAAGAACTACGCGGGCGGCTCGATCCCGCTGAACCCGCGCCGTGCCAAGGCGGCCATCGAAGACACGTTGTGCGATGACCTGGACTGCGACGTGATCGATGCCGCGCTGCTGATCCGTGAGAAGGTCGATGACAACATGGCCAACGGTCTGTTCACCGAACTGCGCGCCCGTGGCTACGACCCCAAGGACTTCACCATGCTGGCCTATGGCGGCAACGGTCCGCTGCACTGCTGCGGGATCGCACAGAACCTGTCGATCGACAAGATCCTGGCGCCACCCCTGTCCTCGGTGTTCTCCGCGGTGGGCGCTGGCAACATGCACCAGCTGCACATCCACGAGCAGTCGCTCTACATGGTGTTGTACGACTCGAACACGCGCCACCTGTTCGACGACTACGACCGCTTCAACAGCATCGTGGCCGAGCTGAAGGAACTGGGCACGCAGGACTTGCTGCGCCAGGGCATGACACGGGAAGACATCTGCCACAACCTGGAGCTGGACATGCGCTACGGCAACCAGTTGGTGCAGACCACGGCCGTGATCCCCAAACACGACGTGAACGGTCCGGCGGATGTGCTGGCCCTGATCTCGCAGTTCTCCAACGACTACGGCAAGCGCTTTGGCGAGGGCTCGCAGGCGCCGGAAGCGGGTATCCGCATCAACACCATCCGGGTGGCGGCCTTTGTGCGCCACGAGACGGTGCAGTTCGAGGACATCAAGCCCGTGCCACCGGAGAAGCGCAAGACGCCGCCAACCCCCGCCAGCACGCGCAAGTGCCACTTCGTGGGCCACAAGGAAGCCTTCGACACCCCCGTCTGGGACCGAGCCGCCATCGAGCCGGGTGTGCAGATCCCGGGGCCGGCCATCGTCGCGTCCGAAGTCACGACCTTCCTGGTGAACCCGGGGTGGAACTTCGTCGCCGCGCGCCAGGGGGCGTCCTGGTTCCTGCGCGCCTGAGCGCCCATCGCCCCATCGATCAACGAATTTGAAGGACAGAACCATGAGCGATCTGAACCAGCCCATCCGGGCCAAGACACCGAGCGCCGAAGAAGTTGCGCTGATCAGCAAGTTTCTCAACGACACCACCCTGTTTCTCGGGCCCGACCCCGAGATCATGCAAAACCACGACCTGATGCCCCGTACGCCGGAGGAGGACGCTGCAGTGCGCCAGGTGAACGACGCGCACGTCATCGCCAAGATCCGCGACCGGCTGCAAGCCGGCTGCGATGAAGGCTACGAGATGGTGGAGCAGATGGGCGCCGCGCCCGGCGCCAAATGGGGTGATGTGATCACCGGTGTCTATTCGGCCTCAGGCGACCTGGCCATTGCCAGTGCCGGCGGCGTGCTGATCTTCTCGGCCCTGGTGCACCACCCGATCAAGTTCATCATCAAGAACTGGATCAACGACCCCACCGTGGGCGTGCGCGAGGGCGACGGCTTCATCCACAACGACTCGCGCTACGGCAACGTGCACAACACCGACCAGAGCATGATCGTGCCCATCTTCCACGAGGGCAAGCTGGTGTGCTGGGTGGCCTCGACCGTGCACGAAGGTGAGAACGGCGCGATCGAGCCGGGCGGCATGCCGTCCATGGCCGAGAGCCCGTGCGACGAGGGTCTGAAGATGTCGCCGTTCAAGGTGGTCGAGAACTACCAGATCAAACGCGATGTGCTGACCTTCCTGCAGAACTCGGTGCGTGAGCCCAAGCTGCAATACGAGGACATGAAGGTCAAGCTGTTCGCCTGCCTGCGCATCAAGCAGCGGATTGAAGAAACACTCAACACCGACGGTCCTCAGGCCCTGGTGTCCACCCTGCGCCTGACGATGGAGAACGTGCGCGCCGAGGTCAAGCGCCGCATCAGCGAATGGCCCGACATGACGGTTCGCACCTACATCATCCAGGACTCGACCCTGCGCGAGAACTGTCTGGTGAAGATCAACTGCAAGCTCACCAAGACTGGAGACCGGCTGATCTTCGACTTCCGCGGCTCCAGCCCGGAGTTCACCAACCGCGCCACCAACACCATCGTGGCTGGCCTCAAGGGCATGCTGGCGCAGGTGTTCCTGTGCTACGTGTGGCCCGATCTGCCGCGCGGCCAGGCGGCGTTTGCCCCCATCGAAGTGATCACCGATCCGCACTCGATCGTCAATTGCTCCTACGACGCGCCCAACTCCCAGAGCCTGATGTCGATCTTCACCGGCTTCACCGCCGGCCAGCACGCGGTGGCGAAGTTCCTGTACAGCTGCCCCGAGAAGTACACCAAGGTCCATGCGCCGACCTTCAACATGATCAACACCTTCATCTGGGGTGGGGTCAGCCAGCATGGTGAAACGCTGGGCAACCTGTGTGCCGACCTCAACGGCATGGGTGCGGGCGCCACCGTGGACCGAGACGGTGAGCACGCGCTGGCGCCGATCTTCGCCACCATGGCCGACATCGGCGAGCAGGAGCTCAACGAAGAGGAAGTGCCCTTCCTGCAACTCGTCTCCAAGAAAATGACGCGCGATGCCATCGCCCCGGGCAAGTACCGCGGCGGTCAGGGCTACACCATGATGGTGGCCACCAAGGACAGCGAGCAGTGGGGCTTCATGACGGTGTGCCAGGGCGCGAAGTTCCCGCCCATCCAGGGTCTGTTCGGCGGCTACGCCTGCGGCGCCTATCCGCTGTGCAAGATCGAGGGGGTGGACGTGTACGACGTGCTGCTCAACGAGCCGCACAAGTTCAAGCACTCGATCGAAGAGCTCATGAACGAGCGCCCCTTTGAAGGGGCCCGCTACACCACCCACCACATGGGCATGGGCTTCGAGATCTCCAAGCGCGGCGAACTGTTCATGATTTCACAGGGCGCTGGTGCCGGTTACGGTGACCTGCTGGAACGCGATCCCGCGGGTGTGATCAAGGACATCGAAGACGGCCTGATGTCGCCCGGCGTGGCCGAGCGCCTCTACAAAGTCAAGTTCGATCCGGTCACGCTGGCGGTGAACCAGGAGGCCACGCAAGCGGCGCGCGACGCCGAGCGCAAGGCGCGCATCGCGCGCAGCGTTCCCTTCAAGGAGTTCGTCAAGACCTGGAACCAGCCCAAGCCGCCGTCGAACATGCAGTACTTCGGCTGCTGGGGTGACGACGTCGACACGCTCTACGTGGGAAGTCCTGACATCACGCGCAAGGCCAACGAACCCAAGCCCAACTACATGCGACACCCGAAGGATGTCCGCATCGAAGCGCTGGAAGCCCGACTGGCCGCCGCAGGTGTTTTGCAGGACGAGAAGCAATGAGCACGCTGGCTGAGTTGCTGCCGCACTCAGCCGGTGCGGGCGCTGTGCGGGTATGGCTGAAGTCTTCGGCCTACACCCGGCGCCTGCTGCTCGGCTCGGAGCAGGCCGATCCCTGGGAGAACGCGGCTGGCTATCTGGCCTACTTTGTCCAGGCCCATGGCCTGCTGCGGCCCGATGTGGCGGTGGTCGAAGTGGGTGAGCTGATCGATGCCTGGTGCGTTCGCGATGGTGGCCTGGCGGCCCGTCTGGGCAACCGCCGCCGACCAGCGACGGCCTTGCGCAAGTTGCTGGAATCGGAGGCCCCCAAGGCCGTGCTGGCCGAGGTGGTGACGGCCGTGCTGTCGCACCTGCGGGGTCAAACCCCATTGGTGCTGTCCATGCCCTCGCCGCGCGCCTGGCTGTTGCACGCCAACCGAATGGCCGGTGGTACCGACGACGAGATCGACGCGGACACGGTGGAGGACGCGGCCATGTACGTGGCCGACCTCATCCGTTCCGTCTCCGCGTTCCCGGTGGCCGGTTTGCTGCTGGAGGAACAACGGGATGACCGGGCGTTGGAGGCTGCGCACATCGACCGCTACCGATCCGTGCTCAATGTCGCGGGGCACTACCGCTGGTCGACAGTCCTGCGTCTGCCGCAGGGCATTCGCATGGCACCGGAGACCTTTGACGGGCTTGCTGCGGTGATTGGCGATGCGGATCCCGGTCAGACCGCCTTCGGGCGTGACGACAGCGCGGCATTTGCCCTGGGGGTGTCGGTGGCGCCACTCGCACCGAATCAGTTCCATTTCGTTGAAATTGACCCGAGGCAGCAACCTGAGGCTGTGCTGGAGCACTTGGCACGCTTGCGTGCCCGCACCACATGACACCGCTGACCTGGTGTCTGCTAGCCACGTTGGTGGGCGGCGCCTTGTCCGCCGGCGTGGCGCTGCTGACCACCGCATCCATGAGTCGGCGCACGTTGTCCCGGCTGGTCAGCTACGCCACGGGGGCACTGCTTGCGGCCGCCTTCTTCAACGTGCTGCCTGAAGCCATTCATGAATCGGGTGATGCACAAGAGACCACCAGTCTGGTGCTGGTCGGCATCGTTGCCTTTTTCCTGCTCGAAAAGCTCGTTATCTGGCGCCATGACCATGGCCCGCTTTCGACCTGGACCGGCAGCGTGGACGGACATCACCACGCCCATGGCGATGCCGAGGTCCGGCGAGGGGGGCTGTTGATGATGCTGGGCGACACCTTCCACAACGTTGTCGACGGCATCCTGGTGGCAGCCGCCTTCCAGCAGGATGTGGCGCTGGGCCTGGTGACCTCAGTGGCCATCGTGGCCCACGAGATTCCCCAGGAGCTGGGTGATTTTGCCGTGCTGCTGCATTCGGGTTTCAGTCGCCGCCGCGCACTGGTCTTCAACCTGCTGTCCAGCCTGGCCATGACACTGAGCGCGGCGCTGGCCTGGTTGGCCTTGCCTTTGATGGATGGCGCCGTACCGGTGTGCCTGGCACTGGCCTGCGCCAGCATGACCTATGTGGCCATGGCGGACTTGATCCCCAGCCTGCACCGTCACCCGAGCCTGGGCTCCACGTTGGAGCAGCTTGCACTCATGGGCGCAGGAATGGTATCGGTCGCGGGTGCGCACGGGTTGCTGGAACTCGTGGGTGTGCATGGATATTGACCAACGCTGGAGCGAACCTTATGAACACAATCTCTGAAATCGATTTCCGCACCCCAAAGGGTCCTGTTGGCCGCATTCCCGTCACGCTGCTGACCGGCTTTCTGGGTGCCGGCAAGACCACCTTGCTCAATCACTGGATGCACCAGCCCGGCATGGCAGGCGTGGCGGTTCTGGTCAATGAATTTGGGGAGGTCGGCATCGACCACCACCTCGTCGATGCCGTCAGTGACCAGATGCTGTTGCTGGACTCCGGCTGCCTGTGCTGCACCGTTCAAGGGGATCTGGTTGCCGCATTCCGCAAGCTGTCCGACCGCATGGCCCGCGGCGAGATCGCTCCTATTTCGCGTGTGGTGATTGAAACCACGGGATTGGCAGACCCGGTGCCTGTGCTGTACACGTTGATGGAGGAGCCCTTTGTCTGCGCCCGGTATCTGTGCGACACCGTGATCGCTGCGGTATCGGCAACACAGGGGCTGCAGCAACTCGATCAACATCCGGAATGCCAGCGCCAGGTGGTGGCTGCCGATCGGTTGTTGATCACCAAATGCGACCAGGCCACGTCAACCCAACGGGCCCAACTGGAAGAAGCGTTGTCGACGCACAATCCGCAGGCCGAACGGGTGGCTGTGCGCCACGGTTTTGCCGATCTCAGCACACTGATGGCATCGGGAGGTGTCTACGGCCGTGCGGACGTGGCGTCGAGCCTGCAGGCCTGGCTTGGCACTGAAATCGCACGGCATGGCCCATCGGGCCTTTTTGCGCTGGATCACACCGCCAACGACCAGGGCAACGGCGACGGCCACTACCTGCGAAGTCCTCGCCGCCGCAACCACCACTCAGCGCGCGTGCGGAGTTTCGTCATCGCATTTGATCGTCCGGTCTCTTGGCTGGGGTTCTCCCTGGCCATGGGCCATGTCCTGCGCGCGTATGCCACCAACTTGCTGCGTGTCAAAGGTCTGATGCGCGTGGCGGGTGATGAGGCACACCCGCGGGTGGTGCAGTGCGTGCAGGACGTGGCCTATCCCCCGGTGCGTCTGGCCGCCTGGCCACGTGACAGCGCATTTGACGACGGCCACAGCCGTCTGGTGTTCATCGCCCGAGACCTGGCGCCCGAGCAGGAGGCTTCCGTCCGGGCGTTGCTCATCGACTTCGCGAGCAACACGGCGGCACTGCGTGCCAGCGCCACGGACTGGGGGTTGCCCACGCGTTGCTGGCTCAGCCAGCGCGCTCCGATCCGATCGGCCACGGGCATTGAGCACGAAGGATGGGAGATTCAGGCCCGGCGCTTTCGTTTGCAAGGTGCCGGCCAGTAGGGCAGCAGGTACCCGAAATGGCTGTGTTGAGAAAAGCCCTGTTCGAAGTCCGAGCTATGCAAAATTTGAGAAATGAGTTCCGTATGAGCAAAAAAACAAACCCCCGTGAAGTCGTCGTCGTCAGCGCAGCCCGTACCGCCATCGGTACCTTTGGCGGCAGCCTGAAAGACATACCCCCCACCGAACTTGGCGCGCTGGTTGTCAAGGAAACGCTGGCCCGCTCCCAGCTTGATGGCCAGGACGTGGGCCATGTGGTGTTCGGCCATGTGGTCAACACGGAACCGAAAGACATGTACCTCTCTCGGCTCGCGGCCGTCAACGGTGGCTGCGACGAAGGCACCCCGGCCTTCAACGTGAACCGCCTGTGTGGTTCGGGCTTGCAGGCCATTGTCTCGGCCGCGCAGTCCATTCTGCTGGGCGACACGGATATTGCCATTGGCGGTGGGGCTGAATGCTTGAGCCGCTCCCCGTTTGCATCGCTCAACATGCGTTGGGGCGCCCGCATGGGGGACACCAAAATGGTGGACATGATGGTCGGCGCGCTGAACGACCCGTTTCACACCATCCACATGGGTGTGACGGCCGAGAACATCGCCGCCAAGTGGGGCATCACCCGCGAAGACCAGGACCGACTGGCCGTGGAAAGCCACAACCGCGCCCAGCGCGCCACGGAAGAGGGCCGCTTCAAGGAGCAGATCGTTCCGGTCATGGTCAAGAACCGCAAAGGTGAAGTGGCCTATGCCACCGACGAGCATTTCCGGCCCAACTGCGGCATGGAAGAGTTGGCCAAACTCAAGCCGGTGTTCGTGAAGGAAAACGGCACCGTGACCGCTGGCAACGCCTCGGGCATCAACGACGCTGCTGCGGCCGTGGTGTTGATGGAAGCCGGTGCGGCCAAGGCTCGCGGTTTGGCGCCCCTGGCGCGTCTGGTGGCCTACGCCCATGCCGGCGTGGATCCGAGGTACATGGGGATCGGTCCGGTACCGGCTTCGAAGCTGGCACTTCAGAAGGCAGGCCTGACGGTCAACGACCTGGATGTCATTGAAGCCAACGAAGCCTTCGCAGCCCAGGCCTGTGCCGTGATTCGAGACCTTGGTCTGGACCCGGCCAAGGTCAATCCCAACGGCTCCGGCATTTCACTCGGCCACCCCATCGGTGCCACCGGCGCGCTGATCACGGTGAAGGCGCTGTACGAACTGCAACGCATCAACGGTCGTTACGCGCTGGTGACGATGTGCATCGGCGGCGGACAGGGCATTGCGGCAATTTTCGAAAGATAGAAACTGACCCACCAACGAATCGCCCCAGACCAACGGCCGCGCGCGGGGGATCAGACACACGCCCTTCACCACCAAGGCGCAGCGCCGGTGCGGTCCGCCCGCTGGTGAACCGTGGCGTCCCAAGTGGCTGAAGCTACTGCACCCTTTCTTGATCTCGACTGTGTGGATGTGACGGGCGCCCCAAGAGCTCCAGGCGCAGCAGTGGCGCGAGGCCGCGCTGAAGTGGCTGCGGGCGCTCACGCTGCCCGACACCGGCGCACCCACCCAGCACGCCTACGAAGACCAGCAAGGCCCGCCCCGCGTGAGCGCGGCGCGCTTGAAGGCCGTGGGCGATGCGATCTGGGCCGTCTATAGCCTGCGCGAAACCTGGAAGAGCCTCGGCCCGCGTGTGGAGACGGTGAAACACGCTGCGGCTGCGCCGGGGCGCAACGACCCGTGTGCCTGTGGGAGCGGGAAGAAGTTCAAGAAGTGCTGCGGCTGAGTGCGGGGAAGGTTTTCACACAGCCGCGCCACGTTCAGCCGTTCGCGATGCGGCTGACCAACGCCTGGGTGAATGCCGCGGTGCTCGCCTTGCCGCCCAGATCGCCCGTGCGCACCTTGTCGATGTTCAGCGTCGCATCGAGCGCCTGACGCAGGTGGGTGGCCTTTTCCGTGAGCTTGACGTGGTCCAGCATCATCGCGGCGGCCAGCAGCAGGGCTGTGGGGTTGGCGATGCCTTTTCCAGCGATGTCCGGCGCTGAACCGTGGACCGCTTCAAAGATGGCTGCGTCGGCCCCGATGTTGGCACCCGGCGCCATGCCGAGCCCGCCCACCAGGCCTGCCACCAGATCAGACAGGATGTCGCCGAAAAGGTTGGTGGTGACCAGCATGTCGAACTGCCAGGGGTTGAGCACCAGCTTCATCGCGCAGGCATCGATGATCACGGTGTCCAGTTCGAACTTGCCCTTGTACTGGCGTTCGTACAGTTCCAGGCCGGTCTCCAGAAAGATGCCTGTGAGCGCTTTCATGATGTTGGCCTTGTGCACGATCGTGACCTTCTTGCGGCCGGTGGCGACGGCGTGTTCAAAGGCGTACTCCAGCAACCGGCGGCTGCCTGCGCGGGTGTTGATGCCGGTGGCCATGGCCACGGCATGCGGATCGTCATCGATCTGCACGAAATGCTCGTGTCCGATGTACAGGCCTTCCAGGTTTTCGCGCACCACAACAAGGTCGATCTTGTCGAAGCGACCGCCGGGAATGATGGTCAGGGCAGGGCGCAGGTTGGCATACAGCTTGAATTCTTCGCGCAGTCGAACGTTGGACGAGCGATAGCCCCCGCCCGAGGGCGTTTCCAGCGGGCCCTTGAGCGCCAGGCGCGTGCGGCGGATGCTGTCCAGGGTGGCCTGTGGCAGGGGGTCTCCGGCCTGCTTGACGCCTTCGAGGCCGGCGATCTGTCGGTCCCATTCAAAAGGGGCCTTGAGCGCATCCAGGGCCGCCAGCGTGGCGTCGACGATCTCCGGGCCAATGCCGTCGCCGGGGATCAGGGTGGCAGGAATCAATGTGGTCATGGAGGCGGTCCTCGAAAGAGAGTTGCTGGAAGAAAGCGGCAGGTGGCTCAGGCCTTGCGCACGAACCCGGACTTGGGTTGCATGGCCCCGATGCCATCGACCTTGAAGTCTATGTCGTGGCCGCCTTCAACGCGGCGGATGTTGCAGGCTTGGGTGCCCACCCTTCGAGGGCGGTGATCAACTGAACGTCCGCAAACTTCTGGCTTCCCGCAACACGTCGTGTACGTCGGTCTCAATGCCGGCCCAGGCCTGCTCTGACATGCCCGCCGGACGCTGCAGGCGGTGGGGCATGCGCGCGTTGATGGCCACATCCTTTCGGGCAAACACCACACTGTTGCCACAATCCCGGGTCGCCACGACCAGTGCATCGCCGTCGAAACTCAGGGCGATGCGTTCCAGGTAGGCACCGAAGTACAGATCGAGTTCGTGCAGGTTGCAGACCATGACACCACCCTTGGTGAGCAGCCGGGCGCACAGACCGTAGAAGTTCTGCGTGCCCAGCGACGGTGCCATGCTCTCGGCATCGAAGCCATCGACCATGATGATGTCGTAGCTCGCATCGTCCATGGCGGCGACGAAGTCCGCACCATCGGCCTGCACCACCCGGAAATCATTCTGATCAGGCGGCACCTCAAACTGGTCTCGCAGCGCAATGACCCGTGGGTCGATTTCCACCACCGTGATATCGGTGCCAGGAAAGTGCCGGTGGCAAAACTTGGGCAACGATCCTCCACCCAGCCCGATCATCAGGATGTTGCGCGGTTGAGGCGCAAACACCATGAACCCCATCATCAGGCGCGTGTAGTTCAACACCAGGCGGTCGGGGTGGCGCGGGTCCATCGCGCTTTGCACATCGGTCAAGCCGAAGCTGAGCGTTTGCTCAAACCGCTTGTGCCGAATGCGCACGTCCCGCAGGTTCAGGCCCGCATCGATGAGCGCGGTTTGCAGTGCCGATCCAAAGTTGAAGCTCATGCCGTTTTGCTTGTTGAGGTCGTGTTCTCGTGCATGGTGATGAACGATCAATGGGCTCTTTACACATCTTTGATGTGACTATAGTATGCTTTAAATTTAAATATCATTATCATATGATGATCATGTTTTCCAACGTGCACCTTGCAACACGCCCCGTGGCGCACGCCTGCACGTTCGCACTGTGTGTGAAAAGAGGTTGATCGCATGTCACTGTCCGCCCTGGAAAGAAGCGTGCGCGCCACGCGCCCCCGCTGCGTCCGCGTCAACCTGCGTCTCTGGTACGCGCTGAAGGCCGCCAACCTCATTGAGCAGCGTGAGGTTTCACCCAGCGCTACGGCGCTGTCTGGTGTGCTTTTCCCTCACTTTGGCGAGGTGCTGCTGGTGCTGGATCCCGACCTCGATGGGCATGCGTTCGAGGTTGAACAACCCGTCAAAGAGCCCGCTCCGGCGCCAGTTCAAAAGCGCATCGCGGCGCCACCGCAGTCCGCTTCGTCCGCGCCGAAAGACGGCGACACCGGGTCAGCATTCGACCGGCGCTGGATGGGGCGTTACTGAAAACAGCCCCCGGATGCATGGACATCCAAGTTACATAGAATGCGCACATGGAGCTCAAAACTGCCCGACTGACGGTCCTCATCGACCCCGCCAAAAAGAAGGCCTTTGAAGGCCTTTGTGCGCGCCAAGACGTGACGCCGTCACAGGTGGTGCGGCGTCTGATCCGCGATTACCTCGCCGCCCATGGCGAAGGCTTCATTCCCAGCGGCTCCGCCCCACAAATCGCCGAAGAAGACAGCGAAACACCTGTGTGATCGACAGGAGCGGGGCCACCTCAGCTTCGCTGCAGTTCTTCAACAACATGGTCGTGGAGCGCCTGCGCGGCGGCATCCTTGCGGGCAGACGAGGCGATCACGGCCGCGACCTGCAGGCGGGCCAACGGCGGCAACCCGTGTCGGGCATCCAGCTGCACCAGCTCGGGTGGGCATGAGCTGCGCTTGACGGCGGCCACCGCCAAGCCGCTTTGAACCACGGCAAGCAGGCCCACGGTGCTGGGGCTTTGGTAGGCGATGCGGTAGCGGCGGCCGGCGCGGCGCAATGCCTGCTCGGGCATCTTGCGCGCCATCGAACCCGGTTCGAACACCGCCAGCGGCAACGGGTCGCGTTGCCACACCGGGCTGCTGGCCAGGCCGACCCAGACATACGCCTCATCGAACAGGCGGGTGCCTCGCGAAGGTCGATCTTGCGTGACCAGGGCCACATCCAGATCGCCAGCCGTCAGCGCCGGGATCAGCACCGTGGACTGGGCGCAGACCATCTCCACTTCGACCTCGGGGTGGGTCTGCGCAAAGCGCCGCAGCGCCGGCCCGAGGTGGGCTGCGGCGTAGTCCTCGGGAAAACCGAAACGCACATGGCCCGTCACGGGCACGGTCTCCAGCGCCGACTGCGCCGCCGCATGCGCCAACAGCACCTCGCGTGCCTTCGGTAGCAGCCGCTCGCCAGCGGGTGTGAGCGCAAAGCGCCGCGCATCGCGCAGCAACAGCGGCACCGCCGCAGCCTGCTCCAGCTTCTTGATCTGCATGCTCAGTGCCGCTGGCGAGCGGTGCACCACACGGCAGGCTGCCGACAGCGAACCGCCGTCGACCGCGGCGACGAAAGCACGCAGCCAGTCCAGCTGCAGGTCACGGGAACGGTTCGTCATATCGAATCGGCTGCAACAAAGATGGTTTCGTTTATCGAACGAACAGCGCCAGATTATCGCGCTTTACGAACTTCAGGAATGCGCCGAAAGTCCTGCCATGACAGACACACAACGCTCTTCCGGTGCCGGGCTGATGGTGGCCGGCGGCCTGCTGATGGGAACACTCGGGCTGTTTCTTGAGCAGGCCGGCCAGCACCCTCTGACGGCGGTGTTCTTCCGCTGCCTCTTTGGCGGCGCGGCATTGCTGGCCTTTGCGTGGGCGACCGGAAGGCTCAAGGAACTGCGTCCCACACGCCAAGGCGTGGCCGTGGCAGCGCTCACGGGCAGCCTGATGGTGGTGATGTGGGCCAGCTTCTTCGCCGCCATCCAGTGGACCTCGATTGCGTTGGCGACGGTGACTTTTCACCTGCAGCCCTTGTGGTTGCTGCTCGCCGGAGTGTGGTTGTTCGGCGAGCGGCTGGGTGGCGCGCGGGCGCTGGGCGTGTTCGGTGCGTTCGCTGGTCTGACGATGGCCACCGGGCTGCTGCGCTCCGGCCTGCCGGGTGGGCAGCCGCTGTTCGCCTGGGGCCTGGCGTTGGCTGTGATGGGGTCGGTGTGCTACGCGGCGGTGTCGCTGCTGGCCCAGCGGCAGCGCGCGCTCAGCTCGCTGGGTTTGACGTTCTGGCAGTGCGCCACCGGTACGCTGCTGCTGGCCTGGTGGCCCGCCTGGCACGGCCTGCCAGCGCAGTGGGGCGGTTGGCCTGCGGTCACCTGGGGCTGGCTGGTGGGCTTGGGTGTGCTGCACACCGGCTTGGCCTATGCGCTGATCTATGCCGGCATGCAGCGGCTGGAGGTGGGGCGGATTGCGCTGCTGCAGTTCGTCTACCCGATTGCCGCGATCGCGCTCGATGTGGTGATCTATGGCCGGTCGCTGGATGCCATGCAGTGGGCGGGCGTGCTGTTGATGGGCGCGGCGCTGTGGTGGGCCGGCCGAACCGATGCGGTCCGGCCGCTGGCGGCCCGTGGTGTTCAGAGCGGCTGAAGCGATGGCAACCGTTCTTGATCTCTACGGTGAGGATGTAGTGGGCGGCCCATGAGGTCCAGGCGCAGCAGTGGCGCGGGGCCGCGCTGAAGCTGTTGCGCGCGCTCACGCCGCTCGACACCGGCGCGCCCACGCTCCACGCCTACGAAGACCAGCAAGGCCCACCCCGCGTGAGTGCTGCGCGCATGAAGGCCGTGGGCGATGCGATCTGGGCGGTCTACAACCTGCGCGAAACCTGGAAGAGTCTCGGCCCGTGCGTCGAGACGGTGAAACACGCTGCGGCTGCGCTGGGTCGCAACGACCTTTGCCCATGTGGTAGCGGGAAGAAGTTCAAAAAGTGCTGTGATTGAGCATTCACACAGCCTTGATCGATACCGCACACTGAAGTGGAGAGCGCAGCGGCCACGCAACAGGGCCATGCAAGTAATTGCTGTCGGCCATCAGCGGTCCTCTGCAAATGACTTCTCTGGGGATTTGCCTCCCGCCCACCCGAATTCCGGCAGTACACAATTTCCGGAATGCGCGCATCACCCCGCCAGTCGCTTGGTTTCCATTTGACGTGAACATGTGGTCAATGACTCCGACTGAGCCTAGTCTCTTTTGTCAGGTGTGATGTCTTGATATGTCGCGCGGCGTTTCTGTTCTCACGCCCGCAGATACAGTCAGAGGTATGGCGACAAAGAACAATCTCCCGCACCTCACATGGCTCAAGCAGGCAGGAACAGCGCTGTCCACCTCCGATGGGAAACCCGTTGGTGTCTGGGAGCTTGTGGTCGATACCAATGACGAAGCGACGCTCAAGAGGTGGGCCGCGCATTTCCGCCAGCACTACTGCCTGGACTCGAAGATTGACGAGCTATGTTCGGGAACCGGGCTGTCACGCGCCGAGTATCTGAGGCAATTGGTCTTCCCATCCGCCGATAGCAAGCTTGGCCCGGGGGTTCGCTCCGGCGACTTCGCAGAAATACTTCTTTCCGACCTCCTCGAGGACCAGTTCGGGTTTTGGGTGCCGCGAACCCGCTACGCAGATAAGTCCGTCAGAGATGAATCGGCCAAAGGCACAGACGTGCTGGGCTTCAAGTTTGCTAAGGGTAATTTCACTCCTAGCCCGCAAGACATCCTCGTGGTTGCCGAATCGAAAGCGCAGATGAGCGGGAAGAAGGCGAATCCCCGTCTCCAAGCTGCAGTCGATGACTCTGCAAAGGACGCACTGCGAAAAGGCGAATCGCTGAACGCTGCGAAGCGTCGGTTGCTTGCTGATCAGCGCCGTCAGGAAGCTCTCGCGGTTGAACGCTTTCAAGACCCGAACGACCGGCCATACAAGATGCAGTCCGGCGCAGCAGCAGTTTTCAGCTCAGAGGTATTCGATGCGGACAACATCTGCTCGACGACCAACTGCAAGGACCACCCCAACGCAGCGCACTTGTTTCTTGTGGCGGTGCATTCGAAGGAGTTGATGAAGCTCGTGCATGCACTGTACGAAAGGGCTGCCAATGAAGCCTAGCAACGGCGCGCGGCACGCTGCCGCAGTGACCCTCTCTAAGGGGAAGATGTACGAGTACAACGTTCCTCTCGAACATCACATCCGCCTGCCAGAGGGCCTCGACCTCGAAGAACAGTTCCCGCTTGCCATCGGGACGATCGGCGATTTCGCAGCGGATGTTGTCCGGGCGCGGCTGGGCTTTTCCATCGACGTTGAGTTGACCTCACCGGAGGATGTTCAGTTTGCTGGCCGTGTGCTGCAAGCGTTTGTCGACTCCCGCCTGAACGACGCGTTGACATCTGAACTGCTCCTTCTAGCTTCTTCTGCCTTCTACATGAGTGGACGGCCAGGCGACTCCATCGTCTTGTTCAAGAGGCTCCAGGGGCATGCCCCCAATGAGGGAGAAGACCTGGCTCAGGCAATTCGGTGGGTCCTTGGAGGGCCATGGGCCGAAAATCCGCCGCTCGGCGTTTCGCCGCTACTTGACCGACTTCTCGGCGCGCTCTATTGGCACTTCCTTGATGGCAGTACCGCCGAAGTCAGCGAAGCGGTCGGACATCTGAACGCCTGGGCCTACGCCAACGGAAGCGCCCATGAACTGCTGCTCGCAGACGTCCTTGGGGCACTCGCATTTCTGCGCGTGGAGCGGTCTTCATGGTCGTTGCTGCCCGGGTACTCTCAACTCGATAGGGACCTGTGGTTCCCATACCTGCTGCGGGAAAACGCCGTCCAGGAGATGTGGCCATCTCAGCAGATGCTGGGCGCAGCCGGGCTCTACGCGGGCCTCTCCTCGGTTGTGCAAATGCCGACCAGTGCAGGGAAGACGAGGGCGACCGAACTCGTCATCCGCGCCGCCTTCCTTTCGAAGCGAACCACCTTCGCCGTAGTAGTGGCGCCTTTTCGCGCGCTGTGCCAGGAAATCGCGAATGCGTTGCGGACTGCCTTCACCCAAGATAGGTACCAAGTCAACCAATTGAGCGACGCTCTTCAGCCGGACTACTTGAGCGAACTGCGCGAGTTCCTAAACATCGACGCTGCGACCACGCCCCACGTCGTTGTGCTCACTCCGGAGAAGTTGCTCTACGTTCTGAGACAAGAGCCTGGACTGGTGGAGCGGGTCGGTCTCATCATCTACGACGAAGGGCACCAGTTCGACACAGGTAGCCGTGGGGTAACTTATGAGCTTCTTCTCACGTCCATCAAACGGCTCCTGCGGGAGGATGCCCAATCGGTCCTTATCTCAGCTGTGATTCGAAACGCAGCGGCGTTGGCGGAGTGGCTGCTCAAGAGCCAAGATCACGTGGTCACCAACAATCAACTGCAAACCCAGCGCTCTATAGCGTTTGCAAGCTGGCCCTGGCTCACAGCGCCCGGAAGCCTGGAGTTCAACAGAGGGCCCAATGTCGAGCAGCCATTTTTCGTCCCTCGCGTCATCACGACGGAGGATCTAGCGCTCAGAGGTAAAGAGAGAATTCGACATCCCTTTCCGGAGAAGACTAGTGGCTCGGTTGCGCTCTATCTGGCGCTGCGCCTGGTTTCAAATGGTGCTGTCGCGATCTTCTGCGGGACGAAGGCTTCAGCGGCAAAGATTGTTCGCGAGGCTGCCGAGGAGGTCTTTGCTCGCGGTGTCTCTCTCCCGCCGCCATCGGAATCGAGTAACACTGAGGAACTGGCCCGACTTCAGCATCTTTTCAACGCGAACTTCGGGGCAGACTCGTACCTGGCGCGATCAGCTGGGCTTGGAATTTTCGCTCACCACGGAAATACGCCCCACGGCCTACGTTTGGCTGTCGAGCACGCGATGCGAGCCGATTTCATTCGGTTGGTTGTCTGCACGTCGACGTTGGCCCAGGGCGTCAACCTGCCGATTCGGTACCTACTCATCACTAACACGATGCAAGGTGGCGATGCAATGAAGGCTCGCGACTTCCATAACCTAATGGGCCGCGCGGGACGAGCTGGCATGCACGGTGAAGGCACGGTTATCTTCACTGAGCCTGATCTTTTCGACCAGCGAAACGAATTCAAGAGCGGCGGTCAACTCAAGTGGCGGGCCGTCCAAGACCTCTTGGCGCCTGAGAGCTCCGAGCCGACCGGTAGCTCCTTGCTAAATTTGTTCAAACCCCTCGCGAATGACCCCGGGAACGATTTCGTTAAGAACCCCGCGCGCTTCGAAGTGGTCAACCTTTTGGTACGCAACCGCGATGCCCTCTTTGCGCAAGTGTCTAACTTGTCGTCGGGACTCAAGGCGCGCAAGTTCTCTCCGAAGTCGCTGAAGCAGCAGCTCACGCGAAAAATAAAAATTCTGGAGGCGGTAGAGAGCTTTCTGATGACCTACCGCGTGGACCTATCTTCGGAGGCGTTTTTTGAGACTGCGCAATCGCTCGCGAAGGAGACATTGGCCTACTCGCTCGGGGGTGGCGATGAACGCAAATGGCTGGTGGCCATTTTTGACGAGGTCGCCCGTCGGGTCGAAGGTGAAGTGCCTGACGTCGACACGCAAGCCCGCTTTGGCCGGACGCTGCTCGGCGTTGACACCGCCCTCGAAATCGACAAATGGGTCAAGAACAACTACGCAGCGATGAGCATCGATCTCGATGAGTCTGAAATGTTTGAGCTCATTTGGCCACTGCTTGGTCGCCTGGCGCCAGAGGAGAGGCTTCGCGACACGAAGCCGCCCGAGAGCCTGAAACAGCTTGCTCTTGGATGGATTGAAGGAAAGACATTCAAGGACCTTCTTGCGGATTTTGATGCTTCCGGTGCCCGCTATCCGCATGGAAAGCAAGAACGGAAGTTCACCATAGATATGGTGGTTGAACTGTGCGAGCAGACTTTCGGGTTCGAGTTTGCGTTGTTGCTCGCGGCTGTCGCCGAGGCCCTGTCGAGCGTTGCATTCACAGAGGATGAAAAGAGCGTATTTGAGCTCCGCGTGGGTCTGCTTCAAAAACGGCTGAAGTACGGCCTGCCGTCGGTGAGCGCCATTGCCTTCTTTGAGGCTGGTTTCGCGGAGCGAGTCGTTGCCCAAGATCTTGATCAGTTAACGGGCGAAGGAATCGCTACCACTTCAGCGGTAGCGCGTGGATTACTACTGGGGATGAGCGAAGAGGCTGTCACTGCGTTCTTCAACAAGTACCCAGCGTACTTCCGACATGTTTACGACTCATTGGTAAGGGTCAACGCATCCTGAGCAGTCTGCTGTTCCCTGCGCACTGCGCAAGCCTCACGCTCGGTCCGTGTGCCATGAGTGAATTGCAGCAGCCCCAGGCAGACCGTAGTGAAGCAACGTCTTCTTTCAGACTTCAAGTCTAGCGACTTGAAGTTCCACTCAGAGCGGGCATATGACTGTCGCAGCCGTTCGGAGCTTCCCGCTCGGTACCCGAGCAGCCCACTCACCGCGGTATCTCGTCAAACCCCGCCGCCATGGCCTCGCGCTGCTCCAGGTCCACCGCCGCCTCGGCCAGCGGGTCGCCACCCTGCAGCCAAGCGGCCTGCGCGTCCGGTGCATCCAGCGCCAGCACCAGGGCGTGGTTCAGTTCGTAGGCGCCCCAGGCCAGACCCTGCTGGCGCAGCGCGGCCTGCAAGGCCGACTGCAGCAGCATGCGCACCATCAGGTGCGGCCCGGAAAACGGCACCTCGGTCGCGCGGCCGGCCGCGGCGTCCACGCAGGCGCGCCGGTCGTGCGAGGCGTGGCCCCGGCAGGCCAGCGGCCGCGCGCGATGGATCAGGCACACGCCCTTCACCACGAAGGCGCAGCGCCGGCGCATGGCCACGCGAGCCGTTTCGTCCTTCCCCCGGGTGGCGGCGTCGGCCTCGCGCACCTGGGCGATCAGGTGAATGCCGTGGCTGGCCAGCGTGGGCGCGGTGGCGCGCAGGTAGTTGGCCAGCACGAACACCTCGGGTGCCAGCGCGGTCACGCGCAGTTCGCAGCAGCTGGCGCAGCCTTTGGCGCAGGCGACCGGTGGCTGGCCTTCGCACTGGATGGCCACGTTGCCGTCGAAACTGTCCCAGGCCTGCAGCAGCGCGGCCTCGGGGCCGGCGGTGGCGAGCGTGTGTTCAAAGGCGCTGCGCTGCTGGCGGAAGAAGGCTTCGGCGCCGTGCTCGGCAGCGTGATTCATGGTCTCCGTCTCCGGGTGTTGTTTCAGGCGACACCT
>Ga0075012_10001145_pt1 | contig 27504 bp, 15 predicted proteins | sample All_14_2_FD_71474 | JGI IMG/M metagenome (GOLD analysis project Ga0075012, IMG submission 71474) | Freshwater microbial communities in response to fracking from Pennsylvania, USA - Allegheny Zone_MetaG_DW_15 | ecosystem: Environmental > Aquatic > Deep subsurface > Groundwater > Drilled...
GTCTGTCCCGGTGCCGTCCGTGCCCGCCACGGTGAAATCCCCCCCGGAGCCCGCGCCATGAGCGATCCCCGGCCGATTGGGATTTTCGATTCCGGTGTGGGAGGCCTTACCGTAGTTAGGGCCGTGGAGGACATCCTGCCCTCGGAAAAGCTGGTCTATGTGGGTGACTCCGCCCGTGTGCCCTATGGCAACAAATCCGCCGCCACCATCACCCGTTATGCGCGTGAAATCGCCCGCTTTCTGACCTCGCAGGACGTCAAGATGATCGTCGTGGCCTGCAACACCGCGTCCGCCTTCGCCCTGGAAGCCCTGCGCGGGGAGTTCAAGGTGCCTGTCCTCGGCGTGATCGAGCCCGGTGCGGATGCGGCCGTCTCGGCCAGCCCGCATGGAAAAATCGGCATCATTGGCACGGCGGGCACGATCGGCAGCGGGGTTTACCAGGGACTGATCCTGCGGCAGCGGCCGGAGGCCCAGTTGACCTCGCTGCCCACGCCCCTGCTCGTTCCCCTGATCGAGGAAGACTGGCTTGAACACGAGGCCACCCAGGCTGTTCTCAGGGAATACCTCCGCCCGCTGCAACGTGCGGAGATCGATACCCTGGTGCTGGCCTGCACGCACTACCCGCTGCTCAAGCCCCTCCTGGTCCGCCTGCTGGGGCCGGGATGCGTGCTGGTCGATTCCGCCGCCGCCTGCGCGCAGGCCGTCCACGCTTACCTCGGCAGCCACGGATTGTTGGCCGGTGTGGGCGAGGCCGGACGGACCGATGTCTTCCTCACCGACCTGCCCCTGCATTTTGCGCGGATGGCGGAGCGCTTTCTCAAGCGCCCGGTCCGCGGCATCGAGAAAATTGTCCTCGATTCAGTGTAAAATCCTGCTGATTCCCCGTAGCGGAACTTGGACCTGTCCCGCCGTAGTTTCCACGAAGGCGGAACAAGTTTCGTGCCTTGCCGCAGTCCGCTGGACAGCTTCCAAAACGGCCAAGGACGATTGAAACAAATAAAATAGCCGCAAGAAGGCTCAGGACACGCAAATAACAAGATGACGAAAATGCCTCCCCCTTTGTGGGGTCTGTGCCTTTTTGTGGCCAACTCTTGTTGGAATTTTTCGAAGGCTCTTAGGGTGCCTTGTCCGGCATGGTTTCCACTTGCGGAGTTTCGGTTTTTTTCTCTGGGGCCGGCTTGGGCTTGGTGTCCATTGGGATGTCGTCGAAAAGTCCGGCCTTGCTTTTCAGGGAGATGGGAACCCGCAATTCCACCGTCTTCAGGCCGCTGCCGTCCGGGCTCCGGTAGGTCAGGGCGAGCGGGCGTCCCGCCAACTGGGCTTTTTCCTTTTCCAAGGGGTAGACCTTGATGAATTTTTGCAGCGATCCCTCCAGATCGGCATCGCCGACGCGGACGAGCTGTACGCCGGACGGAAGTCCCGCCCGCTCGGCCGCCGAGTCGATGCCTACGGCGCGGACCTTCACCGCCCCGTCCGTCTCGGACAGGAGCAGGCGCTCGGGAAGCCGGAACTGCACGACCTGCGGGGGTGAACCGGCATTTGTTTGATAGGCAAACATGTAGGAATCGGCCTGGGCGATGTGGAAAAAGGCGGCGAACTTGTCCACCTGGGTCCATGGGGGCGCGGCGGCCATGGAGTCGACCGCCTTCTCGTAATTGTCCCGGGGGTCGGCCTCGGGATCGATGGCGGATATTTTGGTCCTCTTGCTGGCGTAGGTCTCATCGAGCTGGTCAATTTTCGTGACCCGGTTGGCTTTCTGGATGGCCTTGGCGTCCGGCAGGGTGAACACATTCCGGGCGAGGGTGCCGGCCGGAAGGACCTGGTTGGGGGTGACAAGGACGGCCTCGGTGAGTACCACCCGGTTGTCCTTCAGGGCGAGGGGAAAGGCCTCGCCGAGGGAGGGTTTCCAGCCGGGGTCGAGAATCTGGGCATGGATCGAAACCATCCCGGCCAGGAAGAAAACGGAGACGGCGGCCTGTTGCAGGCAATTCATCCCTTCTTTTTAGCACAACCGGGCCGGTGCGGGAGAAGAAAGATGCGGGGTTATTCACCAACCGCCGGGGTCCGGCCTGTGGTTGTCCGACCCCCTCCGCCAGGATACCGGGATGCGGATGATCCGGATCGTGGAGAGTTATGAGCGCGGGGTGTATATCCTCCGGGATTCCCTGGAGCCTTGCGACGCCCGGGTGGGGGGCATCATGCCCATGCTGCGCGAGGCGCACCAAAGGGTCCGGGGGCGGGTCGCCACGGTTCTGGTGACCGATACGGATGGCGAAGTGTGCAAATGCCTGCGTTATCTTCCGGATGGGACGGTGGTGGAGGAGCGTCCGGAATCGATTTATTTGGCTGCTGTTTGAACGCACACCGGATAGGGGTGTGGAAGCCGGCGGAACACGGCGCCTATTAAGGGAATTCATGTCAATATAAGGATTGCAACGCCGATTCCTAACCGGAATGGTATATCATTCGTTTGTTGTCAAGTTACAGCTGCTAGTTAGCCTTCCGACTGTGGCTGAGGCCTTAAGAATACTGCGTAGAAGGTATGAAGGGAGCGCTATCAGCCGTCCTTGCCCGAATGTGCCGGGCCTGGGGTGTTCCTTCCGGCGGTGCTGGCAGGCCACAGTTACCATTTTATTGGTATCTGGATTCTTGTCCGGCAGCGCTTTGGCCGCTCCACTCATCAGCAGCCAAAGCCCGGCGCGCCAAGTGTTGGCCCCGGGCCAAAGTTTGGCCCTCAGTGTCACGGCCAGTGGTGCGGGCAGCTTGAGTTACCAGTGGTTCCGCAACAACCAGGTCATCGCAGGAGCCACGGGAGCGAACTTCAACAAGTCGTCAGTGGCGGTGACGGACAGCGGGGCTTACGTCGTGACCGTCACCGACAGTGCAGGCGCCGTGCGCAGTGCCCCCATGTTTGTCTTGGTTGTGCCTCCGGGTGAAAGCGTTGCAGCATGGGGTAGAAACAATTACGGCCAAACAGACATCCCGCCTGGGACAACCAATTTGGTCGCTGTGGCTGCCGGAAACTACCATTCCCTGGCGTTGAAGTCGGATGGGACCGTGGTGACATGGGGATCCAGTGCCTACGGTGCAACGACTGTTCCTCCCGGCCTGAACAATGTGGTGGCTGTTGCTGCTGGGTGGTTCAATTCTCTTGTGTTGAAGTCGGATGGGACGGTGGTGGCTTGGGGTGATAATAGGTATGGCCAAACGAATGTCCCATCAGGGCTGACTAACGTGGTGGGCGTGGCGACCAGTTATTGGCACTCCTTGGCCTTGAAATCAGACGGGACGGTGGTGGCTTGGGGCAACAATGGGTATGGCCAAACCAACGTCCCGGCAGGTTTGGGCAATGTGGTAGCTGTGGCTACCGGAGAATACCATTCCCTGGCGTTAAAGTCGGATGGGACGGTGGCGGCATGGGGTTATAATGAGTATGGCCAATCAACCGTACCCGCGGGCCTAAGCGGTGTCGTGGCCTTGGCAGCTGGATTCCGCCATACCCTGGCCTTGAAGTCGGATGGGACGGTGGTGACATGGGGATCCAATATCTACGGTGCAACGACTGTTCCTACCGGTCTGAACAGCGTGGTAGCTATTTCTGCTGGGTGGGACCATTCCCTGGCCTTGAAATCGGATGGGACGGTGGTGGCTTGGGGTAGTAATGATTACGGTCAATCAACCACTCCGGACGGCATTAGCAACGTAATGGCAGTGTCCGGTGGTGGTTTCCACTCCTTGGCCTTGCTGCCATCGAAAATGCCCCTTATCACTACGCAGCCGGAAAGTCAGAGCGTGGCCACAGGCCAAAGCGCCACCTTTACCGTCTCTGCTTTCGGTCCCCCGGTTCCCGGCTATCAATGGCAGCGGATGCCCCATGGCGATGCGACCTGGTCGAATTTAAGCGACGGTGGATCCTATAGCGGTAGTACCACAACCGCACTCAGGGTGAATAATACCACCCAGGCGATGAGTGGAGATCAGTTCCGGTGTGTTGCCGATAACGGAATTGCGCCGAATGCCGTAAGTGATGCTGCGACCCTGGCAGTTTTTGTGATTTCGAGCCAAAGCCCCGCGAGGCAAGTCCTGACACCGGGCCAGAATTTGTCGCTCAGCGTCAACGCCAGTGGCACAGGAAGTTTGACTTACCAGTGGTTCCACAACAATCAACCGATTCCGGGCGCCACGGGAACGGCCTACAGCAAGGCTTCGGTGACGGTGTCGGACAGCGGATCCTATGTGGTGGCCATAACCGATAGTGTGGGCACACTACGTTCGCCTGTTTTTGTGTCGGTGGCTCCTTTGGGCGGATGTGTCGTCGCATGGGGACGCAATAGCGACTTCCAGACAAGCGTCCCGGCAGGCCTGACAAACATGATCGCGGTTGCTGGGGGTGGTTATTTTTCCCTGGGATTAAAATCGGACGGCACGGTGGTGGCATGGGGCTCTAATCTTTCCGGAGCAACGACCGTGCCTGTGAACCTAACCAATGTGGTGGCTCTGGCAGCCGGAAGTACTCATTCATTGGCTTTGAAGTCGGACGGCACGGTGGTGGCGTGGGGCGATAATAGCAATGGCGAAACAAACGTCCCAATCGGCCTGTCCAACGTGATAGCGGTGTCCAGCAAAAATGGTCACTGCCTGGCATTGAAATCGGACGGCAAGGTCGTTGCGTGGGGATATAATGGTTGCGGTCAGGCAACCATCCCAACCGGTTTGGCCAATGTTGTGGCCGTAGCCGCTGGCGGTTATCACTCCCTCGCGTTGAAGTCCGATGGAACAGTCATCGCGTGGGGCGATTCTGCTAACGGGGCATCAACCGTTCCAGCCGGTCTGGCCAACGTAGTGGCCATAGCTGCGGGAGGGCAGTACTCGCTGGCGTTGAAATCGGATGGCACCATCGTAGCCTGGGGCGATACTGATTACGGCCCATATAGCGTCCCCCCCAGCCTGATCAATGTAGTGGCCATCGCTACGGGATGGCAGCACTCACTGGCTTTGAAGTCCGATGGCACGGTGGTGGCCTGGGGCAATAATGAGGACGGCCAAACAACTGTCCCCGCCAGCCTCGGCAATGTGCTGTCCGTATCAGGCGGAGATTTTCACTCTTTGGCACTCGTTCCCGGATATCTAACGATTACCACACAACCTGAAAGCCGGGGTGTCATCGCAGGGCAATCAACCAGCTTTACTGTGGCCGCTTTTGGAATCCCCGCTCCTCTCTTCCTATGGCAACGGATGTCGAGTGGCAGTTCAACCTGGTCCAACTTGAGTAACGGGGGAGCTTACAGCGGTTGGGCAACAAATATATTGACGGTAAGTGGCGCCACCCAGCCGATGAACGGAGATCAATTCCGGTGTGTCGTGAGTAATGGACTGTCACCGAATGCAGTAAGCAGCCCGGCCACCTTGTCGGTCATTACCATCAGCGCCCAAAGCACCGCCCGCCAGGTATTGACCCCCGGCCAAAGCTTGTCCCTCAGCGTGACAACCAGCGGCACGGGCAACTTGAATTACCAGTGGTTCCGCAACAACCAGGCGATCGCGGGGGCCACGGAGGCGAACTTCAACAAGCCGTCAGTGGCGGTGTCGGACAGCGGCGCCTATGTGGTGACCGTCAGCGACGGAACAGTCGTCGTGTGCAGCGCACCGATGTTTGTGTTGGTTGCGCCGGCTGGCTCGCAAGTTATCGGATGCGGGTCGAACTCATACGGCGAAACAACCCTGCCCGCAGGTCTGACCAACGTGGTCGCAGTCGAGGGTGGGGGCCGTCACTCGCTGGCTTTGAAGTCGGATGGGACGGTGGTGGGGTGGGGTTACAATGGTTACGGCCAAACGACCATTCCATCGGGTTTGGCCAATGTGGTGGCCGTGGCGGCGGGATTATACCATTCGCTGGCTTTGAAGTCGGATGGGACGGTGGTGGGGTGGGGCTACAGTTATGACGGCCAGGCAACAATTCCGTCCGGTTTGGGCAATGTGGTGGCCGTGGCCGCAGGGTTCAAACATTCCGTGGCATTGAAATCCGATGGGACGGTGGCGGCGTGGGGCGACAACAGCAGTGGCCAGACTACCATTCCATCCGGCCTGACCAACGTGGTGGCGGTAGCGACAGGATTAAATCATTCCCTGGCATTGAAGTCGGATGGGACGGTGGTGGGCTGGGGTTACAATAGTTACGGCCAAACGACCATTCCATCGGGTTTGGCCAATGTGGTGGCCGTGTCAGGTGGGGAGAATCATTCCCTGGCACTGAAGTCGGATGGGACGGTGGTGGGCTGGGGTTCCAATAGTTACGGCCAAACAATCATTCCATCCGGCCTGGCCAATGTGGTGGCCGTTTCCGGCGGGGGAGATCATTCCGTGGCATTGAAATCCAATGGGGCCGTAGTGGCTTGGGGTCAGAATTCCAGCGGCGAGACAGCTCTCCCTGCCTGGCTGAACAATTCGGTGGCTGTGGCAGGGGGAAAGAGTTTTTCCCTGGTTCTTGCTGCTCCCCAGGCTCCGGCAATCACTTCGCAACCGTCAAGCAATGTGGTGGTTTTGGGGCGGTCTGCCACCTTCAGTGTGGGGGCCGGCGCTATGCCCTCTCCAACTTATCAGTGGCAACGCCTCCCCGATGGCAGTGCCACTTGGTCGGACCTTGTCGATGGAGGTGTCTACAGTGGTGCAACCACGCCCTCCTTGACGGTGTCCGGTACCACAGCGGACATGATCGGAGATCAATTCCGCTGCATCATCAGCAATGGAAGGCTTCCGGATGCCGTCAGCAGCCCGGCTTCTTTGATCGCATATCTTTCGGTTAACGACCAAAGCATATCGCGCCGGGTGTTGGTGCCGGGTCAGCGAATGTCCCTGGGCGTGGTGACCAACAGTACCGCCACCCTGAGTTACCAGTGGTTTCACAACAACAAGGCGATAGCGGGTGCCGTGGGGTCGGAGTATACACTGCCTTCGGTGGCCGCAGCAGACAGCGGTAGTTATTATGTGGCCGTTACGGACAGCACGGGGACTGCGAATTGTGCGTTCGTATTTGTGCTCGTTGCCCCGGCAGGTTCGCGAGTCACCGCCTGGGGCGACAATGCCTATGGCCAAACCTCCATCCCGGCCGGACTGACCGATGTAGTGGCTGTGGCTGCGGGCAATTATCACTCCCTGGCCTTGAAATCCGACGGCACGGTTGTGGGTTGGGGCCAGAACAGCTCCAGCCAAACGACGATCCCCGCCGGGTTGTCAAATGTGGTGGCTGTGGCTGCAGGTTATTATCATTCGCTTGCTTTGAAGGCAGACGGCACGCTGGTGGCTTGGGGTAACAACGGCTCCGGCCAAACAACCATTCCCACCGGTCTGGCCAACGTGGTGGCTATCGCTGCCGGTGACTATCACTCTTTGGCGCTGAAGTCGGATGGCACTGTGGTGGCCTGGGGAAGCAACAGCTCCAGCCAAACAACCATCCCCACCGGGCTGGCCAATGTGATGGCCATCGCAAGCGGAAGCTACGACTCTCTGGCATTAAAAACGGATGGCACGGTGGTGACCTGGGGCAACAGTGGCTCCTACGGCATCCCCACCGGGCTGGCCAATGTGGCGGCTGTGGCGCGGGGATACCATCAGGCCCTCGCATTGAAACAGGACGGCACCGTCGTGTCCTGGGGATACGGCGATTACGGCGAAGCAACCATTCCCGCTGGTCTGTCCAACGTGGTGGCCCTGGCAGCGGGAGATTACCACTCCATGGCGCTTAAAGCGGATGGTACGGTGGTGGCCTGGGGCCAGAACAGCTCCGGCCAATGCACCGTTCCGGCTGGGCTGACAAATGCTTTGGCGGTGGCAGCAGGTTATGGTCACTCTCTGGCCTTGTCGCCCGCCGGCAGCCCGGTCATTGCCACGCAGCCGTCAAACCAGGGTGTGGTGGAGGGGCAGTCCGCTTTTTTTGCCGTGTCCGCATTCGGTCCCCCGATACCCGGTTACCAATGGCAGCGATTGCCCAAGGGGGGCTCCACCTGGACCAACATGGGTGATGGCGGGGCCTACAGCGGCTGCACAACAGCCACGCTCAATGTGAGCGGTGCCACATTGGCAATGAGCGGGGACCAATTCCGTTGCATTGCGGGCAATGGCATCCTGCCCGACACGACGAGCAACCCGGTGATCCTGACTGTCATTGCCGCAACTCCCCAAGGGTCGGTGCGCCAGGTGCTGGTACCGGGCCAGAGCCTGGCCGTGGGTGTGACCGCAACCGGCACAGGATCCCTGGCCTACCAATGGTACTTCAATAATCGGGCAATAGCAGGTGCCACGGATGCGGCATACACCAAGGCTTCGATGGCGGCGGCGGACAGTGGGGCCTATGTGGTGACCATCACCGACAGTGTGGGTGTGGTGCGCAGTGCGCCGATGTTTGTGTCGGTCGTGCCGGCGGGTGAGGGCGTTTCTGCATGGGGTGAGAATGGCTCCGGCCAAATTTCTGTTCCAGCCGGCCTGACCAATATGGTGGCTGTGTCCGCAGGAGGAAGCCATTCCCTGGCGTTGAAGTCGGATGGAACGGTGGCGGCATGGGGCTACAATGGTTCCGGCCAAACAACCATCCCCACAGGCTTGGCCAATGTGGTGGCGGTGTCTGCGGGAGGCAGCCATTCGCTGGCATTGAAGGCGGATGGCACCGTGGTGGCATGGGGCTACAACGGCTCAGGCCAAACAGCCGTCCCGGCAGGCTTGGCCAATGTGGTGGCGGTGTCTGCGGGAGGTAGCCATTCGTTGGCGTTGAAATCGGATGGCACTGTGGTGGCTTGGGGTAATAACACCTACAGCCAAGTGAACGTTCCCGCCGGCCTGAGCAGCGTGGTAGCCGTAGCCGGTGGTGACTATCATTCCCTTGTGTTGAAGTCGGACGGCACAGTCCTTGAGTGGGGCTACAATGGATCCAACCAAACGAGCTTCCCTGCCAATTTAAACGATGCGGTGGCTGTAGCCGGCGGAACATACCATTCCCTGGCGCTTCGATCGGATGGCACTGTTGCAGATTGGGGTCCCAATAAATCCACCCAGCCGGCCGGCTTGGTTAATGTGGTGGCCGTTACAGCTGGTGATTACCATTCTCTGGCGCTGAAATCGGATGGTACGGTGGTCGCATGGGGCTTCAGTAATTATAGTGCCATGACGATTCCAACAGGGCTGGCCAGTGTGGTGGCAGTGGCTGGCGGAGGGAGTCACTCCTTGGCCCTGTCCCCCTCGAGCAGTCCGTCCATTCTGACGCAACCGGCAGGCCAGGCTGTGGCGGTGGGTCAAACCGCCACATTTACGATGGCTGTTTCCGGAACGCCGGTTCCTACTTGCCAGTGGCAGCGGTTGCCCAGCGGGAGCTCAACTTGGTCGAACATAACCAATGGCACAAGCTACAGCGGGGCCACCACGACTAAACTGAGTGTCTATGGGGTTATCCTGGCGATGAAGGGAGACCAGTTCCGCTGCATCGCCTCCAACGGCAACCTTCCCAATGCCACCAGCAATGCCGCCGCCCTCTCGGTGATTGTCATCACCCCCCAAAATACGCGGCAGGTATTGACCCCGGGCCAGGCTTTGTCGCTCAGTGCAACGGCCACCGGCACCGGTACCCTGAGTTACCAGTGGTTGCGCAACGGCCGGGCGATTGCCGGTGCCACAGGGGCGACCTATGACAAGGCTTCGACGGTCGCAGCGGACAGCGGAGCCTATGTGGTGGCGGTAACCGATAGTGCGGGAACGGTCTATAGCCCGCCGATGTTTGTGACAGTGGCACCCACCGGAATGGGAGTTTACGGGTGGGGCCGGAATACGGATGGCCAAAGGACCATCCCGGCCGGCCTGACCAATGTAATCGGCCTCGGGGCGGGGGCTTATCACACACTGGCTTTGAAATCAGATGGTACCGTGGTGGCCTGGGGCCGGAATACGGAAGGCCAAAGGACCATCCCGGCCGGTCTGGCCAATGTAGTGGCTGTTGCGGGTGGAGGTTATCATTCCCTGGCACTGAAGTCGGATGGCACCGTGGTGGCATGGGGTAGCAACGTCGTTGTGAGTCCTTACGGGTCCACCAGACAGACGGGCCAGGCGACCGTCCCGGCCGGTTTGACCAACGTGGTCGCCGTGGCGGCTGGCGAATATCATTCATTGGCGCTGAAGTCCGATGGGACGTTGGTGGCCTGGGGCAGTGAATATTCTTGGAGTGATTCGGGCAGCACTGAATCCTACACACGCCAAACCAGTGTTCCCTCCGGTCTTGACAATGTCGTGGCGGTAGCAGCCGGTAAAGCCCACTCCCTGGCGTTGAAGTCGGATGGCACCGTGGTGATATGGGGTGCCATTTCATCGGACGGCTATTATTTTAGCACAGCGACCCTTCCTGCCGGTCTGGCCAACGTCGTTGGCGTGGCTGCAGGGGCCAGTCATTCCCTGGCGTTGAAGTCGGACGGTACCGTGGTGGCCTGGGGCAATAACAGCCTCAGCCAAACGACCATTCCGGGAGGTGTGAACAACGTGGTCGCTGTGGCCGGTGGAATCGCCCACTCCCTGGCATTGAAGTCGGATGGGACAGTGGTGGCATGGGGCAGCAATACGTATGGCCAAACAACCATCCAAATCGGGTTGGGGAACGTGGTGGCCCCTGTCTGCGGAGGATACCACTCCCTGGCGCTTCTTCCCCTGGGCGCTCCGGTGTTTTATAGACAGCCGGAAAACCAGGGATCGGTGGAGGACCAGGCTGCCGCCTTCGATGCGGCGGCTTTCAGTTCCCCGAATGCCGGTTACCAATGGCAGAGGCTGCCCCAGGGTGAATCGATCTGGTCCAATTTAAGCAACGGGGGATCCTACAGCGGTACGACAACCGTCCGTTTGGTTGTGAGTGGAACGACGTTGGCCATGAGCGGGGACCAGTTCCGGTGTATCGCCAGCAACGGCACCCTGCCGGATACGGCAAGCAATCCCGCCACCCTGACCGTCATGAATGTTTCGAGCCAAAGCTCCACCCGGCAAGTACTGGAGCCGGGCCAGGCTTTGGCCTTGGGGGTGACAGCCGGTGGTACGGGATCATTGGATTACCAGTGGTTCCGCAATGGCCGGGCCATTGCCGGGGCCACCGGACCGACCTACAACCAGGCTTCGGTGGCTGGGGCTGACAGTGGCGTCTATATGGTGGCCATCACCGACAGCGTGGGCACGGTCCGTGTGTCGATGTTTGTGTTGGTTGCACCGCAGGATCTGGCCGTCTCTGCATGGGGGGCCAACGAATCCGGCCAGACAACGGTTCCGGGTGGTCTAATCGGTGTGGTGGGCATGTCTGCGGGGAGCAGTCACTCGCTGGTTTTGAAGTCGGATGGGACGGTGGTGGCGTGGGGCTTGAATACTTCCGGCCAAAGCACTGTTCCTGCCGGGTTGGCCGACGTAGTGGCCGTGGTCGCGGGAAGCAGCCACTCCCTGGCGTTGAAAGCGGATGGCTCGGTAGTGGCGTGGGGCTTGAACACCGCCGGCCAATGTACCGTTCCTGCGGGTCTGGCCAATGTGGTGGCTGTGGCAGGTGGCGGCAACCACTCATTGGCGTTGAAGTCCGACGGTACGGTGGTGGCGTGGGGTATCAACAACTACGGCCAAACAATCGTCCCGGCCGGTCTGTCCAATGTGGTGGCCATGGCCGCCGGTCTCAATCATTCAATGGCGTTGAAAGCGGATGGGACGGTGGTGGTGTGGGGGCTGGTGACTTATGGAATAACAACCATCCCCAATGGCCTGTCCAATGTAGTGGCCGTGGCCGCCGGGAGCTATCACTGCCTCGCCTTGAAATCGGATGGTACGGTGGCGGCGTGGGGCCGGAATCTGGAAAGCCAAACGGCGGTCCCGGGTGGTTTGGCCGGTGTGGTGGCCGTGGCGGGCGGCAATAGTTATTCGCTGGCATTGAAATCAGACGGATCGATGGTGGGGTGGGGCAGCAATAGCTCTGGCCAAAGAATGGCCCCGGTTGGCCTGGTCCATATGGCTGCTGTGGCCGCCGGAAATAGTTTCAGCATGGCCCTGTCGCCCGCCGACCAACCGGGCTTTATCGCACAGCCGGTCAGTCAGGGTGTGATGGAGGGAAAAGATGCCGTGTTTGCCGCACCTGCATTCGGTCCCCCGATACCCGGCTACCAGTGGCAGCGGCTTCCGAAGGGTGTGTCGATCTGGTCCGATTTGAGCGACGGTGGATCCTACAGCGGCACCGCAACAGCCACTCTGGTGGTAAGTGGAACCACGATGGCCATGAGCGGGGACCAGTTCCGGTGTATCGCCAGCAACGGGATACTGCCGGATACGGCGGGCAATCCGGCAACCCTTACGGTCATGGTTGTTTCGAACCAAGGCTCCACACGCCAGGTACTGACACCCGGCCAGGATCTGGCTTTGGGGGTGACAGCCAGTGGCACGGGATCATTGGGCTACCAGTGGTTCTATAACGGCCGGCCGATTGCCGGTGCCACCTCATCCACCTATGACCGAACGTCGGTGGTTGAGGCGGATACGGGTGCCTATGTGGTGGCCATCACCGACACCGTGGGCACGGTGCGTGTGTCGATGTTTGTACGGGTTTCGCCGTTGGGCAGGACGGTCTCCGGATGGGGCAGCAATGGCTCCGGACAAACGACCATCCCGACCGGACTGACTGATGTGATGACTGCGACAGCCGGTTTCAATCATGTCTTGGCGTTGAAAGGGGATGGCACCGTGGTGGCGTGGGGTGACAATGGCTCCGGCCAAACAACCCTTCCGACTGGCCTGTCCGACGTGGTGGCTGTGGCTGCCGGGAGCGCCCATGCCCTGGCGCTGAAGTCGGACGGGACGGTGGCGGCGTGGGGTAGCAACAGCTCCGGCCAAACGACGGTTCCGGCCGGTCTGTCCGACGTGGTGGCGGTGGCTGCGGGGGGCAGTTTTTCCCTTGCGTTGAAGTCCGACGGTACCGCGGTGGGGTGGGGGGATAATTACTACGGTCAAACGACCCTTTCGACTGGCCTGTCCAACGTGGTGGCGGTGGCTGCCGGGAGCGGCCATGCCCTGGCGCTGAAGTCGGACGGGACGGTGGTGGCGTGGGGTAACAACAGCTACGGCCAAACGACGGTTCCGGCCGGTCTGACCAACGTGGTGGCTGTGGCTGCGGGCGGCACCCATTCCCTGGCATTGAAGTCGGACGGGACGGTGGTGGCGTGGGGCTATAATTACTACGGCCAATCGACCCCACCGAGCGGATTGTCCAACGTGGTGGCGATAGCTGGTGGAGCTTATCATTCCCTGGCCGTGAAATCAGATGGGACGGTGGTGGCGTGGGGTCGGAACTTGGAAGGTCAAACGGCCATTCCGGCAACCTTGGGCCATGGGACGGCTGTATCTGCCGGGAGTACTTTTTCCCTGGCAGTGTACCTGCCCGATAGCGCTCCGATCTTTGGCACGCAACCGGCGGACCAATCCCTGATCGCCGGGCAGACAGCTGTCTTTACCGCGGCAGCCTCCGGTTTCCCGGCCCCCGGTTACCAGTGGCAACGGCTGCCCTTCGGCGGTTCCACCTGGTCCAATATCTCCGATGGCGGCGCATACAACGGTTGCACCACATCCACATTGACTGTGGCTGGGGCCACTCTGGCCATGGGCGGCGACCAGTTCCGTTGCCTCGCCAGCAACGGGGTCGCGCCCGATGCCGCCAGCAGCGGGGCCACCCTGACGGTGCGGATCGCCTTCCATGAATGGATCGGGGCCTACGGGCTCGGTGACAGCAGTTTCGCGGGCATGCCGCAGAACGACGGGGTCAGCAACGGGCTGAAGTTCCTTTATAACATCGATCCCAGCCGGCCGATGACGGCCGCCGACCGTGCGGCACTGCCCAAGGGTGGACCGGAATGGGTGGGGGCCAGTCTCCAGTACCTGACCATGACCTACCGCCACAATGCGGATGCCACCCAGGTGGCCGCCGCCATCCAGACATCCACGGACCTGAAGACATGGCAGACCGTTGTTCCCGACGTGGTGGAAGTCGCCGGGTCCGATCCGGTCACCGGCGATCCGCTCATGCGGGTCAAAGTGAAAACCCTGGGCGCATCCAAGATGTTTGTTAGGGTACAGTCCGTGCTGGAGTAATCAGGCTTGGTCAGCTGCCCTGCCAGGGTGATCCCGAAGGGTGGGGTTTGTTGGTGTCGCGTAGTCCAGACGGAGTTGGGTGCCCTGCCGGGCCGTAGCTCAATGATATATCCAAGAAGCCCGACTTCGTCCCGCAATGCGGGACTGGAGGCGGCGGGGATTGGGCATGGGGACATGCCCGGTGCGGATTGGCCTTGCGGCCTTGGATGACGATCCCTTCGGGATGGGCGCGGAACCCGCACGGGTTCGACCCCTTTTATCATAATAATTAAAGACGCTTTTTGGCAAATGCCCTGCCAGATGGAGACTTCAAGTAACGCTCGAAGGCAATGGCCTTCGAGGCATCACGAAAAGCCAAGGCTGTTTTTATCGTCCATGGGATAAACTTTGAGGTATGGGGGACTTTGCCCTGGTTGTGTTCATCCAGCCTGCGCGACAAATCATTGCTACGACCTACGTAAAACCGCTCAGGGACTTTTTCACTTTGAAGAATATAGACGTAATGAAATTTCATTGCGTTGGCCTGCCGAGCCGTAGCTCAGTGATATATCTAAGAAGCCCGACTTCGCCATGGCTTCGTCGCGGCAGCCTTCGACTTCGGGATTACCCTCAGCGAAGGCTGGAGGCGGCGGGGATCGAACCCCCTCTAGTGAATTCGCGTATGTTCGTATTTGTTCGTAAGTATTTGCAGGTAAGCTTATTCTATATGAAATCACAAAAGGCTAATTACTACCTTTCGCGCAAGGTTTCACGCTTTCTTGTCATGTTTTGTCATGAATATTTTGATGGTCAGAGGCGTGTTGTAGCCATCGAAGCTGACGGTGATCCCAATGACCCACTGCGATCATTACACAAGCCAGTTTGTGCCTACCTCGCCCGTATAGGTCTGACCCAGGATGATTTTCGAGCAAGATATAGCCTCACGCACGCACACTACGATATGACCGAAAGGTGGGTGGATTACACCCCAAACCATAAGGCCAGGCTTGCAGCTGCGGCCACATTGCTGGCCTACACTGGCCGCAAACCCATAGAGCGTCGGGAAAATGTGACAGTCAACATTGACTCACTGGAGGACTTACAACGTCGTTATCAAAACTCCCCAGCATTGCGAGCATTGATGGAACGAATCCTACAATCGCCAGAAAAGACTGCCGCTGGGGGCCAGTAGGATTTTCAATTGATCCCCCCGTAAGTCCAACTCTGTCGGGGGGAGGCAAAATGATGAGACGCTAATTTAATGACTGAGGGTGTCACTATTTACTGATAAGATGTTAGTGTTTTGTTTTCGGAGTGGATGGGTTTCCCTTAGCAGCGTTCCATTTCGCTGCCGTAGACTGGCCGATCTCGTCCGCCTTGGGACGATAGGTCTGCCACATCGATCCTACGAAATCACTCCATGGGGTGTACCCTTTGGGTTGGAGATTCTTGAGGGCATCGGGCTCAAGAGGTTCCACTGTGGTGGCATTCTTTGGCATGACATAAGTTCCATCGGGGGCTGCCTTGACCCAACGCTCCACATAGTCGAAAAAAGCGTCGTGGTTCCATAACTTCTTTGCGCCCATCAGCCGTGCCGCCAGTGCTTCGCCGACCCAAGTGGGACCATTGAGCAAACGGTATGATTCCGATCTCCAGCCATCGTTGATCGTGCCGGCAAAGGTGCCCTCCTTCCATTTTTCCGGCGGCAGGATTTCCTGTTCCGGAACCGGAGGGGGGAGGATTCGCCAAAGGGCGGTCTGGCCGCGATAGCCCTTCCCATAATAGGTCTGCTCGTCTTCGGCGCTCGTGGCTTTCACATTCGCCATCTCTTCATTCCCCAGCATCAGCCCCGCAAAAATCACCGGCCACTTCCGGCCGCTGTCGATGCCGCCATTGGCGACCCATACCGTTCCGGATGACTGGGCAACGCCCCAGTAATCAATGCCCAACTGGATGTAATGGCGCAGCAGCTTCTCGTTTTCGCCTTTCGGATCATCCAACAACAGCATCAGGCCGACAGTGGAAACAATGTGGGTGATCTCCCTTCCATACGACAGCATGTTTTCAATGGGATGCAGGGGGCCGCTCGACGCGCTTCCGCCATAATCCAGCCAGAACCGTTGCAAGAGACGTTCCTGAATCAGCGGGGACGGCAGGGTGGCCAGTTTGTTCAAGCTCGCCGGTTTGCCGTCTTGCAGTGCCTGATCGAGAATCAATTTGGCTTTTTCCCTGTCCAAAAGATCGGGAGGAATGGCTCCCGGGGGCACGGGAAGGCGGGGAAGGATTTCGCGCCGCAATTGCCTGACGGTCCAAATGGTTTTTTTCTGTCCGACATAGGCGGGCCGGAAGGCATCCGCCGGTGGGGGACTGTCCACACAGGTCAGCACAGTCGCCGTCCGCAAGGGATTCCGGAGATAGGCATCAAGCGAGTCGGGCGTCCTTTCGCCGAATTTTTCCACACTGGCCGAACTGATCAGGGACTCGTCCGGTTTCAGTGACAAGGGGAACGTTGCCCTCGTATTCTCGTCATAAGTCACATCAAAACACATCCCGCGGTTGTCATAACCCTGCTTCCACCCCGGGTGGATGCCGGCCTGTGGATTGACCATCGAGCCATTGCGTCCGGGCGAGGGAGCGGGATCAACGCTCCGGACCACAACAGGACCGACGACCCAGTAATCCCCGGTAACGAATTTCCCGATCGTATACGGTTTGTCGAAGGTCCAGGTAATTCCGTATTGGGTGATGGACTGTGCGGTTTCGCCCCATGCTCCGCATCGGAGCAGGAGGGTGACCATTAAAATGAGGAGGACAGTGGAATATTTCTTGAAAGGCATGGGGTAACCGGCCGGGCTGGAGGTGGGAGTCACGATCATGGGGGAGCATAACCATCGGTGTGGCCGGTGTCTTGGCGGTTTGTGCCCGATTCATTCTCATTTCCGGCATTTTCTCGTTGCCGGATCTGCCATGGTTTCCCTCCACTTTTTCGGACTGGTATTTTCTTGTTGTTTGAAGCAGCGGTAGAAAGTCGACAACTCATGGAATCCACATTCAAAACAGATTGAGACAATCGAATGTTCCGTCTCTCCCAGGAGTTTCTTTGCATATTGGATGCGTTTGTCCTGCAAAAATGCGCGCCATGACATTCCGGTTGTTTCCCGGAACAGGATGCCGAAACGGCGAACGCCCAGCCCGGTGCTGGCGGCTGCCTCTTCCAGATTTTTTGGGCGGTAAAAATTCTCCGAAATATCGCGGACGTGGCCGACAACGCGGGCGCGGGACAGGGATGGCCGGTCCTGGCCCCCCTTGTAGGGATCTTTTATTTCGGATTTTTCCCGGATAAGGATGCCCAACATTTCCAGGGCCAGGCTCACCATGACAAGTTCCCAGGCCGCACGCCTTATCGTGTTTTCATACAGCAACTTCTTGAACAGATTCTGCACCAGGGAAGAAACAACGGGGTTTGTTGACCTGTGGCACGTTTCAATGCCCGCGAGACGGCACCATGTTTCGATTTCCGGATTATGAATGCCCAACAACCAAATGGACAGGGGGGCTCCGGGATTGTCGACGATGCGATAAAGCGTTTTCCGAGGAAGAATGAGGACGTTTCCTTTCCTCATGGGATATTCGCCGGTTTTCATCCGAAGGCGGCCGGCCCCGTTCAGAATGTATAAGACGGCAAAATCACGGCCCTTGGTCCATGCCATGAAAAACTGGGAACTGTGGTGGCTTTCCAGGACGCAAATTCCATGTTGGAAGTAAGCTCCGCTGATCGGGCGGTCTTGCAGGACGGGCTTTTGTCGGGCCATAATGGTGTGGGAAATGGGAGGGGTATATCTTGATGGAATTCGTTTTTTTTGCATCTATTTTTGCTTGGGGGTTGTGGCGGGGAATCAGGAAGGACAAGCCCATGAGTTCCCGGTCTGAACCCTCTCAACTACTGCAGGCACACCGATTCCAGTGGATATTGTCGGAGCCTTGCTGAACGATACCCGGCAGATGTAGGTGGGTGGATGGAAACGGACTTCCGGGGAGATTTCCGGATTTTAGCCCAGATCCAAACACAAGTGCTGCTCGCATCCAGCAAGCGGCTCCAGCACCCGGCAATTGACTGTCGCTCCCAGCAGGTACCGGGGAAGCAAACTGGATGAACCGCAGGGATTGAACGAACTATGGACGATGGACTTTGTGAGCGGCCAATTGGTGGACGGAAGAGTCTTCCGGATACTGGTGGTGATGGATGTGCACAGCCGGGAGTGCCTGGCACTGGAAGCTGACACCTCGATTGGAGGGCGGCGGGTGGCCCGGGTGCTGGATCAAATCAAAGAGCAACGGGGATTACCCCGGGTGGTGGGAACAGACAACGGGCCGGAGTTCCGCAGCCGACACATGGATCAGTGGGCGTATGAGAACGCAGTGAAGTTACACTTCATCAAACCGGGCACGACGACGCAGAATGCGTTAATTGAAAGCATGAACTCCCAGATCAGGAAGCGGCTGCTCAGCGTGCACTGGTTTATGGACCTGGACGAAGTCAGAAAGCTTGCCCAGGAGTGGAGGGAAAAGTATAACACCATCCAGTGACACGGATCATTGAACAAACAGACCCCGGAACAATTTGCAGCTCATGCCCGACTACGGTCGGCTTCGCCTCCCTGCGTCGAGCATGAGGTCAACAACAACCAAAACCAACCGGCAGTACTAACTTTGTGAACGCTACAGTTGAGGGGGCAGCACCACCTCCTCTGTATCACCATTCAAGACCTGAACCTCAAGATGACGCTCCACTCAAAGCCCAGCCAGGGAACCCACAACCCTCCTCGAGGACAAAGCATGCCCACCTTGCGTCTGTCAACCTTTGCGATCTGTGGCCTCCTCCTGGGCGCGAGCCTGCTGACGGGAGCCGAGGCTCCTGCGGTAGCCACTCCTTCTTTCACGGCTATCCCGGCCGGGCCAGCTGCGGCGGTGTATGAGGCGGCCAGTCTGGCGAAGGTCGGCGGTTTCATCGACATCCCCGCGGGCGTGCTCGGCGCCGCCGCCCTCAGCAAGGCGGAAGTGCTGGCCGTCTGGGACACCACGACAGGCAAGGTGCCTGCGGGGCTCGCGGTCATGCGCAACGGGGAACTGCCCCACAAAACCGAACAGGGCGCGGTGATCGGCTCCGATGCGCACCTGCCCCAGACCACCCACCCGTTCAGCGGGATGAATGAACCGACGAGATTCTTCGGCCCGCAGTATTCGGAAAAGTGGGGCGTGCCATTTGATTATGCCGTGGGCGGCGGGCACGGCTGCGCCCTGGCCCTCCGCGGCGATGCGCCCGCCCTCTGGCAGGCCGACGGCCGCCCCCCGAATGGCAGTGCCAAGTTTCACGGCTGGTGCATCAATGCCATCAAGTCGTCCGCGGCCGACGGTAAATCCGGCGTGTTCCATACGCTCGGGCTCTTCCGCAACGAAAAGACCGGAACTGAAAGCTGGAAGTCCTTTGGCTTTGCCACCGCGGCCAAAGGGCCGCCGCTGATCTTCCCCCGCACGCTTTCCGCAGAGGGCTTCACCCATCTCCTGAAGGTGGTTCAGTTTCGCAGCGGCGATATGGCCTATGACGCACTCGATCCCCGGACCTGGCCCGACACCCCCAAACTGCTTCGCTCCCAGCTCAAGATCCACCATGCGCTCAAAAGCGTGGAAGAGCTGCCGAAATTCATCACCGAGCTGACGGATGCCAACTGGGACGCGCTCCACGGAGCCCCGTCCGAAGCCGACGACAGGATTCTCAATGTCGCGCTGGCCGAGGGCCACTACCGCAACTCGCCGGCCCAACCGGGTTTCGCCTTCAGCGCCAAAGAAATGGCGGCGCTGGCCAGACTGAGTGGCGGGCGGCAACTGCGCCTGGTCGGCAAACCGGGCAAGACCTCCTTTGACGGCCTCTACCTCTTCAACCCGGAGGGCAAGGATCTGGTCATGCCGGAAGGCGTGCTCCGGCTCGCTTTCATCACGGTCCGCCACCAGAGTCTGGAGGGCTTCTCGCTCCAGTATGTGCAGTCGCTCGTCTCGGTGGCCCCCTGCGCCGCGATTGCCTTCGAGGGCTGCATACTCGACACGGAGGACGGCCATGTGCAGGACGATTTCGCCCCCAACACCTCTGGTCTCAACGCCGCGAAGATCGCGATCCGCGACAGCCTGATCCTCGGCGGCCAGCGGGGCGGATCCAATTGGGGCCCTTCGGTCGGACCCGGCGTGCGCTGGGACATCCAGCGTCTCATAAACTTCGTGACCAGCGACGGGTTCTATGCATCGGGCCAGCTTTACGGCCGCATCACCAACAGCCACTTCATCAGCGGCGGCGGCGTGGTGATGCAGCCCTGGTACCGGAAGAACGGTTATGATTTTCCCACCGGAACGCACTACCACGACGACCACATTCAGATCCAGGTGCGCTGGCCCAAACCCAACGACGAGGTGCGGATGTTGTTCCGCGACTCGGTCTTTGATGAGCCTTGGCAGAGCCAGTTCAACGATCAGGGCAGCGTGAGCGTGACCGTGACCGACGGGGCGTTTCCCGCTTTTGAAATGAACGGGTTGCTGCTCTCGACCTCCGGCGCGACGTTTCAGGTGCTGCCCAATTTCCCGGACTCCGAGGAGGGCGAGCGGGCCACGAACGCGGCAGTGGCCAACACCGTGGTGGTGCCGCGGCTGGAGCTCATGAGCGACCCGGCCGCGCTGCCGGTCCGGAACATGGGCCAACTGAGCGCGGCCACCAAGGCCTCGGCCCCGTCTGACGGCGTGCGCGCCTGGTCGCTCTTGACCGAAAACCAGAATTACAAAATCCAGGACGGCTGGCGCGCGGCGGTCGAGTTCGCGCCCGACATGAGGACCGGCCCGCGGGCCCTCGTGCCCACGGCCGAGGAGGCCTTTGCCTCGCCCATCACATACAGCGGCGACAGGCTGTCCGGCTATGTGGCCGACTACGGCGCGACAACCTACCACGGCTCGATCTGGGAAGGGTTCATCGCAGCGGCCGACTACGCCGCGAAGGCGCCGGTGGCGAGCTACGGCGGGGCGAAACTGCTGCCCACGGCGGAGGATCAGAAGGGGCATTATATCACTTTGCCCAAAACCCAGGCCGAACTGCTGGCCCATCTTGGCTACGACTTGGCGGACCACGGCCTCACCACCTTCAGGCTGGGCGAATACCGGCCGGAGGAAATCAAGGAACTGCCCGCGCCGATCAGGAACCCCAGCCCCGGAAGCCATTTCGCGTTCTGGAACCTCGGCTTTTCCGAAGGCACGGGAACCCTGCTCGAGGAGGTCGCCGAAGACGGCTCCGGCTACCGCCTCCGCCTGGGAGTGGACCAGCATGCCACCTTCGAGCTGTGGGACAAGACAGGCGCGATCATAGCCCGCACCACAGGCAAGGAGCCTGTCCGCCGGGAGCTCATCTTCCAGGGGGAGTTCGAGTACTGGGCGCAGGCATTCGAGGATTATGTCGCCTGCCGCCCGGCCCTGAACCTGATCCGGAACTGGCAACCCGGAGTGCCGGAGCGGATCATCCACCACAAGCAGGCGTCAGCGCCCGTGGTGAAACCCGCAGCGGGTGAGCACCATGTCTGGATCGACAGCGCGAACGGCAACGCGGTCAAATCCTGGGACGGCTCGGCCTGGGTCATCCCGCAAGGAGACCTGAGCAACCTCTATGCGGGTCTCTTGACGACGCTGGGAGCTCATGCCGTTCAACTGGGAAAGGCCGGCGCCAAAGGTATCTCGACCTCCACGGGACGGGAGCTGTGGAGACCGGATGTCGTCGCGTTCGACGATGGCGTCTACACATCCTGGTTGGCGAGGGAGACCGTGAAAGACGGCGTCTCCTCCTGGGATTTCAATGGCGGCACGCCTGCGGAGGGCGACCTGTTCCTCGGCTACCGTTCTTGGGACGGCTTCATGTCTCCTCCCCAGGCCTACATTGTGGCCAAGGGAAACACCATGGCTCACCTCGGCGTGGCGGCTCCCGGCCTTTATTCCCGGGCGGGCTATCAATGGACGCCCCGTGGTGCGATCCGAGCGCGACTGCGCGGCGAGCGCGGCTCGACCCAGCCCACGCAGGACTGGCTCTGGCCTTTGCACCTGAGCAACCGCAGCCTGAATGTCCCGCGCGGAACCATCTACCTCGGACGGCGCAAAGACGGCTCCGAGGCCTTCAGCGGTAAACTCCGCTACGCGGAAGGCCGCTTCGACAATCTGCGCGAGCCTTATGTCAACGAGAAGATCCTCAACGCCTTCACTCCGCAGGACACTTCGAACACGCCGATCATCGGCCGTGACCTCCGCTCGCCCACCTGGTGGCTGACCCTGCGCCGCGAGCCGGACGATGTCGCGACCGGCGCGCGCGGCGCCATGGGAGCTCCTGCGGTATGGGTGACAAGCAAGAAGAGCCCATGAAAGCAATTACATCCATTACCTCCCTGTTGGCCGCAACCCTGATCGGTGCGACCTCCATTCGAACATCAGACAGGTCTCGTGCATGCAGCGTCCACCCCCTTGAAGAATAAAATACAACCCCCTCCAAAATTCCTATCTGTCGACGTTCTCGGACCTTGTTTCCGGAACGGTTTTTGCCTCGGGCTTTCAGCTTCTGCCTGACGGTGGGGTTGCACTCCGGGGCCGAGGCTTCTGTTTCATCAGCCGCCCCATCCGTAACGTCGATTCCGGCAGGGGCTCCCCCAATTGCGGCAGCGTCCGATGCTTTCGTCCCGGAAAAGGAACCACCTCTGAATGGTCAGGCCCCTGAATTCGTCGCGGCCGCCGGAAATGTGCACCACAGACTGGTTTTCGGGCCCGACGATCTGCCGCAGCTCAAGGCTATTTACGCCAGCGAGCGCGGCCGGGTGTTCCGCGAGGCCATGGAGAAATACTTGCCTTCATGCATTCCACCCATGAATACGGAGTTCCGAAAGGTCAACCAAAGCTGGCGCTCATCTTTGCCAATCATCAACAGAGTTGCACGACAGAAGCAGCACGAAGCACACCCAGTGAACAAAAAACGAACCATGGATGAAGCATGAGTGAAGCGTCGTTGAACAATGGGTGCACCATGATGAAGCAGGATGGCAGAATGAAACCAAGCCGGATCAAGCACGGAAGCAGCAAATTCACAGCATGGAACCAGACTTGTACATGCATGATGTAGCAGGGAAGCAACATGGATTACGAAAGATGCAGGGCGTGCGAAGCATTGGAGCATCACCGGCAAATGCCAGGTGATGCAACAAGGAGGCAACGACGCAAGATATCACCTGTTGTCAGTGAGCGACAGGTGAAGCGTGGATGCGCCAGCAGGAGCAACTTGATGCCACCCAGAAGCACTGTGAAGCATTGCCTTAAAATTAGTTTCCGAAATCCCGTGCAATTTCTTGCCCCACTGGGGCAAGAAACTGGCCCACCAATGAGAATCATCGGGGAGACGTCTGTAAGCATTAACAAGCTTAAAATAGGTTAAGGCGAATGCGTATAAATGGGGATTGATTATGTTGAGGGTGATTAAGAGTTGTAGTGTTAAGCAGGCCAAGAGTTATTATACTTTGGGGTTGAAGCAGGAGAGATTGGGTCAGGGTGAATACTATGTTCCTGAGCAGGAATTGCAGGGACAGTGGAAAGGATTGGGAGCGGAACGGCTGGGATTCCATGGCTCCATAGTCCCCAAGGCTTTTGATGCCCTGTGCGAAAACCGCCAGCCCTCAACTGGCCAGCCACTGACCCCTCACACCCGCAAGGAGCGGCGGGTGGGCTGCTTGGTTTTCATCAAGAAGCCCTGATGGTACATGGCCTGGGCGTGATAGAGGCACTTCAATCGGAATTCCTCGCGGAAAACCGGATCGAGATCGTTCCACAGCCAGTCGAGGGCGAAACCCGCGCCGGTCATGAGCGTGGCCGCACCCATGCCGCAGTCAACATCAAGGGTCGTCTGCCAATGCGGCTGCTTTGCCGGCACTTTCATATAGCCCACAGCCTTGTCAAACTAGGTTTTGTCGCCTGTGAGCACGTAATGCAGTGCCACGGTTGGCAGACGTCAGAAAAACTGGCGCTGGGCCTCGGTGTCCGAATCTTTGCTGTCGAGGAACAGGCTTTGATCGCACGCGCATGAAGCTGATAATAGTTTTGTGATACACCATGCAGCCCCGTTCTTGTTCCAGGATTCGTGCTATTTGACGGTAACTGACCCGTTTGCGACGCAAGGTGCGGATGAATTCCTCATGGGGAATCAATTTGCTTTGGAAGGGTTTGCCCCGTTCGATTGGCATGTGTGCCATGCCCTCTATTTAAAGGGAATTTGGGGCAACTCGGTTACTTGAGAGTGGCCGGGTTATGGGGGAGTGGCGGGGGATTTCTTGGAGAGTGGGAAATCCTGATGTCTGGTGTCCCTGTGAAAACGTTCGGGTTTGCGTTTGCCTGGTTGTTGTGACTTGTACCCAGGAAGGGGAACCTTCGTTGCAAATGGCCTTTTTTCTAAGCGCAGACTCGGCCCACCCCAACACGGGATGACAGCCCCCGTTTGCCCCGCCGTCATCCCGTGCCCAGGTGGGCTTTCGCAGGGTTCATGGGCGGCCATGGCGGGGACAGAATCGCGTTCGCTCCTTCTGCCCCCGTCATCGCCGCGAGGGCAGAAGCCTCCGTACCCATCTGAGCATGGCCCAGGATCAACCTCACCCTGGCAAGCCCCGCGCCGCCCATAAGACTCGTCACGGCGCTTGCTGCCACCCGGAGAGAGATTTATGAACCCCCGTCCGCCGTGCCCGGAAACAGAGGAAAGGCGCGTCGGACGGGTGTTGGGTTATTTGAGGACGCTCATTGCCGCTGGGCTAGAGCAGAAAGAGAGAATGTCGAGATGGGAGATAGATTGGGCAAGGGCTTCGGATGTCTGACTACCGGGCATGGACTCCATGCCGACTTTGTCACTGCTCGCTGTAAGGATTTACTCTCTTTGTGTTTCAATATGGGTAAGTAAAACATCAACACCTAAACCAAGAGGGTCTTACCTTTGAGAAGGAACAAAAACAAAGCAGGAATAGCCAGGAAGCTTTATGAATCTTGAAACTTCAGGCTGGGTGACCAAATCCATGCTGGCCGAGCATCTTCATGTGTCACCCCGCTACATCGAAATCTTGATGAAACGCCATCATCTGCCCTACAAGAAAACGGGCGCGAAATGTGTCCGCTTCAATATCAGGGAGTGCGAACAGGCATTGGCACGATTTGATGTCAAGGCCAGGTGATGCCTAGGTGGAGTGATCGAAAAGGAGGCACCCATGATTCGTGCGCCGCAGCAAATGACCTGTGCTTTAGATTTGGGCAAGGCGTGAACGCAGGCCATTGCATACCGAAGCATAAAGCTGCACGGGGAAGTCGGGCGGAAGCTGTGCTTCAAGGGACGCAAGGGCGGTTTCAGCCCCTACTGCTACTTCCTCAAGTACCGTGCGAGCTAGGACCGTTGGCAGGCCGGCGCGTTTCGCAGTCTGCTCGTAATGGCGTCCCTGAATGTATCTTAGGGTGTAATGCCGGCTGTCCCCAACCGACATGGCCAGTTTCATTTGCTTTTGTATGATCTGGTGAGCGTCGAGGCTGGGCTGTGCGGTCAGCACGTCATAAAGGGGTGTCATGTTAAAGCGCCCTCCGGGTCCAAGGAAGATGCTGAAATTCTTGGCGTGCCCATCCGTTGCGCCAATCAGCCAGAATAGAATTTGGGCTTTGATAAACCTCTTCTGATCGTCCTCTGGCGTATCACTACCTTTAAGAAGGTTGAGAATATCAACCATTCCCGGCCCATTTTCATTCTGATACTTCCTGCTTGGCGGGATAGAAAGGGCCTGGCAGCAATCTTCCTGGGGAAGCCGAAGCAATCGTCCATCCTCAGTCCATTTACGGTCAAAGCGCTCCACCACGAGCGCCTTGATGCTGCCAAAAGTTTTGATTTCGGCGGCATTCACCGCTAGGCCGAAGGCCGCCATGAGTTTCAGGCATAAAAATTCATTTTCTACGCTGTTTGAAAGATCAATGCCGTTTGGAAGGGTGCCGATTTTCGTTTTAAAAATGTGTGTTGTTGGCGTTGTTCCTTGGGGCTTGAGCCATTTTCCATCATACCAGAGCAGGGCCGTCTTTTCCTGCGCCCCTGCTACGGAAATGCGGAAATCCTGATCCCGGTTTAGGCCCAGCGGGGCTTGAACAAGGTTTTTCAGTAGAGTTTCAATTTCCTCGTTGTTGACGATCACACCCTCTATGCGGGACGTGTCATGATTGCCATTATCATGCCCCTCATCATCGGGAATGAACTGTAAGGCTCCCACGCAATCGCGGCCAATCTGAGACAACAGGCTATAGGCATCTATTCCGTCAGCGCTAACCTTTTGGGCAATCCGTCTCCGTAGTTTGTCGGAATCGGGCAGTAGGTTTTCAAAAACAGCGATAACGGGTGCGCCTCTATAGGCGTCTTCCCGCAAGGGTAGTGAAAGGGAGACGGGAATGGCCCGGTCCCAATCGAGCCAGCTTTTTTCATAGCGAAACTCAATCGCGCCGCCTGGCTCCTTGAGAAGGTAGCCGACAAGGCGGTTGTTTAGAAGAATGCGCAAAGGCGCATGCTGGTGTTTGCGTGGCATTTAAAACATACCTTCCATGTCCTCGCTCCATCCCTTTAGGCGGGGCGCAATTCGAAGCTCCAACTCAAGAGCGGCCAGAACGGCCAGAACGGTTTCCATCTTGCTGTCGGAGTTACCGCTTTCAATCAAGGAAAGCGTTCCTTGGCGTATTCCCACCTTTGACGCCAAGTCTTTTTGACTTAGCCCCTTATTTTTACGGGCTCGACGGATCACATTTCCGGCCTGTTTTAAATCTCGTGCTACAGCGTTCATGTAGGCGAATATACGTTACTCCGTATAAAATGTCAATATACGACTAACCGTATATTTGATCTTTATGCGCTAGGCCGTATTGCGTGCTTTAGCCTGACTTTCACCAATTCAATCCTTCCCGGCTTCCGCAACTGTCCTGAACTGACCCCGGAAGTTGGACACATCAAAAAATAGAGGTCGTTCATTGGTGAAGTTAAGATCTGACAGAAAATACGGGGTTTTGACAGGGAAATGTGATTGTTGGGCTTGGAGCTGATTTTAGTGTAGCTGCATCTCGATGGTCTGAATTCAAAAAAATATTTTTATCATGCCAACCTCCCATCGTTTATTCAGACACATTTTGGGCATGTCCGAGGATATCGAGATTCCCCTACACAAGGAACCCAAACAGGAAAGCGGGGCCAAATCGACCATCGGCGCCCTCGCCCTTTCTGTCATCATCCACGGGGCCGTTCTCATCTTTGTCGGCGGCTATGTCATTTTTGAAGGCGTCGTCCCCAAG
>Ga0075012_10001146_pt1 | contig 27499 bp, 20 predicted proteins | sample All_14_2_FD_71474 | JGI IMG/M metagenome (GOLD analysis project Ga0075012, IMG submission 71474) | Freshwater microbial communities in response to fracking from Pennsylvania, USA - Allegheny Zone_MetaG_DW_15 | ecosystem: Environmental > Aquatic > Deep subsurface > Groundwater > Drilled...
AAAAATCATAACCATGAACGTAGATGTAAAAGTAGCGAACAAAGTTGAGCTGGAATACACGGTGAATTCATCTGCCAACATTATTTTCCAGCGGTTATGTACCCCTCACGGCTTATCGGAATGGTTCGCCGACGATGTAAACCTTCGTGGAAATGTCTTTACATTTATTTGGGACGATACAACCCGTGAAGCAGAGTTAATAGAGCGCAAGGAAAATAAATTCGTCAAATTTCGCTGGATAGATTCTGATGACTCAACCCACTTCACCTTTAAACTTTTAAAGGACGATATTACTGGTGAGCTTTCCCTCATTGTTACCGAGGAAATTGATGATGAGGACGACGCCGAGGAGACCATCTCGCTGTGGAATCATCAAATTAGCGAGTTAAAAAGAGTTATCGGAGCTTAACCTTTGTGCTAAATCGGCTTTCACTTATTGGAAAAACCATTACATTTGCCTATGTATTTTTCCAATTAATTTGATTTCGTGAAAACACTTCATCGATTTGTATTAAAATCCTACCTAGGCCCACTGGTAATGACCTTTTTCATTGCCATGTTTATACTTCTAATGCAGTTCCTGTGGAAGTACATCGACGATTTAGTAGGTAAAGGACTTGAATGGAATGTTATTGTTGAACTCCTGATGTATGCATCGGCAGGACTTGTCCCAATGGCTCTTCCATTAGCAACGCTTCTTGCTTCGCTTATGACCCTTGGAAACCTAGGCGAAAACAACGAGCTACTGGCCATGAAATCGGCAGGAATATCGCTTCCCAGAATTATGGTTCCCCTAATATTTGTTACCATATTCATTAGTGTTGGAGCATTTTTCTTCTCGAACAACATTTTGCCCTATACCAATTTAAAAATATCGACTCTGCTCTACTCCGTAAAGCAACAAAAGCCCGAACTCATAATTAAGGAGGGTGTTTTCACAAATTTGATTGAAGGCTACAGCATTAAAGTTGCCGACAAAGATCCAAAAACCAGCCTTCTGAAACGGGTGTTGATATACGACCACAGCACCGATGTAGGAAACAACTCTGTAACCTATGCCGACTCCGGCTATATGAAACCCACATCGGACCAGAAGTTTATGGTTGCAACACTTTTTAGTGGTTATACCTACAAGGAAGTTGCCGAAAGCAAAGGATCTCGGAAAACAACAACGGGAAAACTACCAGCCCAGAAACAAAAATTCGAGAAACAGGTTATCGTTTTCGAACTAAGGGGTTTTGGATTGCAACGTGCCGACGAGAGTTTTTTCAAGGATAGCTACCAAGTGCTTAACCTTTCGCAACTTAGCGCAACAAAGGACTCGTTATCCGCTGCACTCGACATACAGTCGCAAGCATTCTCAACGAACATTTCGAAGAACAGCTTAATGCGAAACCCTAATTGGTATATTCGCAACACACCCGTTGAGCCTACCTATAAAATAAATATCGACTCACTTTACACTGCGTTACCAAAAAGTCAGCAGCAAATTGCCGTGCAGAGAGCGTTGGATTACGCCCGATCGTCGAAAAGTTACATAACATCGACCAAGGAGGAGTTTTTCCATAAGAAAAAGTACATTGCACGACACCAGATTGAATGGAACAGAAAATTCACCCTCTCCTTTGCATGCTTTGTATTCTTCTTTATTGGAGCTCCACTAGGCGCTATAATTCGTAAAGGAGGACTTGGAATGCCAGTCGTTATTTCAGTTCTGTTCTTTATTGTTTATTACATCATAACCATTTCGGGAGAGAAATTTGCCCGCGAGCTGATGTGGGATCCTGCTATGGGAATGTGGGTATCGTCGTTCATCCTTTTACCGTTAGGAATATTCCTTTCGTATAAAGCCACAAACGACTCTGCAATTATGAACGCCGACTTTTACATAGAAGCAGCCAAAAAACTTATTTCACTTAAATCGAAACTAAAGAAAAGGGTCAATAAATAAAATATTCACCTTATCTTAACCCTTGTTTTAATAAATTGTGGAATAATTCATGAAAATACTTGTTGTTGCACATAAACCTCCATACCCTCCAATTGATGGAGGTGCTCTGGCAACACTGAATATGTGCTTAGGATTAGCAAAGGCCGGAAATCAGGTTTCTGTTATCACTTTAAGCACACCCAAGCATCCGGGCTCAATAGAACGAATACCTCCAGAAATTCATGCCTTAATCAACTTTCAAATCCACCACATTAGCCTTTCGAATAGCATTATAAGGAATGTACTTAACATTTTTTTAAGCCGACAACCCTATAATATTGTACGATACATCAATTCAAACTTCAAAAAACTTCTTCGCAGATCGATTCAGGAAAAAGAATTCGATCTAATACAACTCGAAGGACTTTACCTTACACCCTACATAAACTCCATTCGAAAAGTTTTTAATGGGCCTGTTGTGTTGCGAGCACACAATGTTGAGCACCATATATGGGGTAACCTGGCCCGCGACGAGGAGAACCAATTTAAAAAGTTGTATTTCAGAATTCTCGCTAAAAGGCTAGCCACAGTTGAAAAGAAGATCTACAAAAAAGTTGATGCGCTTATTGCCATAAGCAATCCTGACCTGGAGTGGTTCAGGAACAACGATTTTAACAAACCATCAATTTGTATTCCTGCCGGTTACTTCCCAAATAAAAAGAAATACGAGATTGAACCCCAAGAATGCCCTAATATCTGCTACATTGGCGCACTAGACTGGCTACCTAACACAGAGGGCTTGTTCTGGTTTATAGACTGGGTATGGCCCAGAATTCAATCCGAAATTCCAAATATAGAATTCCATATTGCTGGTCGAAACGCCTCCGAGGAGCTGGCCGAACGTTTAATGGTTGAAAGAAATATAATTTTCCATGGACAAGTAGCCGATTCGGCTGAATTCCTCAGCAAATGCAAAATAATGATAGTACCATTACTATCGGGTAGCGGCATTAGAGTGAAAATTATTGAAGGAATGTTCCTTAACAGAGCCATCGTGGCCACTAGCATTGCAGTTAAAGGCATAGATGCAACCCATAACGAGCATTTACTTATTGCCGATTCTCCAGAGGTTTTTGCTATATCGGTATGTAATCTTATTAATTCCGAGGAAATTACCAATAGAATTGCATTAAATGCTCAAGAATTTGCCACCGAACACTACGATGCCAAAAACTTAGCAATAAAACTAACTGAGTTTTACAAAAACCTCGGATAATGGTTTCAATTTTTATATTCTGGATTTTACTGTCGCTAATTATTTACTGCTATATAGGCTACCCGCTGCTACTCTTTTTTTTGTCTTTTATAAAAAAACTAATCCAAGGTAAACACTTAAGCCCAGCAAACATCGAATTCCCTGATGTAACAATTGTTATTGCAGCATACAACGAAAAGAGTTTTGTGGATCAAAAAATCCAAAATATACTGTCGTTAAACTATCCCCAGCACAAAATAAAGCAAATTTGGGTAACCGATGGCTCCACCGATGGTACCCCCGAATTACTCGCAAGTTACTCGAACATTAAAGTATTACATTTTACCGAAAGACTAGGAAAAGCCATGGCGATAAACCATGCCATGGAGCATGTTGAAACTCCAATCACAGTTTTCTCGGATGCCAATACGTTGCTAACACCTAATGCACTTATCGAATTAGTTAAGCCGTTCCAAAACCATAACGTAGGATGCGTTGCCGGTGAGAAACAAATACTTATTCAACAAAATAGTGCCGCAAGTTCTACAGGCGAAGGAATTTACTGGAAGTATGAATCGTTTATCAAGAAACTTGAATCTGAAACAGGATCGACATTAAGCGCCGCAGGTGAACTGTACGCTATTAAAACCGCATTGTTTAAGAAAATCCCCGCAAACACTATTCTGGACGATTTTGAAGTATCAACACAAATAGCCCTAAGCGGCTTTACAGTAAAATATGCCGACAAAGCCATAGCCAGCGAGTATGGATCATTAAACTTTGACGAGGAACAAAAACGAAAAATTAGAATTGCATCGGGTGGATTTCAAACCCTTTTTACTAAAACAGAGTTGCTTAATCCCTTCATAAAACCTACATTAACATTCAAATATTTATCGCACAAAGTTTTACGATGGTTAGTTGTTCCTTTTGCTATACTTCTACTTCCCATTATCAATATAATTATTGTGCTTAGTGTTGATAATAAAGTTTACATTTTTACACTTTTGGTTTCGGTTATTATTTACGGAATGGCTTTCGCTGGTATTGTTCTTAAAAATTTTCGGATAAGTAACCATATTTTCTTCCTCCCATACTATTTTATATCCACACAAATATCGGAATACAAAGGCCTACTCCGCTATATTACAAATAGGCATAACCATAAATGGGAGAAAGCAAAAAGGGAAACATGATAAAAGTTGGGGGAAAATATCAATTCAATAAGCTATTTTTGCAGAAAATTATCACAAGCAATTCACAAAAAAACCATGAGCATAGATAATAACAAGCCTATAAAACTAAATACCATCGACGAGGCTTTAGTTGAACTCCAAAATGGTAGGGTAATTATAGTTGTTGACGACGAAGACAGAGAGAACGAAGGTGACTTTATTGCCGCTGCGGATCGAATTACTCCAGAAATAATCAACTTTATGGCAATTCATGGACGTGGATTGATTTGTACATCGTTACCCGAAAAACGTTGCGACGAATTAGAGCTTGAGTTGATGGTTGGCAAAAATACCGCGTTACACCATACAGCCTTTACCGTTTCTGTTGATTTACTTGGACATGGATGCACAACAGGAATTTCGGCATCCGATAGAGCAAAAACAATAAAAGCTCTAGTTGATAAAAAAACCAAACCAGAGGATTTAGCGCGTCCCGGACACATATTCCCCTTAAGAGCTAAAGACAAAGGGGTACTTCGTCGACCAGGGCACACCGAAGCTGGAGTTGACCTTACCCGCTTGGCAGGACTTACTCCCGGCGCAGTTTTAGTTGAGATTATGAACGACGATGGTACTATGGCTCGCTTACCTCAACTTATGGTTATTGCCGAAAAATTCAACCTAAAAATTATTTCGATAAAAGACTTAATCGCATATCTACTTCGCTCCGAAAGTATTATTGAAAAAGGTGTGCAAGTATCGCTACCAACTGAATTTGGCGATTTCAAGTTAATTCCATTCCGCCAAAAATCGAACGGATTAGAACATGTTGCTCTTATAAAAGGAGAATGGGAAAAGGACGAACCAATCCTAGTACGCGTTCATTCCTCGTGTGTAACTGGCGACATTTTTGGATCGTTCCGCTGCGACTGTGGCCCTCAACTTCACGAGGCTATGCGTTTAATTGATAATGCTGGTAAAGGAGTTTTGGTTTACCTGAACCAAGAAGGACGTGGAATAGGTCTTTTCAACAAGATTCATGCTTACAAACTACAGGAAGAAGGGCGCGATACTGTTGAAGCAAACATTGAACTTGGCTTCCAAGACGATGAGCGCGATTATGGAGTTGGTGCAAGTATTCTGCGCGAAGTTGGCGTTTGCAACATGAGGCTAATAACCAACAACCCAAAGAAAATGAAGGGTCTTGAAGGTTACGGGATAAAAATCACGGAAAATATACCTTTGGTTATTCCGCCAAATCCATTCAACGAATTCTACCTAAAAACCAAGCACGAAAAGATGGGGCACATCAATCTTTTCAAGCAAAAGTAGAGCAATATTTTAGATAATAAGTTAATAAGAGAATGAGAAAATAGGTCGATAACAACTTATTTAGTCTTTCACCTATTCTCTTAATTACTTAATCACCTAATAATAACTAAATCAACTCAACTCCCGCAATGATCTCACCTCGAATAGTTTATATGGGTACTCCAGACTTTGCCGTTGAACCATTAAAGGCAATAGTTGATGCTGGCTATAATGTGGTTGCTGTTGTAACTGTTCCCGATAAGCCTGTTGGACGTGGACAGAAAGTACAATCGTCGCCCGTAAAACAATTTGCCGAGGAGAAAGGATTATTGGTTCTTCAACCCGAAAAACTCCGAAACGAGGAGTTTGTTAATCTGCTCAAAGAGCTGAACCCTGACATAGCAGTTGTAGTTGCTTTCAGGATGCTACCCGAAACTGTTTGGAGTCTACCAAAACTAGGCACATTCAACTTACACGCATCACTTCTTCCTCAATATAGAGGTGCTGCGCCCATAAACTGGGCAGTTATTAATGGTGAGAAAAAAACTGGACTAACAACTTTTCTCCTAGACAAGGAAATTGACACAGGCAATATAATTGACCAACTTGAGCTTGAAATTGGCGAAAACGAAACAGCTGGCGAACTTCACGATAAATTGATGCTCCTTGGCGGTTCTATGGTTGTTAAAACTATCCAGAAGCTAACAGAAGAGAATCTCACACTTATTCCACAAAAAAATTTGGTTGCAGGAGAACTAAAAGCCGCACCGAAAATTTTTAAGGATACCTGTAAAGTTAACTGGAACAAACCTGCTGTAGAAGTCCACAACTTTATTCGAGGATTAAGCCCATACCCTGCTGCCTGGAGCGAAATGATTGTATCTGTTGATGGTGCTGAAAGTACAATCCCAGTAAAAATATTTAAAACCTCAGCAGTCAATCAACCCACAAACAACGATTGCTGTTCCATAAAAACCGACGGAAAGAAATACTTACAGGTGACCTGTCAAAGTGGTTTGGTTGAAATACACAGCATTCAGCAAGCAGGGAAAAAAGCCATGCAAATTGACGAATTCTTGCGGGGCTGGCACAATGCCAAATTCATAAGGATGAGTTAAATAACTTGGTTAAGTATTGTGTAAAAATCTTCACACAATATCTCCAGTTCGAATTCTAGATATTTTTAATTTTTAGAAAGCATCAATTGATGCCAATAAACCCATACAAAAACATAAAAAAACTAAAAAATTATGAGCAACAGCAACCAAAACCTAGAAAGTTTAAAACTCGAAATCCAATTAAAAGCAAAAAATGGGGTTGATTTCATATTGGCAGCCAGTATAACGTGGTTTGGTATATTCTTAATCTGGAGGTTTCTACAAAACACATCGTACGAAAAGAGTGTATTCACATTTATGTTTGGTGCAATATTAATTCCTTTAGCTCTTGGTTTTTCCAAAATTTTAAAAACAAACTGGAAGATTAAAAACAACCCGTTACAGCCATTAGGCCTATGGCTGAACTTTGCCCAACTAATCTACTTTCCATTTTTGATTTTTTGCCTGGTAAAATATCCCGACTACTTTATAATGGCCTATGGCATAATAACTGGAGCACACCTTTTCCCTTATGCTTGGTTTTATAGTGAAATGGGGTATGCTGTGGCCGCTATTGTTATTTCGCTAGGCACAATGATTATTGCACTTATGGTAAGTCCTGTAAATATTTTTTATGTTCCCGCTTTTACTGCTTCGGTGTTACTAATTCTTGGGATTTGGATTTTATTAAGATACAAAAGGTTAAGCAAAAAGCACATTGAAATATAATCGCAAAGAAAAAGAGCATTGAAAAAAAATCAATGTTCTTTTTATATCAAGATACACTCTCAAAACTCTATTAGCGCTTCCGTTTTCTCAAATTAATTGTTTGACCAACTTCTGGCTCCTCTCCCACCTTCATTCTATTCTTTCGGTAAAGCGATTTCAGCTTAACACCATACATCTGCGAAATAGAGTACATTGTTTCACCAGTATCTGCAGTATGAACCGAATGGTTGCGCTCTGCTCTCCAACGCTTTGGCTGAATGTAGATTTCCTGACCAACACGTAACGTAGAGTCTTTGGTTAAATCGTTATACTTATGTAACTGCCATGGCATCAGGCTCAACTCCTTTGTCAAAGACTCAAACGTATCGCCCTCTTTAACAATAATATACTTAATTCTATTGCGAATATAAACCGAACGTGTTTTGTAAATATCAATGGAAAAACCATCCACATCAACCAACTGTCCAGTTCCTTTACGTGGCGATTCCACAGCAATAGTAACCCCTTTATCAAACTTATGGAGCTCATTATCCTCAATAATTTTGATTAGCATCTCGGCATACTTCGGATTTGTAGCATAACCCGCTTTCTTTAAGCCGTGAGCCCAGCCCTTATAATCGGTTGGTTCCAAATCGAAAAGTGTGGCATACCTACGTCCACCGCGTAAAAATAAACTATGATCCATATACGAACCCTCCGAATTCTTATACTTTCGGAAGCATTCATCTTTTCTATCATCATCGTGATACATTGTAGGACCAGTCCAATCCTTATGGCACTTTATACCAAAATGGTTGTTCGCTTTGGTTGCAAGCGAACTGTTTCCATTATCGCTCTCTAGCATTCCCTGTGCAAGAATAATGCTGGCAGGAACTCCGTACTGCTTCATCTGCCGAATGGCAATATCGGCATATTTGGAAATATACTCCTGACGGGAAATTTTTGATTGACCAAGAATATTTAAAGCAATTGCAATAAATAATATAAATGTGAAAAGCCTCTTCATCTCAATTTTATTTTTGATGACACAAAAGTATTAAACCTTACAATAGTTAAAAGTACCTGAAGGAAAGAAAGTTGAAAAAAGTGTTAAACAAAAGGAATAACAATTGCCAATTAAGGGATGATTTTTACCTTAAAGGCAACAAAGGAGTGCGCTAATTAACACAAAGTAAGTATTAAATCCTCCACTTAAGCGCCTTTGTGATTTACTTAGAGCGCCTTAGTGGTTAAATCTTTCGCTTTAAATGATGACATTTTTTCAAGAAAAGACCCTGAAACAAATTCAGGATGACATTCAGTAAAGTAACTTCAATCAATATTCAGAACCAAAAACTCGTCCCAAATGGAATCCTTTGGAGGAGGAGCAAGAATAACAACATCCTCCTCGGTTATTGGATGCTTAAATGCGAACATCCGGGAGTGAAGATGAATGCCGCCATCGGCATTAGACCTGTCGTATCCATACTTCAAATCGCCTTTGATTGGACAACCAATCTTAGAAAGTTGACTACGAATTTGATGATGTCGCCCAGTAATCAACTCAATTTCCAAAAGGAAATAGCTCTTTGTTTTTCCCACAAGTTTGTATTTGAGCCTCGCCTCCTTAGAACCGTGAACTTCCCTTGGATACACATACGACTTGTTCTTCTTAGAATCGCGAACCAGAAAATGCACCAGCAAATCGGAATCGAGTGGTGGACGGTTTTTTACAACTGCCCAGTACTTTTTTCCAATTTTCCCTTCCTGAAATAGATTATTCATTCGGCTTAATCCCTTGCTTGTTTTAGCAAACAGAACCACGCCACTAACAGGTCTATCGATCCTATGGGTTACCTCAAGAAAAACATTGCCGGGCTTGGCATCGCGTGCTTTGATAAAACGCTTAACCATATCGAGAAGCGACTCATCGCCAGTTTTATCAACCTGAACAATATCGCCACAAAGTTTCTGCACAGCAATGTAATGGTTATCCTCAAAGAGGATTCTATCCGAAGTAAAATCCATTATTACAATTTATTGAAAATTCTAAACTTAGTACTGCTCCCTCTCGTTGGGGAAATCTTTCGATTTCACATCCTTAATATACGACTGAAACGAACCCGTCATCTCTGCAAACAAATTATGATAACGACGAAGAAAACGTGGAGAGAACTCCTGAGTAATTCCAAGCATGTCGTGAGTTACAAGCACTTGACCATCGACTCCGCTACCGGCGCCAATACCTATTATTGGAATTTTGAGTTCGCTTGCTACCTGAGCACCAAGTTTGGCAGGAATTTTTTCCAGAACAATGGCAAAACAGCCTGCCTCTTCGAGTTTATGAGCATCCTCAACCAGTTTTTTAGCCTCAGCCTCTTCCTTTGCCCGAACAACGTAAGTCCCAAACTTATGTATTGATTGAGGTGTTAAACCCAAATGTCCCATCACGGGAATACCAGCAGAAAGAATACGGGTTACTGAATCGATAATCTCTGCGCCACCTTCTAGTTTCACTGCATCGGCACCGCTCTCCTTCATTATTCTGATAGCAGAGTTTAAAGCCAACTTAGAGTTACCTTGATACGTACCAAAGGGTAAATCCACCACAACCAATGCACGCTTTACTGCGCGCATCACAGAGCTGGCATGGTAAATCATCTGGTCGAGCGTAATTGGCAGGGTCGATTCATGGCCTGCCATTACGTTTGAGGCAGAATCGCCTACTAAAAGAACATCTATACCGGCTGCATCCAAAATGCGAGCCATGGAGTAATCGTATGCTGTAAGCATGGCTATTTTCTCGCCACGCAATTTCATCTCGTGCAAAACATGGGTTGTAACAACCTTTACATTACCTTCTCTTGACATACTCTAAATTCTTTAAGGTTAACACTGCAAAGGTAAAGCAATATTCTAACATAAACACTTAGTTGGTGAAACAAGAATCATGGTATCGGCAAACAAAAAATCAACTCAAAACTGACATATTGACACAATTAAAGATAACAATCTAATAAACAACAACATAATCACATAATATATCTTTATCCATCTAAATCGACTGACAAACTAACTCCAAAAATTCTATTATTCTGACAGAAATGTACGTTAAACTTACAATTTTTCCTGTGGCACAGTCATTGATAAATCTGAAGTGTTGAAATAAATAAAACAAAAACCATATAGAATTAAATAAATACAACAATGGGTAAAATTATTGGAATCGATTTAGGAACAACCAACTCATGTGTTTCCGTAATGGAAGGAAACGAGCCGGTTGTAATAACCAATAGCGAAGGTAAACGCACAACTCCTTCAATTGTTGGTTTTGTAGAAAACGGAGAACGCAAGGTTGGTGATCCTGCAAAACGTCAGGCTATTATCAACCCACAAAAGACAGTATCCTCCATTAAACGTTTCATGGGTGAAACTTACGATAAGGTTGCTACAGTGGAAGTTCCACGCGTACCTTACAAAGTTACCCGTGGCGAGAACAACACTCCACGTGTTGATATCGATGGCAGACTCTACACTCCACAGGAAATCTCAGCTATGGTACTTCAAAAAATGAAGAAAACCGCCGAAGATTACCTTGGACAAGAGGTTACAGAGGCTGTTATCACTGTTCCTGCGTACTTCAGCGACTCGCAACGCCAAGCAACAAAAGAGGCTGGCGAAATTGCAGGTCTAAAGGTTCGCCGTATTATCAATGAGCCTACTGCTGCTGCTCTTGCATACGGTATGGACAAAAAGCATCAGGATGTTAAAGTGGCTGTATTCGACCTTGGTGGTGGTACTTTCGATATTTCTATCCTAGAACTAGGTGATGGCGTATTCGAAGTAAAATCGACCAATGGAGATACTCACCTTGGTGGTGACGACTTCGACCAAGTTATTATTGATTGGTTGGCAGAGGAGTTCCTAAAAGACGAAGGCATTGATTTACGCAAAGACCCAATGGCTTTACAACGCTTAAAAGAAGCTGCAGAAAAGGCTAAGATTGAACTTTCGAGCACAACCTCAAGCGAAATCAACCTACCATACATTATGCCAGTTAATGGAATTCCAAAACACTTGGTAAGAACATTAACCCGTGCACAATTCGAGAAATTATCGGACAATTTGTTCCAACGCACCATAGAGCCTTGTCGTAAGGCATTATCTGACGCAGGATTACAAGCATCGGACATTGACGAGGTTATTTTGGTTGGAGGTTCAACCCGTATTCCTCACGTACAGCAAATTGTTGAGAAATTCTTTGGTCGCACACCTAACAAGAGCGTAAACCCAGATGAGGTTGTTGCTGTAGGAGCTGCTATCCAGGGTGGGGTGCTAACTGGCGAAGTAAAAGACGTATTGCTACTCGATGTAACACCTCTATCATTAGGTATCGAAACTCTTGGTGGTGTTTTCACAAGGTTGATTGATGCTAACACAACAATCCCAACACGCAAATCGGAAACATTTACCACCGCAGCGGACAATCAGCCTTCGGTTGAGATTCATATCCTACAGGGTGAGCGTCAACTTGCAAAGGACAATAAAACAATTGGACGTTTCCACTTAGATGGTCTACCACCAGCACCACGCGGAGTACCCCAAATTGAGGTAACTTTCGATATCGATGCAAATGGTATTCTACACGTTACCGCTAAGGATAAAGGAACTGGCAAGGAGCAAAAAATCCGCATTGAGGCTTCATCGGGTCTTACCGACGAGGAAATCAAGCGTATGCGCGAAGAAGCTCAACGCAACGAGGCTGCCGACAAAGAGGCAAGAGAGAAAATCGACAAAATCAACGCTGCCGATAGTATGATTTTCCAAACTGAAAAGCAGCTAAAAGAGTTTGGCGATAAACTTCCTGCTGATAAAAAAGGTCCAATTGAGCAAGGTTTAGCAAAACTTAAAGAAGCTCACAAGAACCAAGATGTTGCCGCTATTGAAACTGCTACCAACGAGTTAAATGCTGCGTGGCAGGCTGCATCGGAGGAGATGTACAAGGCGCAAGGAGCTGGCCAACAACAGGAGCAACAAGCAAATCCTAATGCAGGAGCATCGTCGGGTAACCCTAAGAACGACAAAGAGGTTACTGATGTTGACTTTGAAGAAGTTAAATAATAATTCTCAACATTATAACAAAGAAAGCTGTTGGATGTACCGACAGCTTTTCTTTTTTCGTTTGTAAATAGGCATAAACTTTGGTGATAAAAAAGAATCAGTAAATTTGTAAAGAACAATAAAATCAAGTTTAACCATGAGAACTAATATACTATTGCTTTCGGCAATATCACTTTTAATTTCTTTTGCAGATTTGGCATTTGGACAAAACGATACAATTAATCAGGTTGATAAGCTTAACCGCAAGCAAGGATATTGGACAAAATCGTATCCCAATGGAAAAAAAGCTTACGAGGGCAGATTCAAGGACGACAAGCCTATAGGTGAATTTAATAGATATCGCGAGGATGGAACTCTAAAAGTCACACTTAATTACAACACTACAGGCAATTATTCAAAAGCCACATTCTTCACATCCGAAGGGAAAAAAATAGCAGAAGGATATTACCTTGGCAAAGAAAAGGATAGTCTTTGGCAATACTTCGACTCAAACCTAAACCTTTCATATGAAGAACGATATAGCAAAGGTTTAAAAAACGGCCGATTCAAACAATTCTACAACAATGGAAAAACCCTCGAAACAATCCCTTATTCTAACGGACAAATAGACGGCGTAATGGTTCAGTTTCACCCTAACGGACTGAACAAATCCATCATAACCTTTAAAAGCGGAACACAGCACGGCCCTATAAAGCTATACTATTCCGATGGCACTTTACGAATTGAGGGTAATTATTCAAACGGGCTAAAGGATGGAGAATGGAAGTTCTATAGCGCCGAAGGAAAACTCTCTGAAACTGTAATGTTCAAAAAAGGAACTCCTGAAAATTACAGCCAACTGATTGAAAGAGAAAACAAGGAACTTGAGCTTATGCTTAAAAATGCCGGTAAAATTCAAGAGCCGACCGTTGAAAGTTTCCTGGAAAGTATGGGAACAAGGCTTTACTAAATTAAACATAATAGAGTATGCTTATCAGAACCATAATTGTTGTATCAGGCATTATTTTTTCGACGCTAAACATTGCGGCTCAGACTAAATATTTTGTAAAGTTCACGGATAAAAACGATTCGCCATACTCTATCAATAACCCTTCAGCATTCTTATCAGAAAGAGCCATAACGCGGAGAACAAAACAAAACATAAATATTACGGCAGAGGATTTACCGGTAAACCCTTCTTACATACAGCAGGTATCGCAAACAGGGGTCAACGTTGACTACTCGCTACGATGGTTTAATGGAATTGTTATAACAGTTTTTAATAGCGATCAAATTAACGCAATCGAAAATCTTCCGTTCGTTAGTGGTACTGAAAAAATATTTAAGTTTTCGCAAACTGGAGGAGAACTAAGCATTGATGTAAGCAATCTGCCTAAATGGAACAATAAAAACTCAGCCAAACAAGAGCTAGATTATGGGCCTTCGTTCGATCAAATAAAACTAATGAACGGTCAGGTAATGCACAACAACGGTTTCCTTGGCGAAGGCATCCAAATTGCTTTACTCGATGCTGGATATCTGAATGTAGACAACCACACAGCATTCGATAGTTTAAGAGTTCACGGACGAATACTTGGTTTAAAAGATTTTATTAATCCATCATCTAACTTATACAACGAACATTACCATGGAACAATGGTACTATCAACAATAGGTGGATACAGCGAAAGTAAACTAATTGGGACAGCGCCTCGTGCTAAATTCTGGCTTATTAGAACCGAAAATGCAAATCTCGAACAAATATATGAAGAATACGCATGGGCAGCAGGCGCGGAGTTTGCTGATAGCGCAGGAGTTGATATAATTAATTCATCGCTTGGATACTCAACCTTTGACATCACAAATCAAAATCACACCTATGCCGATTTAAATGGGAATACTACACCTATTACAAAAGCAGCAAATATTGCATCCTCAAAAGGCATGGTAGTAGTTGTAAGCGCAGGAAATGAAGGCGACGACCCCTGGCATTTTATTTCTGCACCAGCGGACTCACCCTCCGTGCTCACGGTTGGAGCTACCGACAAATATGGCAACATTGCATACTTCAGCTCGGTTGGGCCCACATCCGACAACCGAATAAAACCAGATGTATGCGCAATGGGGCAAGCCGCAGTGGTTGCTAATCCAAGTGGAATATATAGTCTCGCAAATGGAACATCGTTTTCCGCTCCAATAATTGCAGGTATGGTTGCATGCTTATGGCAAGCAAAACCCCACCTAAAAGCAAACGAAATTATTCATTTAATAAAAACCAGTTCTAGTATTGCGAATTCGCCAAACAACACTCTAGGTTACGGAATTCCAAATTTTGAAATAGCATCAGAAATAAAACCCACAAACAGTAATAACGCGACACTGAAGTTGTTCCCCAATCCTTTCGAAAACAACCTATTTGTTTCAATCCCTGATATTGACAATGAAATGGTCGAATGCTCATTGATTTCAATGCTTGGAAACGAAGTATTTACAGCGAAAAAAATTGTAACAAACAGTATATTTAGGATAGAATCAATCCCAAACCTTGCAAAGGGGAACTATATAATCAGGGTTAAAACTAGCCAAAACGTTTACCTCGGCAAAGGAATAAGATACTGACTATGACCAACGGAACTACAAAATTCACACTTTTTGAGATCAATAAACTTGTAAAAGAGGTTCTCACAAAGTCGCTGCCTGAAAGCTACTGGGTGATTGCCGAAATTAGCGAAATCAACGAGCATTCCTCTGGCCATTGCTACATGGAACTCATCCAAAAAGACGATGAGGCCGATACCATAAAAGCGCGAGCGAAAGCAAACATTTGGAGTTACACCTACCGAATGCTTAAACCTTACTTTGAGTCGATGACCAATAGAAAACTGGCTAAGGGTATGAAGGTGCTTGTAAACGCTCAAATAGTATTCCACGAACTTTACGGTTACAGTTTAAACATACTGGATATTGAACCCAGCTTCACATTAGGTGACATTGAATTAAAGCGTAGGGAAACCATCAGCAAACTTATGACTGATGGTGTAATGGATATGAATAAAGAGCTTGAATTACCGATGCTCCCTAAACGTATCGCCATAATCTCCTCGCCCAGTGCAGCCGGACTACAAGACTTTATTGACCAATTAATAAACAACCTATACGGCTATGTGTTTGAATTTCAAATTTTCCCATCGACAATGCAAGGCGATGAGGCAGAAAAATCAATATTAAACTCACTTAATGGTATTTACGAAAAAATAAGCGAGTTCGACTTAGCAGTTATTGTTCGAGGCGGTGGAGCCCAAACCGATTTGTCGTGCTTCGATTCTTACTCACTTTCATCGAACATAGCACAATTTCCGCTTCCTATTCTAACAGGAATCGGCCACGAAAAGGATGTATCGGTGGTTGATATGGTTGCACACTTATCGCTAAAAACACCCACTGCCGTTGCCGAATACATAATTTCAAAATTCAATGATGCCGAAAACATTGCATCCGAACTAGCAACCCAACTCAGCAACTCAGTTGATGGTATTCTTAGCGAAGAAACCGACACACTAACCAATCTACAGTCAAAACTTCAATATTACAGCACTTTACTGGTAGAAAAAAACAGATATAGGGTTGAAAACCTGAACAACAAAATCCCCTTCATAACCAATCAAACCATAAAAGCTAAGAGCGACCAATTATCTACAAAGCAAGGAAGAATAGTTATAACCGCTAATGCTCTAATAAATAAACTTAACTCAAGAATTAACAACAACAGCGTTAAGATCAAAAGTTTAATTCCTCAGAAAGTAAATTCTGAAAAAAACAAACACAACTACTGGGAACAAACAGTTAATTATTTAAATCCATACACTATACTTCAAAAAGGATACTCAATAACATACTACAATGGCAAAGTACTAAAAGACTCTGAATGCATTGAAATTGGTGCTAGAGTTGAAACAAAACTTAAGAATGGTAGGATAATTGGTAACATAGTTCAAAAAGAACCGTAGTATATTATTGACAAACATTTGGAATAAACCTATATTTATTGAACGTAATTCTAACAATAGCAACTAAATATCAGACAATTACATTTTGAGAAGTCCTTTTAAATACTTATTTTTCCTGTTCTTAATCGCTTACTTATCGGTTCAGGCTCAAACCGATAGGAACAAGTTTACTATTGATAGTCTAAGACAGGTAGCAAATTCGACATCGGGTATAGATAAGATTTCAGCTCTCGATAAAATAGCGAGGATTTACTGGAATACAAATCCGGATTCCGCCATTTATTTCTCATCGCTTGCAGTATCCGAAGCAAAAAGAGATAAATCCGATTTGAGCTTGGGCGATGCATACAACAGCTTGGGTAATTCATACGCATCCAAAGGTGATTTTGAGATGGCTTTAGAGTATTACTACAAATCGAAATCGCACAGAGAGCAAACCAACAATCAAGTTAAGGTTGCTTACTCTCTAAACAACATTTCGCTGGCTCTTAAAAGTCTCAACAGGTTCTCCGAGTCGATTAGCTCTCTTAAACAAGCAGCAGAAATATGCAGGGAGTCAGGAAACTACGAAGAGGAAGCATTAATGTATCAAGAGATTGCTAACATATATAGAACTTTTCACGATCTGAACAGAGCTTTAGAATTCTCTATTAAGGCGGTAAATATCTATTTAATTAACAACATTAACCCAGGACTTGCAAACGGGTTCAACTTCATTGGGTCTCTTCATAAAGATTTGAAAAACTTCGATCTTGCTGAAGAATACTACATGAAGGCGCTTAAATTGTGGATTAAGGAAAATGATGAGTTGGGACTTTCTTCCGCATATAATAATCTAGGAATAATATTCGACGAAAAGGGTGACGACCAAAAAGCATTGGAGTTCTATTCTAAATCGCTTGAATTATCAAAAAAGCATGGAGACCAAGATGGTATATCGATCGCACTCAACAACTTAGGATATATTTACATCAAAATAAACCAACTCGATAATGGAATTGCATCGTACCTAAAATCGTTAGAAATAAGCGAAAAAATAAACAAAAGAGAAAGTTACCTTAACACATGCAACAATATTGCAATCGCTTATCTAAAGAAAAAAGACCTAGTGCAAAGCGAAAAGTACGTGAACATAGTAGTAAAAGAAATCAACAGTATTGTTGACAATACTATTGTTCAAGAGACCTACAAAATTCTTGGCGATATAAATTATCAAAAAGGGAACTACAAAAAAGCTTACGAATATAAAGCTATTGAACTAGCTTATAACGACTCCCTTTATAACCAACAACAAACCCGGAACATTATTGAAATGCAAACCAGATTTGAGACTGAAGCGAAAGAAAAGGAAATCCAAATTCTCAAAAAGGATAGCGATATTAAACAACTAGAATACGACAGACAACGTTTTTTCCAAAAAATTCTTATTATTATTTCTGTTTTATTCTTAATTATCATAATTGGAGCCGCTGTAAGTTTCCGAATTATTAAGAATTCAAATATACTTCAGGCTCAAAAAAACAAGGAATTAGAACTTGCCAACAGCAAACTGAAAGACTCTGAGAAAAACCTCAGAGAACTTAACGCCACCAAAGATAAACTATTCTCAATTATTGCTCACGATCTTAAAAACCCCTTTAATGCATTGATGGGATTTAGCGATCTGCTCGACAGAAACTACAACTTCCTGTCCGAGGAGGAACGCCGTGAATATATTGGCGTAATTAGCGACTCTACCCAAAACCTTTATAAGTTACTCGACAACCTACTACAATGGACTAGAACCCAAACTGGGGCAATAACATATATTCCTGAAAGTTTTAGCCTTCTGCCTCTCATTAAACAGGAGGTTGACATCCTTTCACCCAACTCCGACAAGAAAAAAATTACCATTAGTTTAAAAATTGATGGAGATCTTACAGCCTATGCCGATAAAAATTCAATTTCAACCGTAATTCGCAATTTAGTGAGCAATGCTATTAAATTCACTTCAAATGGAGGCTGGATAGAGATATCTGCTTACCGAAAAGAAAAAATGGTTGAAATATCGGTAAGCGACTCAGGAATTGGAATAAAAGATGATGACATTGAAAAAATATTCTTACTCGACAGTTCTTTCACAACAAAGGGTACTGCAAATGAAACAGGCACCGGCTTAGGCTTGCTCCTCTGCAAAGAATTCGTCGAGAAGAACAATGGTGAAATTTGGGTTGATAGCAAAAAAGGAAAAGGAAGTAATTTTTATTTCACAATACCTTTTGCTTAATCAAATCGAGGCAAATCATCAACCTTTATTGAGTATTGCATCCGGATTACATTCCCATATGCGTTGCCAACCTATAGGCAAATTCAATCTTAAAGGCAATCTATCATTTAAACATTATTAGTAATTTAGTGCACTCAATAATAAACAATGATTAGATATACTTTTATTCTTATACTTACATTAACCGTATACATTGGAAATGCACAATCCAATCCTCTGGATAGTCTATTTAACCAACTAGATATTCTTATCAATGAGAATCCTCAGGAATCGAGACAAATTATATATGAGATAAACAAACTAGCAAAACAATCCAATAATCCGAACCGCCTACTAGAAGCACAAACCTCATATGCTGAGTTTTACTTCGCCAACAACCTATGGCAACAGGCCAATAAGCACATAGATACAGCCTTAACCATCGCAAAAAACAACAAAAACAGTTTGGCAGAGGTTGAGTTGCTTGTTTTGTTGAGCAAAATTTACTTTAAATCAGGTGATGCTGAACAAAGCCAAAAGAAATTAACCCAAGCATTACGTATAGCATCATCGCAACGACTTACCTTATCGCAAGTAAAAATCAAACTCACCCAAGCAGAGTTTAAGAAAAGTGAAGGCAAGCAAATTGACGCTATCAAAATAAAAAAGTCGGCATTGGAACTTGCATTAAAAAGCAACGACAAAGGGTCTCAGGCAGATTGCTATCAAAGTATCGGAAGTTCGTATTGGCAAACAGGGCATTACAACAACGCTATAGAAAATTACTACAAATCGCTACTAATTAAAGAACAACTTTCCGATACGCTAGGCATAATTCAAATTATTAAAAATATTGGACTTGCCTACAGAGAGCTAGGACAGTACGAAAAAGGACTATTGAACCTTGAACGCGGATTGTCCCTTGCCGAGGCTATCAATAACAGATTCGAAAAAGCAGACCTTTTGAATATCACAGGTAGTTTGCATTACCGCTTTAATAGATTCGATGAGGCTATTAAGTTCTATACTAAAAGTCTAGAAATCAGAGTTGATCTTAAACTCTTGCGATCGCAAATTACAACACACGAGAACCTAGCAAGGGCTTACGCCCAAAAGTCAAACTTCGAAGAGGCATTATCGCATCTCAACATAGCTCTTGTATTACAGGAGCAAATTGTAGATCCAATTGCAGAATCATCTACTTTAACTGAGATGGGTAATTTAAATCTCCTTAAAGGAAATGTTGCCGAAGCATTGCGCCGCTATTTGATGGCATTAAAACTTAGGCAAACCTACAGCACCGATGAAGATATTGCAAAATCGCTAACCAATATAGGAATAGCATATCGTAGACTTGGGATGTACAAAAGTGCCCTAAAGTACCTAGAGCAAGCCCACGGAATAATCAATGCTAAAGAGTTAAACATAAATGACGCTTCCTATATCCTGCAAAACCTTGGACATATTTATCAGGATCAAAAAGAATTTAGCAAAGCACAAACCATTTACAAAGAAGCGTTAAACCTCAAAGAGCAAGGAGGCGACGAAAGTGGCACCGCAAAAATTCTTAAAAACATAGCCCAAGCACAGCTTCAAATTAAACAGATTAACGGTGCAAGATCATCGTTAGCTCAGGCTTTAAAAATTGCTAATAGATTAAATGACTCCCGAGAAATTGCAGATATATACAACGAAATGGGAAACGTAGAACGTCAGGCAAACAATTTGGATATTGCACTAAAATACTTCAAAAATGCCGCCGATGTTCACCAATCATTATCAAACTTCGATGGAAAGGCTTTATGTGTAAGAAAAATTGGCGAGATCCAAATTCAGAAAAAGCAATACTCCGAGGCGGAGCAAAACATCAATCAATCCATCAAAACAGGGTTTCAAACCGGAAATGCATACATTAGGTCGTACGGATATCTAGCAAAACACGACCTTTACAAAGCCATGGGAAACTATCGATTAGCACTCGAAAATTATGCAAAGCACACTGCAATCAAAGATAGTTTGGAGAATCTAAAACGGAATGAAGCAAACCTAGAAGCCCAGCTGGATCTTGAACTTGACCAGAAAAAAACTGAAATCAAAATTATGGAGGCAGAAGTTGAATCGCTCCAACAAAAAGCAGAACTTGATAAAATAAAAATTGAGCAACAAAAAACATTTAGAAACTTCCTTATAGCCATTGTTCTCCTTGTTATAACGTTAGCTGGAGCCGCAACATACAGTTTCGTTCAAAAGAAAAAATACGCAAAAGTTCTGGAGGAGAAAATTGATGAGATAAAGCTTATGAACGATAAGCTCACAGCATCGGAAATTGATCTCAAAAATACTGTTCAAACAAAAGACAAACTCTTTTCGATCATCGCGCACGACTTACGAAGTCCTTTCACTGCACTGGTTGGATTATCGGAAGTTTTAGCCGCAAATGTCCAATCGCTTTCACCCGACGAAATTGAGGAACTAAGCAAGCACATAAATCAATCGGCTACCGGAGTACTTTCCTTAACCGACAACCTGCTAAATTGGTCCAGAAGTCAAACCGGGAAATTAGTCCTGAATCCCAAAATCCTATCAGTTAAAGATATTGTTGATACTATTGTTGAAGTTGCGTCAATTCCTGCAAAAGAAAAAGGTATCGCAATTAAATATAAACTTGACCCTGAAATAACCATTTATGCCGATTACGACACTATTAGCACTGCTATTAGGAACCTTGTGAGCAACGCAATTAAGTTCACACCCACAGGAGGCGTTATTAATATTGAAGCTTTCCAAAAACTCGACCAAACCCAAATAAATGTAATGGACACAGGGGTTGGGATAAGCCCTGATAATCTTTCAAAACTTTTTAGAGTAGATGGACTAACAACAAAAGGAACTAATCAAGAAAGCGGAACTGGTCTGGGCTTAATCCTCTGCAAAGAATTCGTAGAAAAAAACAATGGAACCATAACCGTGGATAGCACTCCGGGGCTAGGAACCACATTCAAAATTGAACTACCCAACATAACATCATGAACATGACCAAGAAAACACTTAAATATAGCGAAGCTATAAGCGAGATAGAAGAGATTGTTGCACAAATCGAGTCAAACGAACTTGACGTTGATGAGTTAACCGTTAAGATCAAAAGAGTATCGGAACTTATTAAATTCTGTAGAGCTAAACTTCGGAGCACCGAAGAAGAAGTTCAAAAAATCATGAGCGATTTTAACGAAGAGTAATCACCTAAAATAAACATCAAATTCTTTTCACCATTATAGAATATCCCAAAATTTATCTATCTTAATGGCATAACAGCTACTGGTTTTCAAATGGCATATAGGATATTAACAGCATGTGGATCTGAATCGATTATTCAAGAAATTGAATCAATACTTGGATTAGCCGAGGATGAATTTGCTGTTCAATCAATTTCTGATTTCGATAGCATTATCGCAACTGTTTCGGAATACAATCCCGACATATTGCTTTTTGACGTCCACTTTGCTAATAATGCCGCAGCCGATATCCTATCAGTGATAAAGGCCGACCCCTTAACATCCGGAATACCAATTATTGCTCTTGCCGACTTCCTCCAACCCGAAAAAATTCAAGCACTATTCAATGCTGGCGCTGATGATTTTGTTGGACAGCCTATTTCTGCAACCGAACTCATACAGAGAATTATGGTTGGGATACAACGAGGCAAACAACTTCAAAAACTTAAAGACCAATCGAACCAACTTGATAACATATCATCGGCTATTAGCAAAGCGGGGAACTCAATTGTTGTTATTAACGAGTCAGGAAAGATTTCCTGGGTAAACGAGGGTTTTAAACGTTTATACGAGTGCACTCTCGAAGATTTTGTGAAAGTATACGGCGATAATCTATTTAGCCCTAATACGAATCCAACTACCTATAATGCAATGAAAAATTGCAGGGAACTAGGAGAATATGTTGTTTACGATAGCACGTGGACTACACCCGAGGGAAAAGTTAAATACATACAAACAACGTTAACACCAATATTTGACACACTCCAGAACTTCAGCCATATTGTCGCCATTGAAACAGACATTACGGAATTAAAGAACATAGAAAGAACTCTTGAAGAAAAACACGAACACCTGCTCACTATTACTGAGAATTTGGAGAATGCGAACAATATTTTAGAAAAACAGCAAGACGAAATCCAAAAACAATCTAAACTGTTAGAGGAGGAAAAGTTAAAATCCGAGAACCTTCTCAAAAACATTCTACCCTGGGAGGTTGCATACTCCTTGCAAAAAAAGGGAATTTATAAACCCAAGAAGTTCAAGGAAGTTTCAGTTATGTTTACCGATTTTGTTGGTTTCTCAAAGGTTAGCGTTTCGTATGAAGACATTGATGAATTCCTAAATGTACTTGGCGGGTACTTTGAAGCTTTCGATGAAATTACTTCACAACGGTTCATAGAAAAAATTAAAACGATAGGAGACAGCTACATGTGCGTAGGAGGTTTACCTCGGACAAACAGAAGTCACCCTTTCGATACTGTTCTTGCGGCGCTCGAAATACAGCGATACGCGCAAGCCATGGCAGGTCTAGCGACGGAGGAGAATAAACCAATTTGGAATTTACGAATTGGCATACATAGTGGGAGTGTAATTGCTGGGGTTATTGGCAAACATAAATTTGCATACGATATCTGGGGCGACACCGTTAATATTGCCAGCAGAATGGAAACATCCTGCGAAGCAGGAAAAGTGAACATCTCCGAAACCACTTACGCTTATATAAAGGACTACTTTATTTGCACATCGCGGGGCAAAATTCCTGCAAAAAATATTGGTGAAATAGAAATGTACTTTGTTGAAAGAATTAAACCAGAATTCGCAGAAGACGATGAGGGATTAATTCCGAATGCTGCTTTCAGAAAAGTGCTATCCTCATTCTAACAAACCAAAGGACTTCAATCCTAAACAAGCTTTACTTAGTAGCATCCTCAACATTGGAAAAGCTAAAAGGCAATAAAAAACGAACATCTTCAACCTTCACAATTTTTCCATGGCCTACCATAATAACAGAATATGGTTTAGCTCCAATATTTCGGTACTCAATCATCACTTGCCTGCATGCTCCACAGGGTGAAATTGGGGTTTGTACAATTTCGTCCATATAACTAGCCACAATAGCAATAGATACTACTGGGACTTTAGGGTATTTAGCGCCTGCATAAAACAAAGCGACCCTCTCGGCGCATAAACCCGAAGGATAAGCACCGTTCTCCTGATTACTTCCTGAAATAATCTCACCATTTTCGAGCAATACTGCAGCACCTACCCTAAAATGGGAATATGGAGAATAACTAGTTGTTAGAACTTGCTTTGCCCTTCTAACCAATTCCACCTCAGAAGAACTTAACTCGCCCTCACTTTGAAACTCAGAATACTTTACTACAAATTCCTTAGATTGGCTCATTTTATCATATTTAAATTAGGCGACTGTATAAAAATCAACTACAGTCGCCCTTCAAAGGTAATAATTTGTTACAAAAAGCAAAAAACTATTTTAAAGCTTCATCTTTCGTGGTTCTATCATATTCTCTGGCGCCAATATCATGTCGAGTTGATCCTTTGTAAGCAAACCCTTTTCGAGTACCAATTCGTAAACGCTTCTATTCGAGACCAGCGCTTCCTTTGCCAACTGAGTAGAAACCTCGTAACCTAAGTATGGATTCAGAGCAGTAACAAGCCCAATACTGTTATACACCATATTTCTGCATCGTTCTTCATTTGCAGTAATGCCATCGATACAGCGGTACTTGAATGTGGTCATACCATTCTTGAGCATCTCAACTGACTCAAATATGCTCTGAACAATAACTGGCTCAAAAACATTAAGTTCCAACTGACCTCCCTCCGCTGCCAGAGTAACGGTTAAATCGTTTCCAATAACCTTGAACGCAATTTGATTCACAACTTCCGGTATTACTGGATTTACTTTACCGGGCATAATAGAGGAACCGGGCTGCATTGGCGGAAGATTAATTTCGTTTATACCTGTTCGTGGCCCTGACGATAACAGACGCAAATCGTTACTAATTTTCGAGAGTTTAACAGCCAAACGTTTAACAGCCGAAGAATACATGATGAAAGCTCCAGTATCCTGTGTTGCCTCAACAAGGTTTGCGGCAAGCACTAAATCAAGTCCTGTTATTTTTCTAAGATGGAATAACACCTTATCGGTATAGCCAGGTTCGGAATTTATTCCTGTTCCAATAGCAGTTGCACCCATATTTATCTCAAGGAACAACTTGGCATTCTGATTCAGCCTATCAATCTCCTCAGTCAAAGTAACAGCATAGGCTTCAAATGCCTGTCCTAATGTCATTGGAACAGCATCCTGCAACTGCGTTCTTCCCATTTTAATGATGTGCGAGAACTCTTTAGCCTTCGCCCTAAAAGACTCAACCAGCGATTCTAACACCTTTATCAACTTAATATTTGAGTTGTAAATTGCAATTTTTACTGCAGTGGGATAAGCGTCGTTTGTTGATTGCGAAAGGTTAACATGATTTAGAGGGTGGCAATGCTTATACTCTCCTTTAGAGTAGCCTAGAATTTCCAGTGCTCTATTTGCTATCACCTCATTTGCATTCATATTTGTAGAGGTTCCTGCACCACCTTGAATCATATCAACTACAAAATGGTTATGAAACTTACCATTCGTAATCTCGATACATGCAAGAACTATAGCCTCCTTTATTTTTTCATCAATTAACCCCAGTTCAAAATTTGCTTCAGCAGCAGCCTGCTTAACCATAGCCAAGGCATCAATAATTGCCGGGAAGAAGTTTAAGGTAACTCCTGAGATGTTAAAGTTCTCAATAGCTCGCAATGTTTGCACACCATAATAGTATTCAGCAGGAACGTCTCTCTCTCCAAGCAAATCGTGCTCAAGACGAGTACTACCCGACTCGTATTGTGATGCAGGATTGATCATCCTATTGTTCGCATGGCGCATTCTACGCTGAATAACTCGGGTAATATTTGTAAGAACCTTAACACTTATTTGCGCATTATTACTAAGCAAATCGTTATTTATTTTGAATACTGTAGTAGGTTTTAATGCACGAGCAGAAGTTGAGTGCGGAGAGTTACTAGCCCAAGCTCCCTCGCCTAAGAAATCGCCACTTGAGAAATAAGTCAGTTTTAGTTCAACGCCATAAGGATTACTCTTAAACAGCTCCACTTCACCCTCAAAAATTATTAAGATTCCCTCGCGAGGTCCATTTTCTCTGAACAACAGATCACCCGATTCGAATTTTTGTTCGTTTACAACTTTCGACAGACTCTTTAACTCATTTTCGTCTAACCCTCTAAACAACTCTATTTTCTGCAAGAAACTAACAACTCTACTACTATCCATAGCTTTAATGTTTAATTTGGTAACAACTAGAACAACAGAACTATTACAAAGTTAAAAATAATAGACTCCTTTACCACCGAGAAAAAAATTGCGGCAATATTAATCTCTCAACCCATTTAACAACCAACAGCTTAAGCATATTACCAACATGCAATTTAAGAAGATTTAACAGAAGAAGCCTCATTTTCATCCAAAAGAAAAGGGTATTCAATAAGAATACCCTTCTCACTTTCTAATTAAACCAATTAACCTTCGTTAAAATTAACGCCAACCTTTTCCATACTACTAATACTAACTTGATCTTCTATAGATTTTTCATTGAAATACGTAATAATTTGATCGAGCATAATTGCCTGCGAAGCTCCCATTGGCACGTATTTATATATACTATTCACCAAAAGTTTAAGCTGATTTTGATTCGCAATTAGGACTTGAACAGGATCGATATCTCCCATTTTCACGGTTCCTGAAATCTTTCTAAGTTCATCAAGATTCGAAGCAATTATTTCCTGAAGTTGCTGATATGACTTTGCAGCCGGAGTATTTCTGCGCGATACTATTGCAATAACCTCCATTGAATTTGTATCAATAACTGGCGATCCACTGTTCCCGTAACTAGTTAGGCCATCGAGCTGTATGTACCTTAAACCATTAGAGTTTGCAAAAGCAGATGAAACTAAAGCACTCTTAATGGATAGGTTTGAACATCCACAATTAAAACTCAACATAGCAACGCTCTGTCCAATAGGATAGTGACGTCGTTCACAGAGTGTTAAACTAGGAATATCATTGAAATCCGGAAAGTCAATATTGAATATTGCATAATCGGAGTGATTATTTGTAAATCCAATTTTCAGGTCGTTAACAAACTCTGAATAGTCAATCTTCATCGATGCAGTGGTAGTATTAGCATCTTCATCAACAAATCGGATTTCAACCTTTTTCGCTTTAGGAACATAAAACGCCTGTTCCGAAGTCACCAATGAATTCTTAACCTTAAACCCGGTTAAAGTGTCAATAACAATCCCTCGCTCATTTATAAAGTTCAAACTACAAACCGAACGGTAACAGGCCTTCCATACTTTAGTTAGCATATGCAATTAGTTAAAGTTGTCCCTAAATTGTATTTACAAGCGATATGACAAATATCAACGTAACCAAAAAGAAAATGATGAAGACACCAAAGTCTACACTAAACTTTCTTGATACGTTCTCTATAAGCAACGATATTTTTTTCATATTTTTTTAGTTTAAGATTTTTACT
>Ga0075012_10001149_pt1 | contig 27454 bp, 25 predicted proteins | sample All_14_2_FD_71474 | JGI IMG/M metagenome (GOLD analysis project Ga0075012, IMG submission 71474) | Freshwater microbial communities in response to fracking from Pennsylvania, USA - Allegheny Zone_MetaG_DW_15 | ecosystem: Environmental > Aquatic > Deep subsurface > Groundwater > Drilled...
GTACGGTCGCGCTCGGGAATGGAGAGCAACTCACGCAGGCGGCGGCGCGGATCGAATTGAGGTTGGGCCGGCGAGGGCGGAGCGGAGTCCGAAGGGGGAGGCGATTGCGTATTCATGGCCCGTATTGTAGCCGGGTTGGAAAATTTCAGCCGAAGAGGCTGACGAGGCGCCCCACGCCCTCGATCTCGACTTCGACCGCGTCGCCCTCCTGCATCGCGCAGACGCCGACCGAGGTGCCGCAGGCGATCACGTCACCGGGTTCGAGCGTCATGTCGGCGGCGATAAGGCGCACGATTTCCTCCGGTCCGAAGAACATGTCGCTGACCGGGTAGTCCTGCTTCAGCTCTCCGGCCAGCCTCACCTTCACCCGCAGATCGTCGGGGCGCAATCCCGCCGCGATGCAGGGCCCGAAGACGCCGAAGCCGTCGAAGCTCTTGGCGCGCGTCCATTGGGGGAAGGAAGGATCGGCACGCAGGATGTCGCGCGCCGTGACGTCGTTGACGCACGTGTACCCGAAGATCGCATCGGCCGGAACCTCGCCGCGGCAGCGCTTGCCGATGACGATGCCGAGTTCGCCCTCGAACACCACGGGCCCTGCGTAGCCCGCCGGTCGTGGAATGCGCTCGCCACCGCCGGCGAAGCAACTGTTGGCCTTCAGGAAGTACAGCGGATGCGCGGGCCGCGCCAGTCCCTCGAGGCGGGCGCGCTCGTGAAAGTTGTTCCAGAGGCCGATCATCTTGGTCGGCCGGCAGGGAGTCGCCAGCCGCACATCCGCAAGCGCCAAGCAGCGGCCGGTGGGCGCCGGCGCGGCGAACATGTCGCCGGCGTGTTCGCGGACCATCCCATCTTCGAGAATGCCGAACGCCTCGCCGTCGCCCGCATCGAATCCAACCCAGCGCGTGATGTGCACAGAAATTTCCTGACGTAGAATGGGCGAGCTTTTTCAAGCTCCAAGCTCACCGGATACAAACGAACCTTAGGGAGGTTTCACATGAACAAATCCGAACTCATCGATGTCGCCGCCAAGGAAGCCGGTCTGACCAAGGCCGCGGCCGAGAAGGCGCTGGCCGGCATGATCGGCACGATCGTCAAGGTCGTCGCGAAGGGCGACACCGTGACGCTCGTCGGCTTCGGCACCTTCAAGTCCGCCAAGCGCGCCGCACGCACCGGCAAGAACCCGAAGACGGGCGCCGCCCTGAAGATCCCGGCGACCACCGTGCCGAAGTTCTCCGCCGGCTCCGGCTTCAAGGCCGCCGTCGCAGGCAAGAAGGCCGCCAAGAAGAAATAAGCGCGAACTTCGTTCGTCTTCGAAGGCCCGCCGCGAGCGGGCCTTCTCTTTTTCGCGTCGCGGTCAATGGTGGCCGCTGGCGGCGGCGAGCATCTTCTCGGTACGTTTCTTCCACGCTTCTTCAAGGGTCAGGCCGACGAGCGATTCCGGCGGCAGGAAGACGTCCCAGTGCTGCTGGAAGAGATCGACATCCTCGCCGCTGTCCATGTGGGCGCGGTAGATCTTCTCCTGGTAGACGGGCGCGCCGGGCAGGGCGACGAGTTCGACGGATTGAATAATCACGGGCGGGCACCTCCTCATCAAGTTGCAGACGTATCGTGCGCCGGCCGGCCGCCGTCCCGTATGCGAAAGATGCGGCCAAATCTCCCTTTAGTTCCGGTTGAAATCCGTCCGTGAACGCGCTTGATCCAGCACAATCGAACGCCCCGCCGCAGCCAGCTATACTCGAAAACATGCACGAGCCCGCCCCCGCCGCCACGACCGACAAGCGCGGCCGTCCCGTCCGCGACCTGCGCATCTCGATCACCGATCGCTGCAACTTCCGCTGCGTGTATTGCATGCCGAAGACGGTGTTCGGGCGCGACTACCCGTTCCTGCCGCGCGCGGAACTGCTGAGCTTCGAGGAGATCATCCGGCTGGCGCGCCTGTTCGCCGCCCAGGGCGTGCGCAAGATCCGCCTCACCGGCGGCGAGCCGCTGCTGCGCCGCGACGTCGAGCACCTGATCGGGCAGTTGGCGGAGATTCCCGGCCTGGAACTGACCCTGACGACCAACGGCTCCCTGCTGGCCCAGCGCGCGCGCAGCCTGCGCGACGCGGGCCTCCATCGCGTCACCGTCAGCCTCGACGCCCTCGACGATGCGGTGTTCCGGCGCATGAACGACGTCGACTTTCCCGTGTCACGCGTCCTGGAAGGCATCGAGGCCGCGGCGGCAGCCGGGCTCGTCCCGGTCAAGATCAACATGGTCGTCAAGCGCGGCACCAACGAGGGCGAGATCCTCGACATGGCGCGCCGCTTCCGCGGCAGCGGCCACATCCTGCGCTTCATCGAATACATGGACGTCGGCAGTTCCAACGGCTGGCGCATGGACGAGGTGCTGCCCTCGGCCGAGGTCGTGCGGCGCATCAGCGAAGCATTCCCGCTCGAGGCGATCGACGCCGCCTATGCCGGCGAGGTCGCTGAGCGCTGGCGCTATGTCGACGGCGCCGGCGAGATCGGCGTCATCTCTTCGGTGACCCAGGCCTTCTGCGCGAGTTGCACGCGCGCCCGGCTTTCCACCGAAGGCAAGCTCTACACCTGCCTGTTCGCTCAGCGGGGCCACGATTTGCGCGCGCTGCTGCGCGAGGGCCGCAGCGACGACGAGATCGCCGCCGCGATCGCCGGGATCTGGCACGAACGCGACGACCGCTATTCCGAAATCCGCACCGCCGCGACCGCCGCGGGCAAGAAGATCGAGATGTCCTACATCGGTGGCTGAATCCGACGTCACCGGTCTGGTCCTCGCCGGCGGGCTCGCACGGCGCATGGACGGCCACGACAAGGGGCTGCAACTCCTCGCTGGCCGGCCGCTGGCCGCGCACGTGATCGAGCGCCTGGCGCCGCAGGTCGGCGCTCTGCTCGTCAACGCCAATCGCAACCATGATGCCTACGCCGCCTTGGGGCATCCGGTGATCGCCGACACCCTGGCCGGTTTCGCCGGTCCGCTGGCGGGCCTGCAGGCGGGCCTTGCTGCCTGCAAGACGCCGTTTCTAGCCACCGCACCCTGCGATGCGCCGCTCCTCCCGGACGACCTGGTCGAGCGGCTGCTGGCCGGACTGACGGCGAAGGCCGCCCGGGCAGCGGCCGCCTTCGCCGATGGCCGGCTGCAACCGGCCTTCATGCTCTGTCGGCGCGAGGTCGCCGGCGAACTCGAACGCTATCTGGCGGGCGGCGGACGTAGAATCCATACTTGGCTGGAGGATATTGGCGTCTGCGCCGTGTCCTTCGCCGACAGCAGGGCCTTCATCAACGTCAATACACCGTCGGAACTCGCCGAACTCGAAGTCGAGCCATGTCCGCCACCCGAATCCGCCTGATCGCCGCCGCCCGCAGCTTCGTCCTCGGCATCCTCGTTGCCGGCGCCACTGCGGCCGCCGCGGCTGAGGTGCTGGTGATTTCGACCGGCGTCGGGCCGCCCTTCACCACCGGCAGGCGCGACGGCTTCCTCGACCAGTTGCTGAGCGAGGCCTTTCGTCGTGCCGGCGCCCGTGCCGAGATGCTCGTGCACGAGTCGTCCGAGCGCGCGCTGATGAATTCGAATCGGGGCATCGACGACGGCAACGCGCCGCGCATCAAGGGCCTCGAGGCGCAATACCCGAACCTGGTGCGCATTCCCGAAAAGCTGTTCGACAACGACTTCGTCGCGCTCTCGCTCAAGTACCGCTTCGCCACGCCGGACTGGAAGTCGCTGGAGAAGTACCACGCCGGCTACCTGATCGGCTGGAAGATATTCGAGAACAACCTCGGCGCGAACGCCGGAACCACCAAGGTACGCGATGCCCAGCAGCTGTTCAGCCTGCTCCGCCATGACCGCGCCGACGTGATCCTCTATGAGCGCTGGCAGGGCCTGTGGCGCGCCCGCGAGCTGGACATGCCGATCGCCATCATGGAGCCGCCCCTGGCACGCCATGAGATGTTCTGCTACGTCAACCGCAAGCACGAGGCACTGGTGCCTGCCGTCGCCGCCGCGCTCGCGGAAATGAAGCGCGACGGCACCTATCGGCGCATTTTCGATGCGACCCTGACGCCGCTGGCGCCGAACGGGCGCCGAACCGATGCCGACTGAATCTTCCCATCTGCGGCGCGGGCCGCTGGCGCGGCGCCTGATCCTGTGGACCATCGTCTTCAGCGGCGCGCTGGCGCTCGTGATCACCGTGATCCAGCTGTCAGCCGAGTACCGCCGCGACGTCGGCATCGTCGAGGAACGGTTCGCCCTCGTCGAACAGGGTTATCTCGACACCATCATCAACACGGTGTGGGTTGCGGACCGCCAGCACCTCGAGACGGTACTCGACGGCATCGTGCGCCTGCCCGACTTCGCCTATGCGCGGGTCCTCGTCGACGACGAAATCTTCGCGGCGCGCGGCAACCCGTCCGCCGGCGGCGGCATCACGCGCAGCTGGACACTGGTTCGCGACTACCGCGGCAAGCAGTTGACCATCGGCGAACTGACCATCCACGCCGACCTCGCCGCGGCGCGCCAGCGCTTCATCGAGCGCGCGGTATTCATCATCGCCGCCAACGCCGTCAAGACGATCCTCGTCGCCTTCTTCATGCTGCTGCTGTTCGACCGCCTGGTCGCGCGCCACCTCGCCAGGATCGCCGACACGCTCGCGCAGCGCTCGCCGACGACACCCTGGATCCCGCTGGCGCTCGATCGGCGCAAGCCGCGCGCCGACGAACTCGACCGGCTCGTCGACACGCTGAACCAACTGCAATCCCACCTCGACAGCCACAACGCCGAGATCCGCGCGGTGAACGCACGCCTCGAGCAGCGCGTTGGGGAGCGCACGGCGGAACTCGAGCGGATCAACAAGGAACTCGAGTCCTTCGCCTACTCGGTGTCCCACGACCTGCAGGCCCCCCTGCGCGCCATCACCGGCTTTTCGCGCATCCTCCTCGACGACGAGCGCGCGCACCTGTCCGAACAGGGACAGGACATGCTCGACCGCGTGATCCGCAACACCGACCGCATGAGCGAGCTGATCGAAAACATCCTCGCCTATTCGCGCGCTGGACGGCGCCCGCTGGAGAAGAGCGCCGTGGACCTGACCGGGCTCGCGCGCGACGTCGTCGCGGGGCTGCAGCACGACTATCCAGACACCAGGGTAAAGCTCGACGAGCTGCCGGCAGCCTTCGGCGACCCGACGATGCTCGAGCAGATCATGCAGAACCTGATCGGCAACGCCTTCAAGTACTCGTCGAAGAGGACGCAGCCGGAAATCGAGATCGGCGCGCGGCTCGAGAACGGCCGCACGGTGTACTTCGTCCGCGACAACGGCGCGGGCTTCGACATGCGCTATGCCGAGAAGCTGTTCGGCATGTTCCAGCGCCTGCATACCGAGCGCGAGTTCCCGGGTACCGGCGTCGGCCTCGCGATCGTCAAGCGCCTGGTCGAACGACACGGCGGCGAGATCCGCGCGCAGGCGGAACCGGACAAGGGCGCCGAGTTCAGCTTCAGCCTCGGCAGCGAAGCTTAGGCACGCAGCACCCGCAGCGGCGGCGCCCGCAGCGCGCCGCCGGCGCCGGCCAGACCGACGACGACCGCGCCGGCAATGCCGAGCACGACACCAAGCAGAGGCAGCAGCGGCGAAGGCGCGAAATCAAGATGGAAGACGAGGATGGCCAGCGCCCAGGAAATGCCGGCCGCACCGAGTCCGCCCAGCAGCCCGGCAATGCCGCCCAGGACCGCGAACTCGGCGACCACCGCAGCCCGGACCTGGGCATGGCGGGCGCCGAGCGCCCGCATCAACCCGAGGTCGGCCGAGCGCTCGTCCTGGCCTGCCTGCAGCGCGGCGACGAGAACCATGATGCCGGCAGCCAGCGCGAAGCCGAACACGAGCTGCACTGCGCGCGCGATCTGGTCGAAGGTCGCGTGCAACTGGCGCACCAGCGCCTCGACGTCGATCACCGTGACGTTCGGGAACCGCTGCACCAGCGCATTCGCGAGACCGGCGTGGCGCGGCGGCAGATGGAAGCTGGTGATGTAGCTGGCCGGATATTTCTCCAGCAGGCCGGGTGGCGCGATGACGAAGAAATTCACCCGCATCGAATCCCAGTCCAGGCGCCGCAGGCTGGTGACGCGCCCGGCAACGCGTTCGCCGGCGATGTCATAGACGAGTTCGTCGCCGAGCTTGAGCCCAAGCGTCTGCGCGATTCCGCGTTCCACGGAGAAGCCGCCGTCGCTCGCCGTGCCGTGCCAGCGTCCGGCGAGGATCGCGTTTCCCGGGGGCAGCGTGGCGGACCACGACAGATTGAATTCGCGCTCGACGAGCCGCTGGGCGCGCTCGTTTTCATAACGGCCGGGCGCGACCGGATCGCCATTGATGGCGACGAGCCGGCCGCGGACCATCGGCTCGAGCAGCGGCCTCACGCCCCGCTCCTGCAGGAAGCCGGCAACGGACTCGCGCTGGTCGGGCTGGATGTTGATGAGGAAGCGGTTCGGCGCATCGGGCGGCATGCGCGACTTCCAGCTTTCGAGCAGGTCGCCGCTGCCGACGCTCAACAGCAGCAGCGCCGTGAGGCCGAGGCCGAGGGCGACGGCCTGGACGACGCTGGCGCGCATGCGCCGACGCAGGCTCGCCAGCCCGTAGCGCCAGCCGCCGCCGGCGCGCATGCCGCGGCCGAGGCCGAGCGCCAGGCGCGCGAGCCCCGCATACAGCAGCACCGCGAGCGCAAAGCCGACCAGCACGACGGCGCCGAGCACGAAGCTGTGCGCAACCCAGAACATCAGTGCCGCCAGCAGCAAGGCGCCGACGCCGTACGCCGCCGCCGACACCGGCTCGGCCGCCGTCCACTCGCGGCGCAGCACGCGCACCGTGGACACGCGCTTCAGGCGCAACAGCGGCGGCAGGATGAAGCCGGCGACGAGCAGGTTGCCGACGGCGAGGCCCTGTAGCCACGGCAGCATGCCAGGCGCCGGCAGTGCGGCGGTGAACAGCCCGGCGAGCATCGCCTCGAGCGCGAGTTGCACAGCGAAGCCGGCGACGCAGCCGAGCGCCGTCGCCAGCAGGCCGAAAATGAGGAATTCGCCGCCATGGATCGCAACGATCTGCGCCTCGCGCGCGCCAAGGCAGCGCAGCACGGCGCAGGCATCGAGGTGGCGGCGCACGTAGCGGTCGGCCGCGAGCGCCATCGCCACGGCAGCGAGGATCACGGCCAGCAGCGCCGCGAGCCGCAGGTAGCTCTGCGCGCGCTCGATCATGTTGCGCACCTCGGGACGGGCGTTGTCCATGCTCTCGAGGCGCTCGCCGCGCCCAAGGCGCGCCTCGACCCAGCGGCGATAGCCCTCGACGGCGCGCGTCTCCCCGGCGAGATGCAGACGGTAGCGAATGCGGCTGCCCGGCTGGACGAGTCCGGTCGCCGGCAAGTCGGCGAAGTTCATCATCAGCCGCGGCGCCAGCGAGAACAGGTTGATGCCGCGATCCGGATCGAGCGTCAGTACGGCGCTGACGTTCGGCGCGGCGGTGCCGAGCCGGAGTCCGGTACCGACGACGGCGTCGAGCGCCAGGCTCAGGCGCTCGTCGAGCCAGACGCTGCCGCGCGCCGGCACTTCGCGCGTCGGCGCGTCCGGCACATTGAGGCCGGGCGCGACGCGCAGGCTGCCGCGCAGCGGATAGCCCTCGGTGACGGCCTTGATCTCGGCGAGGTGGGCGCCGCCGCCGGCATTGGACACCATGCTCGGAAAGGTTGCGCTCTCGGCGAGTTGCAGGCCGCGTGCCGCCGCCTCGCGGCGATAGCCGTCGTCCCACGGATGGTCTGCAATCAGCAGCAGGTCGCCGCCGAGCAGTTGGTGGGATTCGAGCGTCAGCGCGCGCTCGACGCGGTCGGCGAGGAAGCCCACGCCGGTCATCGCGGCGACGGCCAGCAGCAGCGCCATGCCGAGCACCGTCAGCTCGCCGGCACGGAGGTCCCTCAGCAGCATGCGCCACATCAGGCGGAAGGAGTTCACAGCTGCCTCAGCGTCTCTACCGCCTGCTCGACGCGCTCGAGCGCGATCACCTCCATGCCCTTGATCGCCTGCCTGGGTGCATTGGCCTTCGGCACCAGCGCGTGGGTGAAGCCGAGCTTGGCGGCTTCCTTCAGGCGCTCCTGGCCGCGCGGCGCCGGGCGGATCTCGCCGGCGAGGCCGACTTCGCCGAACGCCACCATCTTCGCCGGCAGCGGCCGACTGCGCAGCGACGACACGATCGCCAGCAGCACCGCGAGGTCCGCCGCCGGTTCCTGGATGCGCACGCCGCCGACGGCATTGACGAACACGTCCTGATCGAAGCAGACGATGCCGGCGTGGCGATGCAGGACGGCGAGCAGCATCGCCAGTCGCGTCGCTTCGAGGCCGACCGTCAGGCGGCGCGGGTTTGGTGCATGGGCGGCGTCGACCAGCGCCTGGATCTCGACCAGCAGCGGCCGCGTGCCCTCCTGGGTCACCATCACGCACGAGCCGGAGACTTCCTGCTCATGCTGCGAGAGGAACAGCGCCGACGGATTGGAAACGCCACGCAGCCCCTTGTCGGTCATGGCGAATACGCCGAGCTCGTTAACGGCGCCGAAGCGGTTCTTGAAGGCGCGCACGAGGCGGAAGCTCGAATGCGTGTCGCCCTCGAAATACAGCACGGTGTCGACGATGTGTTCCAGCACGCGCGGACCGGCAAGCGCGCCGTCCTTGGTGACGTGGCCGACGAGGATGACGCAGGTACCCGACTGCTTGGCGAAGCGCGTCAGTTGCGCCGAGCATTCGCGCACCTGCGCCACCGAGCCCGGCGCCGACTGCAGGGCATCGGACCACAGCGTCTGGATCGAGTCGATGACCGCGACCGCCGGGCGCTCCTGCGCCAGCGTCGCCAGGATCTTCTCGAGGTTGATCTCGGCCAGCAGATGCAGCCCGGTCGTCGGCAACTGCAGGCGGCGCGCGCGCAGCGCCACCTGCTCCCCCGACTCCTCGCCGGAAATGTAGAGGACGTGCTGCCGCGCTTCGGCGAGCCTCGACAGCGCCTGCAGCAGCAGCGTGCTCTTGCCGATGCCGGGATCGCCGCCGATCAGCACCACGCCGCCGGCGACGAGGCCGCCGCCGAGCACGCGGTCGAATTCCTCGATGCCAGTGGGCTGGCGCGGCTCCTCGCGCGGATCGATGCTCGACAGTTCCTGCAGCACGGGAACGCCGCCGGCGAGTGCGGCGAAGGAACCGGCGTAGCGATTGTTCGCGGCGGCTGCGGGCTCCGCGATGCTTTCCACGAGGGTGTTCCACTGGCCGCAACCCGGACACTGCCCCTGCCACTTCGGGCTCGTGGCGCCGCACTCGGTGCAGCTATGGATGCTCTTGGGCTTGGCCACGGTTTTCCTCGACGACATGCACGCGGCCGGCAAGCGCGCAGAACAATTCATAGCTGACGGTGCCCGCGCTGGCGGCCACTTCGTCGGCGGAAAGCCCGCGTCCCCAGAGCACGACGGGGGTGCCGACGTCGGCATCGATATCGTCGAGGTCGACGCAGAGCTTGTCCATCGAGACGCGGCCGAGCGTGCGGGTGCGCTGCCCGGCGACCAGCACCGGCGTGCCGGTCGGCGCGTGGCGCGGGTAGCCGTCGCCGTAGCCGCAGGCAACGATGCCGACGCGCATGGGCCGGTCCGCCGCAAAGCTGCCGCCATAGCCGACGCGCTCACCGGGCGCCAGTTGCCGCACGGCGATGAGCTCGCTTTCGAGCGTCATCACCGGCTGCAGGCCGAGCGCCGCCGCACTGCGCAAATGGGGAAAAGGCGAGCTGCCGTACAGCATGATCCCGGGGCGCACCTCGTCGGCGACCGATTCGGGATAGCGCAGCAGGGCCGCGGAGTTGGCAAGGCATAGCGGGTACGACAGCCCCCCGCGCATGGCGTTCAGGCGTTCCATCTGCTCGCCGATGCCGCGCTCTTCGTCGGCGTCGGCGAAGTGCGTCATCAAAGCGATGTCGCCGACACAATCGAGTCCATGCAGCATGTCGAGCGCTCGCGGCAGCTCGCCGGCATCGAGGCCGAGCCGGTTCATGCCGGTGTTCAGCTTGAGATAGACGGGAAGCCGGGTATTGAGCCCCGAGTCCTTCAGCCACCGGACCTGCTCGATGCGATGGAGCGTCGGGATCAGGCCGTACTGGGCATACAGCGGCAGCTCGTCGGCCGCGTAGCAGCCTTCGAGCATCAGGATCGGCTGGCGCAGCCCGGCCTGGCGCAGTTCGATCGCCGCGTCGAGTTCGACCAGCGCGAAGCCGTCGGCTACGCCGGAGAGCGCATCAACGACGCGGTTCAACCCGTGGCCGTAGCCGTTGGCCTTGACTACGCACCATACGCGGGCGCCACCGGCATGGCGTCGCGCCAGTGCAAGGTTGTGCCGCAGGGCGGCAAGGTCGATGCGGGCGAAGGTGGGACGAAAAAGCGGACGCGGCATCGCCCGATTCTACCGGAGCAGCGCAGCCATCCGGCTCGGCGCCCCGCTGGGAAGGTGAAGGTGCCTTTACTTGGCTTGCGACATCTGGCGCAAGCGCATCGAGGCGAACTCGACGAAGGTCGTCACCAGCTTGGAGCGGAACTTCTCCTTCGGATAGACCATCGACAGCGTGCGGATCAGCCGCGGCTTGAGCGGAATGGCGACGAGGTCGCCGAGACGCTGGGCCTTGGCGACCGAGGCGCGCGATGCGATGGCGAAGCCGAGCGCGGTCTCGACGACGCCGTTGAGCGCCACCGGGCTGCCCATTTCCATCACCAGGTGAAGATCCTCGGGCTGCACGCCGGCCTTGCGCAGATAATTGTCGGTGAATTCGCGCGTGCCGGAGCCCGGCTCGCGCGAGACGAAGGAGTGATCCGCCAGTTGCTGCGGCGTGATCTCCTTGTGTTTTGCGAGCGGAAACTTGGGGCTGCAGATGACCATCAGCTCGTCGTCGCAGCAGATTTCGGTCTGCAGGTTGGGCTGGTGCGACGGCGACTCGATGAAGCCGATGTCGAGCGTGTGTTCGGCGACGCGCGTTTCGATGGTCTCCGAGTTGGCGACGACGAGGCGCGGGCGCACGTGCGGATGCTGCGACTTGAACTCGCCGAGGATGCGCGGCAGCATGAATTCGGCGATCGTGGTGCTGCCGCCCACCAGCAGCGAACCGCCGATTTCGCCGGTCATCTCACCCATGCGCACGTCCATCTCGGACGACAGGTTGAGGATCTTCTCGGCGTATTGCAGCACCATCTCGCCGGCCGGCGTCAGCGCGATGCGGCCGTGGCCGCGATCGAAGAGCCGCGTGTTGAAGTGCTCCTCGAGCTGCTTGATCTGGAAGGTGACGGCGGGCTGCGTCATGAACAGCACTTCGGCCGCCTTCGTAAACGACAGTTGCTTAGCGACGGCGTGGAATACCTGAAGTCTGCGATCGGCCATGACGCCTTCCTCCCGAAAATCCTGTTCTTGGGCCGAATTAAATCACAAAATCCACTATATAAGAAGCCCTGATACGCGTGGAAGGCCCATGGCGCAGGGCATTCAGCGCCCATGCCCCAAAAAGGCGCGTTGCCTTTCGTGGTATAACCCGAGCGCCCATGAGTCCCGGCTTCTACATCATCATGGCGGCGCAGTTCTTTTCTGCGCTCGCCGACAATGCGCTGTTGATCACGGCCATCGCCATCCTGCGCGACATGCAGGCTCCCACGGCATACGAGCCGCTGCTCAAGACCTTCTTCACGGTTTCCTACGTCGCGCTCGCCGCGTTCGTCGGCGCCTTCGCCGATTCGATGCCCAAGGGCCGCGTCATGTTCATCAGCAACGGCATCAAGATCGCCGGCTGCGGGCTGATGTTCTGCGACGTCCATCCACTGGCAGCCTATGCCGTGGTGGGACTCGGCGCAGCGGCGTACTCCCCGGCCAAATACGGCATCCTCACCGAGTACCTGCCGCATCGGCTGCTCGTCGTCGCCAACGGCTGGATCGAGGGCCTTACCGTGATGGCGATCATCCTAGGCGTCGTGCTCGGCGGCGCCATGATCCGGCCCGACGTCGCGCAAGCGCTGCTGTCATTCGAGTTTCCGCTGATCGAGACCGGCATCGATACGGTCGCCGAGATGAACCTCGCCATCGTCGGCGCGCTCTACGTGATCGCAGCAGCATTCAACCTCTACGTACCCAACACCGGCGTCGACCACAAGCCGCTGAAGCGCAACCCGGTCTACCTGGTGCACGAGTTCAATCACTGCCTGAAGCTGCTCTGGCGCGACAAGCTCGGCCAGATATCGCTCGCGGTGACAACGCTGTTCTGGGGTGCCGGTGCCACCCTGCAGTTCATCGTCATCGAATGGGCGAAGGCGGCACTGCACCTGGACCTCTCGAAGGCCAGCATGCTTCAGGGCGTGGTCGCGATCGGCGTCGCCATCGGCGCCGTGCTGGCGGCAAGGATGATCTCGATGAAGAAGGCCGTGCGGGTGATCCCGCTCGGCATCGCCATGGGCGTCGGCGTAATCGGCATGGTGCTGGTGCGCGACATGTGGCTGGCCTTGCCCTTGCTGGTCGTCGTGGGCATCCTCTCCGGCTTCTTCGTCGTGCCGATGAACGCCCTGCTCCAGCATCGCGGCCACATCCTCATGGGTGCCGGCCACTCGATCGCCGTGCAGAACTTCAACGAGAACCTGTCGATCCTGATCATGACCGGCGTGTACTCGGCGCTGATCAAGGCAGACCTGTCGATCTACTGGGTGATCGCACTGTTCGGTTCGTTCGTCGCCGGCATCATGCTGCTGATCAAGCGGCGACACGAAGCCAATCAGCGCGAGTTCGATTCAGTTGCCGAACTCGAGGACCTCAAGCACTGACTCGCGTGCACGAAATGCGCGCCAGCACTTTGCGCACAAAAATGCGCGCCAGCACTTTTCAACCGGGAACGGCCGTGTATAATGCGCGGCTCTCAAGGCGCCCGTAGCTCATCTGGATAGAGTACTTGGCTACGAACCAAGGGGTAGGGAGTTCGAATCTCTCCGGGCGCGCCAGATACGGCAAGGGCCGGAACCGCAAGGTTCCGGCCCTTTGTTTTTTGCAGCCACGACACGGCGTAGCGGGAAGACTACACTAGCGCCAACGCTGAACCGGGAGAGCAAAATGAAGAAGCTGACGATCCACCTGCATGCGGAACTCGAGATCCCCGACGACTGGGAACTCGTGGAGCACACGCCGAACATGTTCGTGCTCAAGGTTGGCGACAAGTTCGTCGACTTCGACATCGCCCCGCTGGCAACGGCATCCGCCGAAGCCGACGCCGTCTGGAGCGACGACGATCAGGAACTCACCGAGGACCTGCTCGACCGCGTGATCGGCCTGGATTCCGAGATGGAGATCACTTATCTCCAATGAAGCTGAGCGAAGCCTTTTCGGGTTTCGGCTTGGGTTTCGACACCGCGACCTCCGGCGCCGGCTCGGGGCCGAGGTAGGCAGCGACGGTCTTGACGTCGAAATGGTCCTTCGCCGCCTTGGCATTCCGCCGGCGGCGGTTGTGAAGATGCAGGCCGGCGCCGCCTAGCGCACCGCCGGCGAGCACCGCCAGCGAAAGCTCGATCAACCCCATCTGCGATTTCGCTGCCGCCTTCTCGGCAGCACGTTCGGCCTCGATGCGCGCGAGGCGCGCCTCGGTCGCCTCGTATTGCTGCTTGAGGTCCTTGAAGGCGGTTTCGAGGCGGGTCAGATTGGCGGCGATCTCGTCTTCCATGCGCGCCTGTTCCATCAGGATTCCCGTCAACCGCTCCGCTTCTTCGAGCAGTTCGGCGTTCGTGCGCGCAGGACCGACGCCGAGCTTCAGCACGTCCTGGGTGCCGGCGCTCTTCGTCGGCTTTGCCGCAGCGGGCAGCGCCACGGTCGGCGGCGCCGCCTGCTCTGGCTTGGCTGCCGCCTCGGGCCGGTATGGCCCGAAGCGGCGCACCGGCAACCCTGCGGGGATCATCAATTCCGAACCGGCGGCGATGACGTCGCCGATGCCGGGATTCGCCGCACGCATCATGCGCGCATATTTTTCGCGCGCCTTCGGTTGCAGCGGGTAGTTGCGCCTGGCCAGCGCCTCGAAGCTGGTTTCGGCATCGACGCGCAAGCTGCCGGCGGAACCTGCCGGTGCGGCAGCCACGGCTTTGGCGGCCTGTGGCGCGGCGACAGGCGCCTGCCTGACGGCAGGAGCCTGCATGGCGGCAGGCGCGGCAACCGGCAACCCTGCCTTCGCCGGCAGGGAACTCAGCAGCAGGTACTCCTTGGTCAGATCGATGCCGCAACCGGCGGTGACGGCGAACTCGACGACCGGCTCGCGCACGGTCGGCGCCATCACGACGATGTGCGGCCGCGAACGGTCGGCGCCCACCTCGACGCGGACACCCTTCGGCACGTAAGCCGGATCCATGACCACTTGCGGCGCGCTGACGCGGAAGCACTCGGCCGCCGGCATACCGGCATTCGCGCCCAGCAGCGGGATCTCGAGGCGCAGCGGCTGGCCGATCACCGCCTGGCCCGAAGCGCTGCCGAGGCCGAGCGCGAACGCCTGCCCTGCAAGCATCAATCCGCAGGTTACAAGGGCGAATGTGGTGGACGATTGCCGCCTGCCGTTCGGGGAGGCGGTCTTGTTCGAATTCGACACGGGCGCGATTATCGCATCACACTCGACGCACGTACCAAAAAACGCTTTTGCCGACGCCGCACCGGTTATCCTTTCGCCCTTTGCGCGTTCGGGTATCTCCTCATGTGGTTCCGCAACCTTCGCCTCTACCGCCTGCCCCGCGACTGGGATCTCGACGCCGCGGCCCTCGAGAAGGCACTCGCCGCCCTGCCCCTGACGCGCTGCGGCGGCCTCGACATGGTCAGCCGCGGCTGGGTCTATGCCCGCGACGAAGGCGAGTTCGTCCATGTCGTCAACCGCCACTGGCTGCTGGCGCTCGGCGTCGAGCAGAAGCTGCTGCCGACGACCGTGGTGCGCCAGGAAGCGCAGGACCGCGCCGCGAAGATCGAGGCCGAACAGGGCCGCAAGGTCGGCCGCAAGGAACTGCGCGACCTGCGCGACCGCGTCACCGAGGAACTGCTGCCGCGCGCCTTCACGCGCCGCCGCACCACCTGGTGCTGGATCGATCCGGCCGGCGGCTGGCTGGTGATCGACGCCGGCTCCGACGGCCGCGCCGAGGAATTCCTCGAGACCTTCAACAAGACGCTCGCCGGCGTCGCGCTGCGTCCGCTGCAGACGCAGGTCTCGCCCGTCTCGGCGATGACCGGCTGGCTGGCCGAGGACGACGCCCCCGCCGGCTTCACCATCGACCAGGATCTGGAACTGCGCTCGGCCGCCGAAGGCCAGTCCGCGATCCGCTACGTGCGCCACGCCCTTGAAGGCGAGGAAATCCGCGCCCACATCGCCGCCGGCAAGATCGCCACCAAGCTTGCGCTGACCTGGAACGACCGCATTTCCTTCGTCCTCACCGACAAGCTGCAGGTCAAGCGCCTCGCCTTCCTCGACGTCCTGCTCGAGCAGGCGGAACAGGATGCCGAGACCGCCGACGAACAGTTCGACGTCGACTTCGCGCTGATGAGCGGCGAGCTGTCGCGCCTGCTCGCCGACCTCGTGCTCGCACTCGGCGGCGAACTCAAGCCCGAGTGAGTTGAAGACGCCCTGCCCCTGCGGCCTGCCGGCGGATTACGCCGACTGCTGCGGTCGCTGGCATGCCGGCGAACCGGCGCCCGACGCCGAGCGCCTGATGCGTTCGCGCTATGCCGCCTACGTGCTGCGCAACGAGGCCTACCTGCTCGCGACTTGGGCACCGCAGACACGTCCGGCCGCGCTCGATCTCGCGGCCGAGCCGCAGCCGAAGTGGCTCGGGCTCGAAGTGAAGCGCCATGAGCAAATCGATGCCGACCATGCGTTCGTCGAGTTCGTCGCCCGCTACAAGGTCGGCGGTCGCGCGCAACGCATGCACGAGACCAGCCGCTTCGTCCGCGAGGGCGGACGCTGGTACTACGAAAACGGCGACGTCTCGGACGTCTGAGCTCGCCAAGGACGGCGGGTATCCGCCTCCCTCCGTGTCCTCCGGGTCGGGCGATGCCCGCCGTCTGAGCTCGCCAAGGACGGCGGGTATCCGCCTCCCTCCGTGTCCTCCGGGTCGGGCGATGCCCGCCCCTCCCCCTAATACCTACGGGAGGCGGACACCCGCCATCCTTGGCCGGATACGCCAGTGGTTTTTCAGCCGCCAAAGAGGCAGTGCGCCACCGCTCGGGACGGTGGGGGCTCTCCTGCGCGTAGGTATTAGGGGGAGGCGGCGGCCGAAGGCCGGCGACGGAGGACACGAAGCGCAGCAGAGCCCCCCGGCGGCCCGAGCGCCCACCCGTCTAAACACAGGGGACCTTGCCGAACGTCAACACCCCCTAAAGCCCACGCATCGTCGCGCGCATGAAGCAGAGATCTTCCCAGGCCTTGGCCTTGTCGGGAAGATTGCGCAGCAGGTAGGCAGGGTGGTAGGTGACAATCACCGGGATGCCGCCGTGCTCGAACAATTGCCCGCGCGCCGCGCCGATCTTCACCTCGGTTTGCAGCAGCGTCTGCGCCGCCGGCCGCCCGAGCGCGACGATCAGCTTCGGCTTGATGAGTGCGATCTGGCGCGCGAGGAACGGCCAGCAGGCGGCCGTCTCGTCGGGCTCCGGCGTTCGGTTGCCGGGCGGCCGGCATTTCACCGTGTTGGCGATGTAGACGTTGTCGCCGCGCCTGAGGTCGATCGCCGCCAACATCGCGTCGAGCAACTTGCCGGCTTGGCCGACGAAGGGTTCGCCGCGTTCGTCTTCCTCTGCGCCCGGGCCTTCGCCGACAAACAGCCAGTCGGCCTCGACGTCGCCGACGCCGAGCACCGCCTGTTTGCGCTGCTGGCAGAGCGGGCAGGCGCGGCAGGCGTTCGTCGCATCGCGCAGTTCGTCCCAGCCCATGGCGGCGATGGCGGCGCGACGCTCGTCGCCGACGCCGAGCGCGGCAGCGTGCAGTGCCGGTTCGACGGGCACCGCCGCAGGAATTGTCGCCGGCGGCGCTACGGCCGCCACGACAGGCTCTTCGGCCGCCCGCGCATCGCGCAGCTTCCAGGTCGGCCCGAGGCCGAGTTCCCTCAGGGTACGGTCGCGGCTCACAGCGGGCGTCCCATCACCATCGCATCCTCGCGGCCGTCGGCGGCCGGATAGTAGCCCCGCCGCCGGCCGATCTCGACGAATCCGTGGCCGGCATAGAGCGCCAGGGCCGCCGCGTTCGACGGCCGCACTTCGAGCAGCATGCGCGTCAGGCCGCGCTGCGCCGCCATGTCGCAAAGCGTTTCCAGCATCTCGCCGCCGATGCCCTGGCGCTGGCGGTCGGCGGCGACGCTGAGGTTGAGCAGGTGCGCCTCGTCGACCACCGGCATCACCACTGCGTAGCCGACCATGATGCCGCGCTCGTCGACGACCCAGCAGTCGTAGCCGGAGGCCAGGGAATCGCGGAAATTGCCGACCGTCCAGGGATACGGATAGATGACGTTCTCGACCGCCATCACGGCGTCGAGGTCGTCGATGTGCATCGGCTGCCACTCGAGCCGCGGCTTGAGGACGGCATTCATCAGCGCACGCCTCCGCGCGCCAGACGCTCGGCCGTCGTCAGCGCGACCTTGTCGCGCACATAGAGCGGCATGGCGTGCGCCGCATCGACGCCCTCGCCGGCCGCGAGCCGGGACGCCGCCAGCTCTGCCACCGCCGCCGCGGTCGGAAACACGTCGGCGCGCACGCGCGCCGGCTGCGGCAACGCCGCCGCATACGAGGCGTAGCCATCGCCGCAGCCGATCCAGCCGCCAGCCGGCAGGCGCACGTCGGCGGGCGGCGCCACGCGCGGCGCGGCGATCTCCGCCACGCGGCGATCGGCGACTTCATAGGCAGCGAAGTAGACCTCGTTCATGCGCGCATCCATGCAGGCGAAAACCCGCGCCTCGCCGCTGGCGAGTGCCAGCGCTTCGAGCGTCGCCACGCCGGCGACGGGCAGGTCCAGGCCGAAGGCCAGCCCCTGCGCCACGCCGCAGGCAAGCCGCAAGCCCGTGAAACTGCCGGGCCCGGCACCGAAGGCGATGCCGTCGAGTCGCGCCATCGCGATGCCGGCCTCGGCGAGGAGTTCGTCGACCCAGGGCAGCACCAGCGACGAGCCGCCGGTGACCGATTCCGCGCCGCGCGCGATGACTTCGCCGTCGCGCCACAGGGCGACCGACAGCATGCGCGTGGAGGTCTCGATGGCGACGAGGTTCACGCCGCGTTCCAGGCCTTCAGGAATGCCTCCCAGTGGGGCTGCTTCAAGCCGGCGATTTGCTCGCGCACGAAGGCCACCTCGGCCGCATGCTCGTCGCGGCTCAGGTGGCCGCGCATCTGCTGGAAGCGCAGGTAGACGAGATAGGTGTTCACGACGTCGGTCTCGCAGTAGTCGCGAATGTCGTCGATCTTGCCGGCAAGGTACGCGCCCCAGACCGCGCTGCCGTCCATGCCGAGCTTGCCCGGCAGGCCCATCAGCTTCGCGAGGTCGTCGAGCGGGGCACAGGCGCGCGGCTGGTACATCGCCAGCAGGTCCATCAGGTCGAGGTGGCGCGTGTGGTAGCGGCCGATGTAGTTGTTCCACTTGAAGTCGCGGCTGTCGTGGAAGTCGCCCTCGCCCATGTCCCAGTAGCGCGGCGCCGTCGCGCCGTGGATCAGACCCCGGTAGTGGAGCACCGGCAGGTCGAAGCCGCCGCCGTTCCACGACACGATCTGCGGCGTGTATTTCTCGATGCCCGAGTAGAAGCGCTGGATGATCTCGCCCTCGGCGAGCTTGGGCTCGGCCAGCGACCAGACCTTGAGGCCGTCGTCGCCGCGCATGACGCAGGAAATCACCGCGACCCTCTGCAGGTGCAGCGGCAGGAAGTCGGAGCCGTTCTTCGCGCGCTGGCGCTGGAAGGCGAGTTCCGCGACCTCGGCATCCGGCAGTTCGGGCGGCAGTTCGTGCAACGCGCGCAGACCGGCGACGTCGGGAATGGTTTCGATGTCGAAGACGAGGACGGGGGTCATTTCTTGTCGTTGCCGCCGGCGTCGGCGGCGGATTTGGCCGCGGCATCCTGCACCGCCGGGAAGTGCACGTGCACGTTCACGCAGCCGGACAACAGCAGCAGGACGGTCAGCGCGCAGAGGGTTCGCATCATTCGATCAGCATCCCGGGCCGGCCGGCGATCACTTCGCGAATGCGCGCCACCAGTGCTTCCCAGTCGATGCGGCGATTGTAGCCGATGATCCTGACGGCCGGAATGCCGGCCGGCTCCATGAGCACGAAGCCGTCGCCCGCGCGGCCGATGCCGTCGAGCGTGACGACGCCGTCGCGCAGCGACGCCGAGATGCCGATGCGGGCGTAGCCGAGCGTGCTGCCGACGCGGCGCGGCAGGCGTTCGAGGGTCTTCTTGCCGGTGTCGCCGGCTTCGCCGAGCGCGGCGATGTCCTCGAGGGCGCCGAAGCTCATGCGCTTCGGGTACTCGCCGGGGCTGCTGGCGATGCGCGCGTCGAAGCGCAGCGGCTGCCGGCCCTGAATTTCGAGGTCGTGCAGGTCGGCGTCGAAGCGGCCCTCGATGGCGCCGAACGAGAAGGTGCGCGTCAGCAGGCCGAGGTCGAGGTTGCGCGCGGTGACGTCGGCGACCAGGCGCCGGCTCGCCGAGAACGCGTCGACGAAGCGCAGCTTGTGCACCAGGATGCCGCCGTCGAAGACCTCGATGCCGAGCGCGCCGTCGAGCGCCAGCGTGCCGTCCTGGTACGACACGCGCGGCACGCGCGTCGTCAGCGTGCCGGCCATCGCCGGCAGGCCGAGCGCGCGCGACAGCTTGTCCATCGAGACGCCGTCGATGCCGCCCGAGAACTCGCCGCGCCAGCCCTCGGCGCCGCGTGCGACGTGCAGGTTCTCGATCTCGAGGCGACCGTCGAGCATCGGCGCCTGCAGGTCGCGTACGCGCACGTTGTCGCCGGCAAGCTGGAGCGGGAGGTTGAAGGCACCGATCGGCACGTCGCCGAGGCGGCCCCTGGCAACGCCGATCTCGGCGTCGGTCTGCGCGCCGTCCCGCCACGGAATGCGAGCAACGACGCCGCGCAGTTCGACGGCGCCCGTCGTGTCCTCGACGCGCGCGTCCTCGAGGCCGGCGTAGAAATGCTGCAGCCGTCCCTCCAGCGACTCGGCCGAAAACAGCGCCCGCCCCGAGGTCCTGAATTCCGGCACGCCGAAGCGCGCCAGCCACGGCTGTACCCACTCGCGCATCGCCGTCGCCAGGTCGAGCGGTTCGGTGACGAAGCCCCAGGCGCGCGTGCGCTCCTGCTCGCGGTCCCAGCGCAGAGCGGCGTTGAGCGCACCGATGCCGTCGACCTCGACGCGCGAGTTGACGACCGCGACTTCGGCGGCGTCGAAGGTGCCTTCGCCGGCCAGCCGCACGCCGGCGGCGCGCGACCATGGCGCGCGCCGCAGTTCGCCGCGCGGCCAGTCGAGCGACGCGCGCCACGCCCAGCCGGCGCCGCGGCGCGTGGCGTCGACGCCGAGCGTCAGGTCGATGTCCTTGCCGGCGATATCGCCGCTCTTGTCGGCGAAGCCGACGCCGTGCAGCGCCAGGTTCAGCCGCGCGCGCTGCGCATCGGCAATGATGCGGAAATCGATGCGCCCCTGCGGCCGCCAGCCGCGCAGGCGCTTGACCAGCGGCGACAGCACGACGACGTCGGCCTCCTTCAGCGCGAACTCGAAGCGCCGTTCGGCGGCATCCCAGTGGAACGAAAACGGCAGCGCCGGACGGTTCTTGCCGCGCGCGTCTTCGCGCCGCAGCGTGCCCTGCGGGCAGTCGAGCCTACGGCCGTCGAAGGCGAAGCCGGAGCAGTGCAACCGCAGTTCGCGGTATTCGCTGTCGCCGACGCGCAGCCGGTCGATGCGGATCCCGGCCTCGTCGCGTGCGCCGGTGTCGATCTCGACGACCACGCCGTCGGCCTCGAAGGCCGGATGGCGGATGGCCCCGAGCGAGAGCGCGAGCTGCGCCGCATGGCCGGGCAGCGCGGCCAGCCAGAGCAGCAGGAAGAGGACCCGGCTAGGCGGGGAAAACACCGGTCGTCAGGTAGCGGTCGCCGCGGTCGCAGATGATGGTGACGATGACTGCGTCGCTCAGGGTCTGCGCCAGCCGCACGGCGACGGCCAGGGCGCCGCCAGAGGAGATGCCGGCGAAGATGCCCTCCTCGCGCGCCATGCGCCGCGCCATGTCCTCGGCCTCGGCTTGGCCGACGTATTCGATGCGGTCGACGGCCGCCTTGTCGTAGATCCGCGGCAGGTAGGCGTCGGCCCACTTGCGGATGCCGGGAATCTGCGAGCCGTCGGCCGGCTGGCAGCCGACGATCTCGATCCTGGCGTTCTGTTCCTTGAAGAAGCGCGAGCAGCCCATGATGGTGCCCGTGGTGCCCATGCTCGAAACGAAGTGCGTGATGCGTCCTTCGGTCTCGCGCCAGATCTCGGGGCCGGTGCCCTCATAGTGCGCGAGCGGATTGTCGGCATTTGCGAACTGGTCGAGCATGATGCCCTTGCCCTCGCGCGTCATGCTCTCGGCGAGGTCGCGCGCCGCCTCCATGCCGCCGGACTTCGGCGTCAGGATCAGCTCGGCACCGAAGGCGCGCATGGTCTGCCGCCGCTCGACGCTCTGGTTCTCCGGCATGATCAGGACCATGCGGTAGCCGCGCATCGCCGCCGCCATCGCCAGCGCGATGCCGGTGTTGCCGGATGTGGCCTCGATCAGCGTATCGCCCGGCCTGATGTCGCCGCGCGCCTCGGCGCGCAGGATCATCGACAGCGCCGGCCGGTCTTTCACCGATCCCGCAGGGTTGTTGCCCTCGAGCTTGGCGAGAATGACGTTGTTGCGCCGCGCCGCCTCGGCGCCCGGAATGCGCTTGAGCAGCACCAGCGGCGTGTCGCCGACGTAGTCTTCGAGAGTGCGGTAGGCCATGGGCGGCAATGATACTGGAGGCGCCCGCGAAATCCGGCGCCCCGGCCGGCGCGCTAAGATCCGCGGGTGATCCGGACCGTGATCCTCCACGCCGAAGCGCCGCCCAAGCCGGCGGAAGGCCAGCCCTGCAACGGCTGCGGCATCTGCTGCGCCGCCGAGCGCTGCCCCGTGGCGTGGCTGTTTCTGCCGCGAGGCCGTGGATCGTGCCCGGCCCTGGAATGGGACGGCAGCGCTGGGCGCTACCGTTGCGGCATGGTCGCCCGCCCCGCCGCTCACGTCCGCTGGCTGCCGCAACGCTGGGAAACCCGCGCCGCCCGCTGGTTCGCCTACCGCATCGCCGCCGGCAAGGGCTGCGATTTCGGCGCCATGGAAATCTAGCGGCCGGTCGTCGAGGCGCGCGAGCGCATCGCCAGGGCGCCGACGAAAGTCACCGCGCAACTCGCCAGCCACAGCCAGTAGCCGACTGCGACCCCGATCACCGGCTGCGGCGGCCGCAGCTCGTCGACCATGACCTCCGGCACGCGCAGGAACGAGGCGCTCAAGGCCAGCGCCGCAAACCCCAGCGCCACCGCAACGCCCTTGCGCTCCTTGCGCATCATCCACCACGCCGTCATCAGCGCCGGGTTCGCCAGCCACACGTAGCCGGCGCGCGGATGCGCATACAGGTCCAGCCATCCCATGAACAGCAAGGCATAGCCCGGCCACTCGGAACACGAGCCCGGAACGCAGAACGCATCCATGGGCATGGCGGCGAGGAACAGCAGGATGCCGAGAAGCAGCAGCCAGTCGGCCGGCTGGCGGAGTTTGGTAGTCATCACGGGCGCCGATGATACTTGAGGCGGGCTTCAGCAAACGCGCGCACGGACCGTTACCAGACAACGCAAGCGCAGGTCAGGCCGCGCCGCTCGCTCATCGACGTTGACGCGGAACGTCGTTTGGATGTCCGGTCCCGTCGCAGTTCATCGCATCGAGCGCAGTGCGTCCGCCCTCACGAACCCACAGACATGAAGGTGACGCTCGATCCGTTGCACTTTCCCTGGAGGGTTGGACACTCAGTTCGTGAGCGTCGAGGGCGGCGTATGGGCGACTCACACGTCTTCATGCCTTCCCGATGGCTGGCTACCGGCAGCGATGAGAGGCGGCACCCGACCCGCAAGAGACATTCATCGTCTCGATAGGCCAACGGCAGGTATCTGAGTTCAGCAGCCCCTCAAGCCAACTGGCCGCTGACAACGCTTGACCGCAAGCAGAATTCAAAAGTCGGCGCTGGCAGGACGGCCCAATGCAGCCAATCTGGATGTGTGACAAAATCGTCGCCCATTCCCCAGTGTGGAACCCCGTGAGACTCTCGGACGAGTGCAACCATTCCGCTCTGGCGCATAGCTTGTCGATGGATGACTTGAGCTGGCGACGCTTCACCACCGCCGAACTCAAGATTCTGCGGCAGGTGATGGCGCGCTGTCATCAGGCAGTGGTGATCACCGACGCCAACAATGTGATCCAGGACGTCAATGACGCCTATGTCGCCATGACGGGCTTTGCGCGCGATGACGTGATTGGTAACACCCCTCGCATCGGCAAATCGGACCGCCACGACAGCGCGTTTTACGCCAGCATGTGGGCAAGCCTGGAGGCGCACAACTACTGGGAAGGCGAAATCTGGGATCGACGCCACAATGGCGAGGCGTATCTCAAGCACCTGAGCATCAGTCGCCTGTTCGACGACGACGGCCAAGTGGCCAACTACCTTGCGATGTTCGAGGACCTGACCGAACAAAAGGCGTTGGAAAGCGAGCTCGACCGGCGCATGCACTACGATTCACTCACCGGCCTGGCCAACAAGGTGTTGTTCAACAACCGCCTGGAGCACGAATTCAGCGTGGCCGAGCGCCACAAGCGCAACGTCGGTCTGGTGCTGTTGAATCTGGATCGTTTTCGCAAGGTCAATGAATCGCTCGGCTATCTCGTCGGCGACCGGCTGCTGCAAGCCGTTGCCTTGCGGCTAGCTGACAGCATTCGCAAGACCGACCTGATTGCCCGCGACAGAGAAAACGACGAGCGCCCTGCCGACACCATCTCGCGTTTTGGCGGGGACCAGTTCACCTTCATTCTGGCGGACCTGGCCATTCCTGAAAATGCCGCGGTGGCGACCCGCCGCTTGCTCGACTCGTTCAGGGAGCCATATGTCATCGACGGGCAGGAGATATTCCTCTCCGCTTCCATCGGCATCGCCGTCTGGCCACACAACGCAACGACGCTCGACGGCATGATGAACTGCGTCGAGAAGGCGCTTGAAAATGCGCGCGAGGCTGGCGGCAGTAATTTCCGCTTCTTCTCCGCGGCGATGAACCAGGCCAGCACCGATCGTTTCCTGCTCGAAAGCGAAATGCGCAAGGCGCTCGCCGGCAACGGTTTCAAGCTGGCCTACCAACCCAAGATCGACCTGGCTAGCGGCCAAATTTCGGGCGTGGAGGCACTGGTGCGCTGGCAGCGCGAGGACGGGCGCATGGCCTCACCCGCCGAGTTCATACCCATCGCAGAAGAAACCTCACTGATCCTGCCGCTGGGTGAATGGATACTCGAAACCGCCTGCCGCGATATCCACGCGCTCAATCAACGCCTTGGTGGACAGCTTTCCGTGGCCGTCAATCTATCGGCACGTCAGTTTCAGTATGGCCATATCCCCCAACTGATCGATCGCGTCCTGGGCGCGACCGGTTTGCCGGCCGGCCTACTGGAACTGGAAATTACCGAAAGCATGGTGATGCGCGATGTCATCGAGGTGATTGCCATTCTTCAGGACATCCGCCAACGCGGCATCGGCCTGGCCATCGACGATTTCGGCACCGGCTATTCCTCGCTGGCCTACCTCAAATCCTTCCCGATTCGCACCCTGAAAATCGATCGTTCCTTCGTCCTCGATATCGAGCGCAACCCGGATGCCGGCACGATTTGCGACATCACCGTCCTGCTGGCCCACAAGCTGGGCATGAACGTTGTTGCCGAGGGCGTGGAGACGCGCGAGCAACTCAAGTTCCTCCTTTCCATAGGCTGCGAAACCATTCAGGGCTATCTCTTCAGCAAGCCGCTGTTTCTGACAGACCTTGAAAATTTTGTCATCGCCCATCGGCCGCCGCCCGGCCTGGGGACTACCGAACTGTGGCCGTCATAAAAAAATAGGAGATTCAACCGCCGTATGAGGAGTATCTGCGGACCTGCGACCCACCGTTAGCCCGATTTGCGACCGCCGCGGCGACTGCGTGCTGGACGGGAAAGTCCGGTCGCGCTGTTCGAGCGCGGCGAGTTTGCGGCCGGCGGCCTTGAGACTCGAACCCGAGAGGGTCTTGACTACTACGCTAGGTGCTCGCCGCCGCGGAAGCACCCTCGTCGCAGACACAGACGGCATTTCGGCCGCCGTTCTTGGCGCGGTATAGCGCGCGGTCGGCGCAGGTCAGCAGCGAATCGAGGTCGCCGCGCGCTGCGCGCAGGCTGGCGACGCCGATCGATACCGTGAAGCGCAGCGGCGATAGGCCATCGGCGGGAATCTCGGCCGCAGCCGTGGCGAGGCGCAGGCGTTCGGCGACTTCGAGGGCATGGTTGGCATCGGTCTGCGGCAGGATGACGGCGAACTCCTCGCCGCCGACGCGGCCGACTACGTCGATGTCGCGCAGCTCGCCGCGGACCAGTTCGGCGAATCCCTGCAACACCGCATCCCCCGCCTTGTGTCCGAGCGAATCGTTGATGCCCTTGAAGTGGTCGATGTCCAACATCATCACGGACAGCGGGCCGCCGTAGCGCAGCGTGCGCGACAGCTCCTGCTCGGCGAGCATCGTGAAGTGGCGGCGGTTGGCGAGGCCGGTCAATGGGTCGGTCTGGGCGAGCCGTTGGAGTTCCTGCTCGATGCGCTTGCGCTCGGTGATGTCGCGGGTGACGCCGAGGAGCGCGGTGATGCGGCCGCTGGCGTCGCGCAGCGGCGCGGCATGCGTATCCAGCCAGCGATGGCTGCCCTTGAGGCCGACGATCTCGAACTCCATCGCCCCCGACTCGCCGCGATTGACCCGCTGGGCAAGATCCAGGAACGCCTCGCGGTACTGCGGCAGCACCAGCTGCGCCATGTCGCTGCCGATCGCCTGCGCCTCCGAGTCGGCCTCGATCATGGCGAGCCCCGCACGATTCATCTGCAGCAGCTTGCCTTCCGGCGAGAGCACTTTCACGCACTCCGGTTCGGTCTCGATGATCGCCTTCAGCTTCCACTCGCTCTCGGTCAGCGCGAGTTCCGTCCGTTTCAGCTCCGTGATGTCCGAGACCAGGACGAAGAAGCCGTCCACGCGGCCGTCATGCACGTCGGGGATGTACTGGGCCCAGGTGTAGCCGGTACTGCCGTCGGCCTTGACCAGCGTGCGCTCGAAGCTCTGGCGCTCGCCGCGCAGCGCAGCCTGGATGTAGGGTTCGTTCTTGCGGAACAGTTCCTCGCCCATCAGGTCCTGGATGCGGATGCCGAGCATCTGCTCGGGCGTGCGGCCGAACCACTCGAGGTAGGCGCTGTTGGCGAAGCGGCAGCGCAACTCGCGCGTCCAGTAGCCGACCATGCCGGGGATGTTGTCCGTCACGGCACGCAGGAAGCGTTCGCTGGCGGCAAGGGCGGCGACGGACTCCGCTTCCCTGCGTGCGGATTCCCGCTGCCAGCGCTGGGCGGTGTAAAGCCCGGCGATCGCGCCGAGCGCCATCAGCCCGAACAGCGCGCCCTGCACCGCGGCATCGTAGCGCCAGACGGCGTAGATCGCGTCCAGCTCGCGCGCGGCGGCGACGTACAGCGGCTTGTCCTGGCGCAGACTTGCCTGCTGTACGGTGCGTATCGCCATCATGCGTTCCTCGCCGGTCGCATAGACGATGCCCGTACTGACGCTGGATCGTTCGCCGCTGTCGCGATGCCGGGTGAAGAACGATCCCGGTTGCGCAAGGTTCTTGCCGACCTGCCCTTGGCGCTCCGGCACCATCGCGAACTGGATGCCGTCGCCGTGCGCCAGTCCCGACCACATGTCATCGGCGTAGAGCACCGAGGCCATCAGCGTCTTGAAATAGTCCGGATCCAGCGTCGCCGAGACGATGCCGGCGAACTCGCCTTGCGGCCCAGCCACCATGCGCGTCAAGCTCATGCCATAGACGCCGAGCGACGTCACGAACGGCGCCGAGACAAAGAGCCTGCCGGGATCGGGATTATCGCGGACCGACGTGAAGTAGTCGCGATATGCGAAATTCTTGCCGCGCAGTGCTTCCCGGCTCGCCGCCACCGTGGCGCCGGAGGCGTCCAGCAGCAGCAGCGTACGGACGCCGGGCATGGCATCGACGAGCACTTCGAGCCGCCGATCCAGCCCACCGTTGTCCCGGTATCCGGCCGACTGGCGGCTCAGGTCGTCGAGCACCCGGTTCACCGA
>Ga0075012_10001151_pt1 | contig 27422 bp, 16 predicted proteins | sample All_14_2_FD_71474 | JGI IMG/M metagenome (GOLD analysis project Ga0075012, IMG submission 71474) | Freshwater microbial communities in response to fracking from Pennsylvania, USA - Allegheny Zone_MetaG_DW_15 | ecosystem: Environmental > Aquatic > Deep subsurface > Groundwater > Drilled...
GGCGCTTTTTCATCTAAATAATTAACCTGCTTTTTCACAAAACAGCCAATCTTGCGCCATGATTCAAACTAGCTACCGCAGGAAATGACATTGAACACCAATCTGAAAAAAAGGATAATGCGCCTGGTCTCTACCAAGGCAATCCGGCATTCCTTATTTTGGGTGGTGCTTTTTCTGTTGTACTCTTTGGTGGAGGTGCTCATTACCCACAATCCATTTTTTTACACAGTAAGCAACAACGTCGTCAGGCTCCTCCTGTTGGGCATTGCGGTTTATTACAATGTCTATCGGCTCATACCGAGGTACTTGGCGAACAAGCGGTTCCTGCTCTATGTTGGGTTTCTACTGCTGACGGTGTTCATAGTAACCCCCGTGGAGGTATTCCTTATCTATGCAAAATCGAGCAACTACCCTGAAATGCGGGTACAGATTCTGAATAATTTGAACCTTGCTTTTTTACCCAATTTTTTTGTGCTTAGCACATCTACCTTTGTGAAAATAACACTGGACTGGTACACCAACATCCGTGAAAAACAGCAGTTGGTGACAGAAACGATGCAATCGGAACTGCGGTTCTTGAAGTCCCAAATCAATCCCCATTTTTTGTTCAACACTTTGAACAGCCTGTATGCATTGACGTTGAAAAAATCGGACTTGGCACCCGATATTGTGCTGAAACTCTCCGAGATGATGCGCTACATGCTTTACGAATGCAACGAAAAATGGGTTTTGCTGAGCAAGGAAGTCAACTACATCGCCAATTATTTGGAGCTGGAGCGCATCCGCCAAGGCAATCGGGTGGACATGAGTTTCGAGGTGGTAGGCAATGTCAGCGACCAAAAAATAGCACCGCTGATGTTCATCCCGTTCATCGAAAACTGTTTCAAGCACGGCTTGGGCAACCAGATTTCAAGGGGCTTCGTGGATATCCGGCTGGCAGTGCGCAGCGACGAATTGGACCTTCGCATCGAGAACAGCAAGGCCGAGGCAATGCCAAAACAATTGCATGCCCGCAGCGGCGGAATCGGTCTGGTGAATGTCCGGCGAAGGCTCGACTTGCTTTATCCAAACCGCTATCGTCTCAGCGTGGATGATACCCCAAGTTCCTACACTGTGAATCTTTTCCTAAAACTCGAAACAGACAGTTTTGAGCAAATTCATCAAAATAAATCTTTAGCAACATGATTAACGTAATTATTGTTGACGACGAACCTTTGGCACTCGACGTGCTGGAAACCTACATCGAAAAGCTGCCGGAACTGCACCTCGTGCAGCGCTGCACCAATGCCTTCGAAGCCAATGAGGCGTTAAAGCAACATGATGTTGACCTCATGTTCCTCGACATCCAAATGCCGCAGCTCACGGGCATTGACTTCCTGAAAACGCTGACCGACCCGCCGCTCGTCATTTTCACGACGGCTTATTCCAATTATGCCATTGAGGGTTTTGAGCTGAACGCAACGGACTACCTGCTCAAGCCCATTTCGTTGGAGCGCTTCATGAAAGCAGTGAACAAAGCCGTTGAGCAAATTGAACTGAAGCGCAAGGAAAATGCCTCGCACGTTGAAATCAACGATGCAGACGATTTCATTTTCGTGAAGGCGGACAAAAAATTCGTAAAGGTCAACTTCTCTGAAGTGCTTTACATCGAGGGGTTGAAGGACTACGTCATCATCCGTACTGAGAAGGGAAGGGTGATTACGCTCCAAACTATGAAGAGCTTGGAGGACAAGTTACCATCGAAAATTTTCCGCCGGATCCACCGCTCCTACATCGTGAACATTGGGAAGGTAGAAGCCATTCTTGGCAATATGGTGGAAGTCATTGAGAAGGGACAGCCCAAGCATTTACCTATTGGAAAAAATTATCGAGATGAATTGTTGGACTTGGTGAATGAGAACCGTTTGTAACCATCGCCTCGATTTTCGCTAGTATATATATTTAAGGTGCCAAAGCCAGTTTTGGATTGAAGGAATTAAATAAAAAAATATCTTTCGACCTACTGGCTTTGGGTTATTTTTTAGAGTGTGATTTTAGTGTTGGCACAAAAAATTGATGGTCAATGTTTTAAGTAAATTCAACTAAGCCGTTTTCAAACAAATTGCATGGTCAAATTGCATTGGAAAGTAGGTTTTTAGGAAATTTTTTAATGAAGAATACCACAAGTACAAAAAAGGATTTGTTAAGACCGCTTTGGATATTACATTTGCCTAGGGAATTGTCGGTCAGAAAAATTAAGAAATCTTGGTATAGTTAGCTTTTATTTCTGAAAGCTCTGCCTTCTAACCCACCTGAACTTAATTCCTTTGCTTTTCGATTTTTCTCAATGGGAAACTAAAGGATTCATTGAAAATTTAACGAATTATCAAATGAAACGATTCGCTACCTATCGTACCTATCTTGGTATCTCTTTTCAACAACACTTTAACCGTTCATTTTTCCCCTTATTTTCTTCTGCTTTAATTGGTTTGTTCATGCTTGCAGGACTGCCATCTGCCTCAGCGGATAACACCGTGCCAGCATACCTGAATTCTGATTCCAAATTCAGCCTTGTTGCCGATCTGGCGCTGGTGAAAACGGTGAACGACAACACACCTGACCCCAACCAGGTCATCACTTTTACCTTGGTAGTTTCCAATGCAGGCCCAAACCCTGCCACTTCCGTAACTATCAGGGATGTGGTGCCCGCTGGCTTGACCTTCGTTGTAGGGTCGCAAACAGGCCCTGGCACCTACAACAGCAGCAATCCGCCCGTAACGGGGGTGAATTGGCAAAACGTTTTTATTGCAAATGGCGGCTCGGTCGTGCTAGGCTTCCAAGCCACAGTGACGGCAGCGGGCGGCTCAGTCATCACGAATTTTGCCGAAGTGACCTCCAGTGTTGAGGTGGACCCCGATTCCACGCCGAACAATGGCAATATCGGAGAGGACGATGGCGACACGGAAATGGTCACAGTCAACAACCCTATCCCACCCGTGGTTCTTACCTGCCCCGTGAACACGACTACAGCAGCATGCCAGACACAGGCGGCAGTTAACTCGGCCTTTGCCACTTGGCTGGCCACGGCAAGTGGTACTGGTGGCTGCAATGGCGTTTTGACGAACAACAACACTGGCGCACCAGCTGCCTGTGGCGGTTCCACGACCGTTACTTTCACTTATACCAGCACTTGTGCGCCACTGACTACCACCTGCCAGGCCACCTTCACGGTGGCAGCAGCACCGACACCCAACTTGAGCCTTATCGTAGGCACAACGATTATTTCCGCCTGCCAGACGCAGGCTGCGGTGGACGCTTCCTACGCCACCTGGCTGTCTAACAATGTCCAAGCCAGCGGCGGCTGCAATGGGGTGCTGACGAACAACAGCACAGGCGCTCCATCCGCTTGCGGCGGCAGCATCACCGTCATCTGGACCTACACCACCTCATGTGCAGCGCCCATCACCACGCAAGGCACCTTTACCGTGAACGCAGCTCCACCACCTTCGCTGACCTGCCCCAACCCGCTCATCAGGCCAGTTTGCCAAACCCGGGCGCAGGATAGCATTGCTATGCAAAACTGGGTAAATACCAGCAGCTTCAGCGGCGGCTGCAATGGTTCCATCAGCTACAACGGGTTCAACGGTAGTCCACCCAGCAGTTGTGGTGGTACCAAGACGCTTACACTGACTTATTCTTCCAGTTGTGCTGCACCACTGACTTGTACGTCCACTTTCACGATACCAGCGCCAACAGCTCCCGTGCTGACCTGCCCGACGAACCAAACCGAGCCTTTTGGGCAAACACAGGCGCAGATTAATGCTGCTTTCGCAACTTGGCTTTCCACAGCCAGCGGCACTGGCGGCTGCAACGGCGTTTTGAGCAACAATAATATAGGCGCACCACCAGCCACGGGCGGCTCCACGACCGTGACCTTTACCTATGCCCAAAATCCACCATCTACACCATTTAGTGGGGCCTGTCCATTTTCCACGCTGACCTGCCAGGCCACCTTCGCTGTTTCCGCAACGCCACCAGTGGTACTGACCTGCCCGACAAATACCACGACCGCTGCCTGCCAGACACAGGCGGCTGTGAACGCTGCATTTGCAACATGGCTGGCCACGGCCAGCGGCACAGGCGGCTGCAATGGCGTTTTGACAAACAACAACACGGGTGCGCCACCCGCTTGCGGCGGCAGCACGACCGTCACATTCACCTATACCAGCACCTGTGCGCCGCTGACGACCACCTGCCAGGCGACCTTCACAGTGGCCGCACCACCGCCAGTGACCATCATCTGCCCAGTACCGACCACCGTGGCATCCTGTCAGTCGCAGGCGGCCATCAACGCCCAGTATGCGGCTTGGCTGGCCACGTTCAACGGGCAAGGCGGCTGCAATCTTACCGGGAGCGATAACGGCAACTTTCCACCGTCAAACTGTGGGGAGGCGAAGACCGTCACTTTCACCTTAACCAGCACCTGTGCGCCATTGACGACAAGCTGCCAGTCAACCTTTACGGTGACAACACCGCCACCTGTGGTACTTACCTGCCCCGTGAACACGACTACAGCGTCCTGCCAGACACAGGCAGCGGTGAACACAGCATTTGCTACTTGGCTGGCCACGGCCAGTGCCAGTGGCGGCTGCAACGGTGTTTTGACGAACAATAACACGGGAGCACCTCCTGCTTGTGGCGGCAGCACGACCGTGACATTTACCTATACCAGCAGCTGTGCCCCATTGACGACGACCTGCCAAGCTACCTTCACGGTGGCCGCAGCGCCAACGGTAGTGCTGACCTGCCCCGTGAACACGACAACAGCCGCCTGCCAGACTCAGGCAGCAGTGAACACAGCTTTCGCAACCTGGTTGGCAACAGCGAGCGCAAGTGGCGGTTGCAACGGCGTTCTGACGAACAACAACACGGGCGCACCGAGTGCCTGCGGTGGTTCAACGACAGTGACCTTTACCTATACGAGCGCTTGCGCACCATTGACCACCACTTGCCAAGCAACCTTTACGGTGGCCTCCTCCCCTGTGGTGCTGACCTGCCCGACGAACACGACGGCAGCGGCCTGCCAGACTCAGGCTGCCATCAATACGGCCTTTGCCACCTGGCTTGCCACGGCTTCAGCCAGTGGCGGCTGCAACGGTGTTTTGACGAACAACAACACGGGCGCACCGAGTGCCTGCGGCGGTTCGACGACCGTGACCTTTACCTACACCAGCTCTTGTGCGCCCACGACGACGACCTGTCAGGCGACCTTCACGGTATCCGCAGCGCCGACGGTGGTTTTGACCTGCCCGACCAACACGACGGCAGCGGCTTGCCAGACACAGGCGACAGTGAATACTGCGTTTGCTACATGGTTGGCCACGGCCAGTGCCAGCGGCGGCTGCAACGGTGTTTTGACAAATAATAACACAGGCGCACCAAGCGCTTGCGGCGGTTCAACGACCGTGACTTTCACATACACCAGCTCTTGTGCGCCCACGACGACGACCTGTCAGGCGACGTTCACGGTAGCTGCAGCACCGACAGTGGTACTGACCTGCCCGACCAACACGACAACGGCAGCTTGCCAGACGCAGGCGGCGGTGAACTCCGCTTTCGCAACATGGCTGGCCACGGCCAGTGCCAGCGGCGGCTGCAACGGTGTTTTGACAAATAATAATACAGGAGCACCACCTGCCTGCGGCGGCTCGACGACGGTGACCTTCACCTACACGAGCAGTTGTGCGCCCACGACGACGACGTGTCAGGCGACGTTCACGGTAGCTGCAGCACCGACAGTGGTGCTGACCTGTCCAATTAATACAACAGTAGCAGCTTGCCAGACCCAAGCAGCCGTGAATGCACAATTCAATGCATGGCTGGCATCAGTCAGTGGCAGCGGCGGTTGCAACGGTGTTCTGACGAACAACAACACGGGCGCACCGAGTGCCTGCGGCGGTTCAACGACGGTGACCTTCACCTACACGAGCAGTTGTGCGCCCACGACGACGACCTGTCAGGCAACCTTCACGGTAGCGGCTGCGCCTCCAGTGGTTTTGACCTGTCCGACCCCGACAACTGCCAGCGCCTGTTTGACCCAATCCCAGCTTGACGCCGCCTACAATGCCTGGCTGGCTTCTGCGACAGCATCGGGTGGCTGCAACGGTGTTTTGACCAACAACAGTCCGGGCGCACCGTCCATCTGCTCTGCGACAGCGGTCGTCCGCACGGTGGTGTTCACCTACACGAGCAGTTGTGCACCAACAACTACTACCTGCACATCCACGTTCACTGTACCGGCGTACCCAACTTTCACGGTTCCTGCAAATGGCGCTTCCACGGTGGCCTGCCCAGCGCTGATTGTTCAGCCCACACCTCCGGTGGTGGTTGACGGCTGTGGCAAAACACTGACACCAACTGGCCCAGTCATTACCAACGCCCCGAACCCCATCACCTGTGAAGGGACGAGGACTTTCGTTTGGACCTATACCGACTGCGCTGGCCATGTCCTGACCTGGAGCCATGTGACCACAGTTGAGCGGCAGCCATTTACCGTTCCTGCCAACGGCGCCGCCACGGTGGCCTGCCCGGCCAATGCCACGCAGCCTGTGCCGCCGACCGTGACGAGCAACTGTGGTGAGGTGCTGACGCCAACCGGCCCAGTCATTACGAACAACCCGAACCCGCTTACTTGTGAAGGTACCAGAACCTATACTTGGACCTACACGGATTGTGAGGGCAATACGGCTACTTGGAGTTTTGTATATACGGTCGAGCGGCAGCCATTTGGTGTGCCTGGTAATGTCAATGCAACGGTAGCTTGTCCGGATGACACAGATGTAGTTCCTACTCCACCAGTAGTCACAAGCAATTGTGGTGAGGTGCTGACTCCTGTTATTTCCAGCACACCTAAAAATAGCTGCGAAGGAGAACGAGTTTATACCTTCCATTATACGGACTGTGAAGGAAATACAGCTGATTGGCAATTTATCTACCATGTAGAATATCTGGACTTCATCATACCTAGCAGCGAAACTGTTTCGGTAGAATGCCCATTGAATGCCAGCCAGCCAGTGCCGCCTGTCGTTTATGACAATTGCAGTAGGTTGCTGAACCCTACTGGGCCAGTTATTACAAGTACTAACAATGCTTCAGGTTGTGAAGGCAGCCGCACTTACGCTTGGACGTACAAGGATTGCGAAGGGAATACGCATGTTTGGAGCAAGACATTCGTCTTCCTCTACACTTCCGATTTCTTCGTTTATCCTGATGGTGAGGACTTCGTCGGTTGTTTATTATATGCACAGCCACCAGTTCCGCCAACCATTTACGACAATTGCGGCAATGAAATCATACCAACAGGGCCAGTAGTCACAGGCGATTCGGATGGTTGTTCGGGTACTCGCAAGTTTACCTATACCTATAAAGATTGTGGAGGACATAGCCACAATTGGAACTATACCTATCATGCCAACGATAATGAACCTCCCGTAGGAAATTGCCCAAGCGGATCCCTTTTCAATGTGGATGTAACCAACCTCAATTGCATTGAAGAAGTACCATGTCCTGACAATTACGACTTTTCATCGAAGATTGCTGAACTGCTTGATGCCGGCAATATTTATGACCTGTGCAGCGGCGATGATATAATTGTGGAGCTGGATAGTTGGTCAGAGCTGTGGGAATGTTCAGACCCAGAAGGTGATGGCACCTTTACTTTTGGTCGTACCTTCTATTTCCGAATTGCTGACCAGTGTGGAAACGAAATGTCAAGCCTCTGCCCAGTTACTTATTCTGGCAGTTGTTTGCCCATACAAACTTTCACACAAAGCGATTGGGGCAACGAAGGTGGCGAACCAGGTTCTGAAGCTCCAAATACACCAACGGATCTTCAGCTCATCACTACATTGCTCAACCAAGGACCACTGGTCATTGGAGGCAGCCATCGTTCTTTGACGCTAACTAGCGCACAATGCTTGATGAGTCTCGTTCCTGGTGCAGGTGGCCCCACCAAGCTTGGTAATTGCCACCAAGTCAACTGTAGTCCAGCATGTAATCCGGCCGGCACCATTGGGATGAAGAACTCACTGGCCACGAATACCATTTCCTTGATTTTGAACATGCGCTACAATGTGCAATTCAACGGACTTACAATGGCCCAGATTCTAGGACAAGGATTAGGTTGCGTTTCAATTGACCCGAATATCAAAGTTTGCAGTGAGTCGGGAGGTTGCAAGCTTCATTTGTTCGAATCAAATGGCACAGAACATGTGTTCCCTTACACATTCGGTGGCTTGTTAGACTTGGCTAACCTTTTCCTCGATGGAAATTTGACGCTTACCAATGGGCAGTCATCACTTTATGCCAATGCAATTAACAACGCTATATCGAATGTTAATGCATATTGGAATGGCCTGCCACCTACCATTACATGTGACCCGAATGCCGGTGTAGCACCATTCGTTGGTGATACTGACACAGACAAGAGCGCTGTCAAGAGTTCACCGAAGGAAACAGTTGAGTTTGACTTGGCACCAAACCCATCCAGTGGTGAGGTAGTGTTCAGCTTGCCAAAACTTGAGGAGAGCAAGCCTGTTACCTTGGAAATCTACAGTGCATTTGGAAAACCAGTGTTCCACAAGGAATATGGAAACGTCAGCTTCGTGCGTGACAGGATTCATTTGAACAACGTGGGAAGTGGGTTGTACCTAGTCACCGTCAAAGCAGGTGGCGCACGTTCCGTGCAAAAATTCTATATTAGCAAGGATTGATATGTTGCTGATAGGAACATAAAAGTAACGGCGGCTGATTTCAAAATCAGCCGCCGTTCTTGTTTAATCAGGGTTTATTTCCCTTTACGCCGACAGTTGCCAAGCTGGAATCGTAGAGTTTACCACCTCAAACTATCTCTCGGCGAAGGCTTTCATCCACTACTTTAATCATTTCACCGGGGTCAACCTTGCCATCTAAAAAGTCGCTAACGAGCATGGCCGATTTGAACGGAAACTGCACGGTTTCGGCATACGAAAGGTAAAGCACCTCGACATTTTGGTGCGAAGCCACCCAGTCTTTTACACTATCCAGGGAACGCTGGAATGCACTTACCAAATTTAGCGGAAGCGTGTCCATTTGAACTTGTTTGCCATTCCTGGCCAACATCTTTTGCTGCGAGCTCACTACTTCCGTCACATCCCGTTCCATGAAAATTATTTTATACCGAAAATTCAATGGAAGGTGCTGCAACAGGTGAGCGATGATTTTCACGGCTTTGCCGTTGGCATTTGGCAGCCAAGATTTGTTTTTTGCCAAATTCTTCACCGCCTCATGTTCGTAATAACCCTTGGGGTTGTTCTCGTCCGCCCCACGTTCTTTGTCGGTGAAAATGGTCAGGCCGCCAGCTTCCAGCATCTGCATCATCATGGAAGTACCGCTTCGGGGAAGGCCACTTACCACGACGATTTCGCCTTTCATGGCATTTTCGAAATCCAATCGGTACTTATTTGCCTTGCCCGGCTGGTTCAAGTTTTGGGTGTGAATGGTGATGAGGCGTTCACGAGCCATGTTCATGGCAGGTGCCATTTTTAAACAAACATCCAGTGCATTTGTGGCTTCCTCGAAACGGCCCATTGCTGCCAGCGTTTCCCCCAAAAAATAATGCGAAGGAGGGTGATAATACTGTAGCCCAACGGCATGAAGTAGCGCCTCAATGGCGGGTTCGTATTTTGCCATGCGGAAGCGGCAAACCCCGAGTGAATACCAAGAGCTAGCCTCTTCTGGGTCTTTTTGGGTGGCTGTTTCCAAAACACTTTCCGCCAAGTCGAGCTTATTCAACTGAAGATAGGCATTGGCAAGGCGGAACCGAAGCTGTGGCTGGTCGCCAGCTTCTTTTTCTACTTTTTGGAACAAGGCAAGTGCCTTCAGCGGACGCTCCTCCGCCAACAATAGGCTACCTTCCAATATGTCAAGTTGGGGATTTTCACGATCCACTAGTTCCCGGATATGATTGACGACCTCCCTTGCCTTTTTAAACTTGCCGACGTTGAGATATGCATTTGCCAAATAGTTTGCGAAGCGCAATACCGTAGGGTTTTCTTCATATAGTTTTTCCAAAACGGCAACGCCCTCATCCCATTGTTGGCCATTCAAGTAGGCACGGGCAAGGTTGTAATTATTTTCGTCGAGGGTACTTTTGATGGCAGCCTCTTTGTCCTCGCCGGGGTCGGCTATGTAGCCTAGTTCGATGAGTTGTTGCAACTCAGCCTTGGTATCTTCCTCCGATTGTTCGATGCCGGGTGGATGCCTTCCATCGTTGCCTTTTATGTCTTCCCAACTTTGAATTGGTTGTATAACTTGCTCATTTTCAAAAGCTTGTATCAAAATTTTCCCGTCCATGTCAGTGGCGGCAGGTAGCCCGAAAATGTGAAGTAGGGTTGGCGTAACATCAAGCAGGCTGGCGCCAAACAGCAATTCGTCTTGTTTGATACCTGGCCCTTTCATAACCACGATGCCATAGGGACTGTGTTCGATGGCTGGCCCAGTAGGCTCGTTTGGGATGTATTTCGGGCGGTTGTGATTGGGATGAAACCCGTGGTCACTGATGAGCATGACGGTCGTTTCTTCGTCAATCAGTTCCAGAAGGCGTCCCAGCATCATATCGTGAAAACGGTAGGCACTGTTCACCACATCTTTATACAAATCAAATTCCTGCACGGAGATATGTTCTCTTCGAGGTGGATGATATTTCATAAAACCATGACAAAAATGGTCAATGGCATCATAATAGACCGCCATAAAATCCCATTCTTCATGCTCCATGATATATGTTGCAGCGCTGTGGATGGTGGAGCAGTCGGCTAGGTTCTTAGCGATCATGCTCAGGCTACTTTCTCTGCTCTGGTCAATTTTCTGGAAATCAGGTACAAAAGGAGCGATATGATTGGATGTCAATTCCGAGGGGTGTATGCGAAGCTTCGCAAAAAGTTCTGTTTTTTCAGGTGGATGAACAGTGCCTTTTTTTACCTCCCATTGTTGCCCCTGTTTCAAATTGGAAGGAGCACGTTGGTAGAAATTGGAAACCATAGTGCCATTGATGGGCTCGGCAGGGTGGGAGGGCCACCAACCAACAACATGCGTCTTTTTTTCATGCTGTGTCAAAATGTTCCAAATGGCCTTGCACTTGCGGCTGGTGTTATAAATTGGGCGGATTCCACCTTCGCCATCTGGCTCCGTGAAGCCGTGAATACCGTGCTTGTACGGCCGCTTGCCAGTGGCAATGCTCGTCCAAAGCGTGGGAGAAAGCGGTGGGTCAAGTGTGGCCATTTTACCTTTTACACCCTTGTCAACAAGGCTTTGCAAGGCTGGCATGAGGCCGGCGTCCATTAGCGGGTTGATAACTTTCCAATCGGCAGCATCCCAGCCGATGAGGAGTACTTTAGGCATTTTTAATAGATTGTTTTAAAAAAAGGGGCAGTAGCAAAGATAAGCCTGTGTGCCTTGAAAGAAGAAATTGTAGGGTTAAAATAAAAATAGGGCGCTACGATTACGCAACGCCCTATTAAACTTAAGAATTATGATTAATTCCTCGAAGGAAATATGCCTTCCAACGCAATAATATAATTCAGAGCGAGAACAGGCATAATATTATTGTGCGGTTGGTTTCCACTGTTCAGGCCAACCTGCACAGCATTTGCACCCATCAATACAGTGGCTGGCCCAGTGGCATACAAGTTTTCAGGTGCTACTGCCAACAAATTACCGTTAGGTGTGCCTGATGTTCCAGCACTCATTGCTGCAATTCCAAAGCCATTATGAACGTGCCCTGGAATTTGCTGCGTCGTAAGGGTAACTTTTTCAACACCACCCACTTCACCTAAAGCAGTGCTGGTCCCAAGCGGGCTTTGCCCAGTGCCAACAGGAATGCGACTTCTCAAATCTGGCAATGCAAAAGTGTTTACACCATCTCCACCATAGGTGGTACCAATTAAGGCAAACAAGGCATCATATTGTGCAATCGCCAATAGCCTGCCATCGCAAAATGCCCACGACCTTGGCGCAAAAGTGCCAGCAAACAAGCGGATTTCTGAAATTGTTGGTTCCATAATATTTTAATCTGATTGATTTAATGAATGAAGACTGTATATTACCTTTTTTGCACTTATAATTTGGTCATGGCTGGCCATTTTGACGGTGCATAATTTTCGATTTAATACAGTCAAGTTTTAACAAAATGAAGCCAATACTGTAGGTATTTGCGCCATTAATTGCGTGGAGGAAACATCCCTGCTGTGCAGATGATGTAATTGATGGCCAAATATGGCTGCATATTATTGTGTGGCTGGCCATTTCCAGCAACCCCAATTGCAGTGGCATTTGCCGACATTTGCACCAATGGTGATGAGGCTGCGGCAAAAACTTGTGGCATTGGCACGGAACGGTTACCTGAACCAATGTATTGGCTACCCGGGTTGGTAGCACTTGGAGGGTTTGCCGAAGCTGCCCAACCAGAAGTGTGATTATGCGATGGTGTCTCAACATCGGTTAAACTATGGGTCGGTTCGCCCGTTATTTCACCTAATGTATATTGACTGAGGCCGGGACTTTGGCCTTGGCCGACTCCGGCTCGCCCTCTTAAATCCGGCAGCCCAAATGTCGTTCTTCCATCGCCACCATAGGTAGTGCCCAATATGGAAAACAATGCCGTATTGCTTGCTATGCTCAATATCTGTCCCATACAATATGCCCAATATTTAGGTGCAAAATTGCCTGCGAAAATGCGGATTTCTCCTATTATTCCTTCCATGATTGTTGTTTTTTTAATTGTGATTGGTTTGGATTCCTGATTTTCAGCGGATTTTAGTTACGACTAGGGTAAATCCCTTGGACACAAATAATGTAATTCATGCCAAGGTAGGGCTGCATGTTATTGTGAGCTTGATTGCCACCCGTTGGGTCCATCGTTACGGAGTTAGGCCCCATAGGCGCTACCGCCCCATTCGGTGCATAAATGTTAGGCATTGGCTGGGTACGATTTCCCGTCGCAAAAAAGCTGCCAGCAGTAGTATTTGTGGCAGGTGGGTTTGACGAAGCGTTCGTAGTTGCTGGATGCGAATGCGGCCCCATTTCCTGTGTAATTAGGGTGTGGGTGGGCTGCCCACCCATTTGCCCTAGCGTATAAATGGGTGACCCTGAATTATTGTTAATGCCGATTGCAACCCTACCACGCAGGTCGGGCAATGCAAATGTTGTTCTGCCGTCACCACCGTAAGTAGTGCCCAACAGTGAAAATAAAGCTTGGTTCGTTGCAATGGACAGCAATTGCCCTTGGCAATACGCCCAGTATTTGGGTGCAAATGCCGCAGCAAACCAGCGGATTTCCGCAAGATAACCTTCCATGATTGTTTATTAAAAATTGGTGAATAAATGGCGAGTTATGGCATGGCAAAGCATATATAGCCCAATAAAGATTAGGAAATAATATAACCTTGACAAAGCCATACGCTCGTCTTGGATGAATTTAAAGTTGATGTTTCCCAGCTATAGCTGAGGCTTGACTAAAAGGGGTGGGTAGGCAAACTATTCTTTAAATGAGCGGCAGAAATCTATTGGGCTTAGGTAAGGAGGTAATAAATTAAGGGGTGTGTTGTAGTCTATTGTCTTCATTGTTTTAACAGTTTTCATTGGTTCATTAAATTTTTTAAGACAAAAACAAATGTAAGCATTTTGGTAAATCCTCCAAGCTGGATGGTGGTTTTTTTTACAACTTTTTAAATTAAATATTGTGTTTCAATTTATTCCCTCAGCCACCGAAGCATAACAGGAAATGCTTCGCAGCCTAATTTGGCGGCTTGATTTTCATCCGCAGCAAGCCCCAGCCATGATAAATACGGGAGGCCGATATAATTATTATCCTCCTCAAAGTTTGATAAATACCAATCACTATGGCCCTTGTACCCTGTTTCGTGGAAAACCAAATTCGCTGGCAAGTTGATGTGTTTTACAGCAGCATAAGACCAGAGTATTGCTGCTATTTCATCACCCATTGCGTTTTCGTTGCCATCACCTATATTTCCATTGAGTTTGCTACGCTCATTGCTTGGCACGACTGCAATATGCCCTCCTTCATGCAATAAATCGCCGGGAAATTCCAGTTTTTCTGGGTCGTAAACAATTTCGCCACCTTGGATTTTAATGCCGGGCAGAAAAGTCTCTTCCGTCAAAATTGCAGCACTTGTCTTTATTCCAATTTCGTTCAAAAAGCCAACAATTCTTGAGATTTGGGTCCCTTTTTCCAACTGCAGCTCCAACCAATCGTTGAGGGAGCAATCCAAAACCAAATGAATGCGGGGCGATCTGCTATGATTCTTAACGCTATGCGGCAAATTAAAATCCGCATACCAGGTTTCACCTTCTTGCATAGGCACTTGTTGGCCGTCCACCCAGAATTCAACCTGCGGATTTGTTTGCACTGGAACATGGATACGAAGTTCTTTAACATCTCCAGTGTCCATTTCATCCGTATGTTCCAATATGCGGGAACCAGCATCCAAGCACATGAGCCGGGCGCCATTTACTTGGCATTGAAACCACTGAATAACTGCTTGAAAATTCGGACAGCGTTCTAAGATTGGTGTGTTTTTATAAAAATTGGGCACAGACCCAGCAGGACTGGAATATATGACCAAAGGATGCCCACCGACTGAACGCAGCGGTGCAACTGACCATCCGCCTTCGTAATGTTCGCCACGGTAGTGACTTAGCCATTCGTCCGGCATGATTTTGCCCAAATCCTCTTTGAGTTTTTCGCTATCGAAGAGTTTGGGCAATGCTATGGTTGTTATGTTTTTCATGGTACGGGTTCGAATTGTTCATTTGGTATTTTGGAATGAAACTTCAGCCTCTCCTTTGCCAAGCGCAATGTGTTTTCGTCAAGCTCAAGTCCTAAAAACGCATGTACTTTAATATAATTAGGATAAGCACCATCTTCGTATTCAAGCAAAATGTTGTTGCCGTCTTTGGCTCTGAAAGCACGTACGGATTCAAGCATTTTTTGTAAAACATGCTTGAGGTAACTGTCATGCATATAAAGCACATCTGGCAGCCGTAAATCAAAGATTTCAGGTTCCAACATGCCTGGCACGGCATGCATTCCAGCCATTTTTTGATGTGATCGCCTGATTGCATCTAAATCCCTCGTCATAAATATAAAAGGTGTATCAGGAAATAATTTCCTAATTTCCTCCAAGAATATAAGATGCCAACTGTCTAATTTAATGAAAAAGTGTTGCTCGTAATCAAAGCGCTTTTGCCCCAATATTTGAACGCAATTTTTGAAAGCAGTATGTCGAAAGTCATCTTGGACACTGGGGGCATTATATTTCCATCTCAACACCGTATCCAATATCGGTGCTTCGGATACTACAATATTGGCTTCCTGCAAACTTAACAATTGAGTGAGTAGGGTAGAGCCACAACGTGATATATGGAAAATGAACGCGTTTGGTTGCACCGTCGTTATTTCCTTGCACGCTGCATTTAACTCAGCTAAGTCTGTTTGTCGAATACTCTTTTGGTTGTCAGGTTGTCTCCGGCAAATATGAATTGTTTCTTCGAAAAATGGTTCCAGATACCTTTTTTCGCCAAGAAATAGCCAATTCACCGAACTTTCATCCGAAATTGAATATGGTATCCAATTTTTGTAGGACATATTTTTCGTTTGAAATTCAATCGATTTTGAAACAGTTTGCTGCAATTCAGCCCTGAACTTAGCACTGCCAATTTCAATATTAATTCACGCCCTTACATTTGATGCCAAGTGTATTTTCCACCCGAATAATTTCCCGCTGTTTAATGCCATCATTGGGTAGGCAGACGAACATCCGCAGGTTATCGCTATGTGATTCTGTCAAACCTTCCAAATTTACCAATTTGTTGTTTTGGCAATAGAGTGCCTTAAGAGAGGTCAATTTTTCGACTGGAAGCAACGACGCTATGACGTTGTTTTGCAGGTAAAGCTCGTTCAACTGCGTCATTTTTTCAATGCCCTCAATTGTGGCGATTTGGTTATTGTCCAAAAAAAGGCTTTTTATCTTCGACAATGCTGTAATTCCAGTTAAATCCGTGATTTTGTGAAAGGTGAGGGACAACATTTCTGCGTCCTTGAACGCTGCTAAACCACTGAGATTTGTCAATTCGAAACTCATGTTGGGGTAGGGGGCTGATGGCCCAGCGAAGCGCAAAAAATTATGGCTAAAAATCAAAGTGAATTCTTCCTCGTTTGGACAGTTGTCAATGGCTCCTTTTTGCAGCATGACTTGATTGAACGCCATCTGCCATTGTGGTTCCAGGGATTGCCACCATTCTTTTTGTTGTTCGAAATTGGTCATTGTTTTCGCATTTATTCCAGTGAATGTTTGTGGGTTTTAGGGCTGGTTTTTCGATAACCTAACGCAGTATCACCAGCTTGCCTATTCCTTTTTCAAAATACTTATCGGCTTTTGTGTCGAAATTATCCCAATCTTTTCCATTGGCATCTTGGGCGGTCATTCGATATATATAAACGCCTTTGGCCAAGGCGTCCCCATACTCATCTGTGCCATCCCACGCAAATTCCGTCTGGTGTGTGCCAATTTTTAATGGCCCCAAGTCCATCTCAGTCAGTTCCCGAACAATGCGCCCGGAAATGGTCATTATTTGCAACTTAAATCGTGGAGGCGGTACATCGCCCGTCATTGTGTAAACAAACCGAGTGGAAGTGGTGAATGGGTTTGGGTAATTGAGGAATTTTGAAATCGAGGATTTATTAATTATGTTGAACGAAATCTTGTAGTCGAACCTTCCAGATTGGTTTCCTGCGACATCCCTTGACTGGACAATTAGCTTATATGTCCCGTCTTTTTCAAAAAATGGATTGTATTCAATAAATGCCTCGTTCTTGCTATTGTTTTGGGCTGGGTAAAATGTCAGGTTTGGGTTGTTGAAATAGATGGCTTGCAATGCAATACTTGTATCGGGTAAGGCTATGAACAACTTGAACAACCCAGTATCATTTAAGCTCAAATATTGGTTTTCGTCCTTCAAAGCAATCCTGATTTGCGGTTTCGCTGAAACAAGGTCGCCATCCATAATATGGAACCCATCAATTGTCACGTCCAATAATGGATTCCTAAGGTCTTTTGTTACGTAAAATGAAGTGTTTAAAACGTTGTTGACATGCGTCTGTTCAGGTTGGTCATCCTCAGGATTCAGTTCCATTACCAACGAATATTTACCAAAAAGCGATTTGGTGTCCAGTGTTAAATTGCTCTGCAAGCTATCATGTGCTGCCAGCTTCTTTTCTGTGGTAAAAACTATATTTTCTGCATTATTTTCGTCCCTGACCGTGTATTTAATCAAAAGGCTATCCCCCGGAAAATCAGCTATATTTTCAACCAAACATTGCAAGCGCAATGCCTGGCCCTGCTCCAGCGTATCGCTCAATAATTGGAAATAGCCATTCGGATTTACAGCGAAATCTGGTTCTCCCTCATATAAAAGACGCCAAAAGTTTAATTGTGGTGAGGTTCTAAAAATGGAATCTTTTGAATTAAATCGCAGCCTCAAGTAAGGGAATATATTGGCAGGCACATTGGTCAAGTCAAGTTCACCCGGCTGGATGTTGGACACCAAAACTGAATCCAACATCGTCGTTGGATTATGTGCCAGCAAATCAACAGAAATAGTGTCTGTTTCGGGATTGCTGGCCAGTTCAGGCTGCCAGATCAGCTTGTTCCATGCCGATGCGGGGCCAATAGGTGTTGACAAAACGGCCCCTTCATCCCAGTAGCCTGGAATGCCCACATTGACGGTCAGCACCTGTGTCAGGCTGTCGGCCAGGACTTCCTTGAGCGGGCCGACATCTTTTTGGTATGCAAAAATATAGGGCACTGCACCAGTTGTCAATGTGTTGTGGATTAAGTTAGCGCCTTGATTTTCAAGGACTTGGAATAAATCCGTGCCAAGCGTTGGTTGGTCTGACGCCCAATCTTGGGGCTTATAGTCGCTGTCCAAATTGGCTTGGACGGTGTGTAGCACCACATAATCCTTTGCAGGTACCACATCCCGCAGAAATTCAATCAATTGCTGGCGTCCGGCTTGGGTCTGGGTTTCAAATGTAAATGCAGGCACGGGAAAGCCGCCAATATTCAAAGGGACACCATACGGATAGGGTGGTACATTCAGCCAAGAACTGGCAGTAGTCGAATCAAAAACCATTACATAAACGCCAGCATCCATATTGTACCAAAAGCGGCCTTCGAAATTATTATTGATTTGCAGCTCGATGCCACCTGCTAGGGTGTTGACAGGATTTTTAATAAATACGTCTTTGTAATTGTCGATGAACTTCAGGTTTCCGTGCGATTTAAGCTCCATGTCCTTGAACACATCTCTTTTCCATTGATAAAAATGCGATTGGTTCCAACCACTTTCCGTGCCATTTAAGTAAATAAATGAACTATTATCCCAGATATAGCCCTGTGTTGACGAGATGCTATCGGGGCTTATCCTCCAATAATAGACTTGGTCATTTCCCCAGTTAATATTGGGTTTCCATTTGATAATTCCGCCGGGTTTCGATGTTTTATAAGTCAATAATGACGGGCTATTAAACAGCGCTGTTGTATCAATTTGGAAAACATAGTTCCGTTCCGAAATCAATGGGTCAGCGGTGGACGCCATTAATTCAATGCCTGTGTTTCCCAAGATGGAAAACTCTGTAGGGTAAACAGCATCCACACTGTTGTCTAGAAAATAAATGCCAATGCCTGTGGCATTTCCGGTTACAAGCTCGTTGTTTTGTTCTGCTACGGGAGAGGGGAGTTCATTCACCCTCGCCGATTTATCCACCGTGATATAAAATTTGTTATATCCTTTTGCAATATTGCCGAGTGTGGGCAACTTTATATTCAATAAAACCCGCAACGCTGGTGCGGGAATCAGCAGTTCTTTTGCAGTTGTTTTAGTGCCATTCGGCAATTCATGTTCGATGCTAACCAAAATGGAATCTTTGGCAAAACTCCCAATATTCACTACCTCAAAACCAAGCTCAAAATCCACCATTTGGGTGGTGATTTGTGTCGGATTGAACTTGACAGAGGCAGCGTCCACTATAAAATCTGGTCCTGGCGCTGGGTTCAGCTGAATGGCCGGGTCGCCGTGTAGGTTGAATTGCTGGCGCATGATGTCCCACGCAAACTGCCCCGTTGGAATAGATTTGATGGCATCTTGAACGGCATCGCCAATGCCCTGCCCGTACATTTCTTCGCCAATATTCTTGTAAAATTCGCCCCCGAACGTCGAAAGTGGCCCTGCATACCCAGCCCCCGAACTAGCACCAAAGGCAATAGCACCTTTATCTTTTAAAAAGCAAAACCGCTCACTGATGCTGATGGTGCTTGAATGTATATTACCAGAATAGCAGCCAAGTGACAGAATCATGGGGTATTTTCCCTTGTTTTCGAAATTGTCTGGGTTGTCAATGCTGAAATCAAAAGTGTTGACGGCGGAATGCCCAAAAAACGTAATCAACGAGGTGCCACTGTTGATGAAATCAAAAAGTTGTTGGGTCACGGAAACCTGGATGGGGTCGGTGCTAGTCTTGTAGAAATCCTTGACTTCCGCCCCGAATTTCGAGTTTTCGATGCTAGTCTCAAATTCCTTAAGGTATGCCTTGATGTCATTTTGTTCCGCAGGGTCTTTGCCGCTGCCCATGTGCATCACCCGTTTCATCCATGCACGGTCAGCAAGGGTTTGGGGCAGGTTTTTATTCGCTTCCAGTTCCTTTATTTTATCTAAATAAATGCGTATATCCTCTTGCGTAATGGCAGCAATTCTCCCAATGGGAATCACGGGTGTGAAGCCGTCATCACCAGCTAGTAGCATATTATCGGAGCCTGGGAAACTGTAGGTTGGTACATAAAACCCTTCTTCCAAAGCGGTTATCAAATCAAATGCAGTACGTGCCCCTGTGTACTCCCGACCTTTACCGATGATGAAAAAATAGCGGGGATTGCTCCAATGTTTTTTTACAAAAACTCCAAAATTCCGTACCGAAAATGGATGCCGCTCAATGCCCCAACTGAATTGGTCATATAGTTGCTCTGCCTCCACCACGATTGGGTCAAAGCCGCCCCCAGCCTGTGAGGCTCGATAGTCGGCGTACTCTTGCACCCTGTTGAGTCCACTGCCATCATTCATCAATTTGTGGCCAGTGAGGATGATGTAATCGTGGTCCATTGCCCCAAAATCAATAAATGGCACAGGTTGCAAATTGGCAGTTAAAGCGCCATTGGTTTCGTTGACCAAAATCAAACTGCGGCTCGCTGAAGATGCAGGCAACGCAAATTTCACCAACCCGCCTTCCAACACACCGAGCATCCGCCAGTGATTGGTCAAATCGTAGAGCACCGGCTGTCCGCCCGCTGCATCGAAATTGTTGATTTCCAAGTATTTGACAGCACTGGCAGCTTCGATTTCGAAGGCATAGCTCGGCAAATTTTCAAATTCAAAAAGCCGAGGGTATTTTAGGAGGATATTGGCGACACGGTGTAGGTCGGTGTTGGCGTTCATCCCCTTCAGCTTGATGTTCATGTTGCCAGTCACTTGACCGATGGGCACTGCCACTGTTTCCTGCCGAACTTCGAAATGGTCGAACTCCGACGTTAAAATGGTCTGGTCGTTCAAGCTGATGACTTGCTGGTGGTGGCCTGCATTTCCAGAAAAACGCAGCGAAAGCTGAGCGTCTGGGCCATTTGTGTAGATGTTGGTGGGGCTTAAAGTGTAGGTTTTTTCATTGGCATAATTACTGGCGTAACCCTCGGCTTGGTCGTAACTGGAGGTGCTGATGTTTTGCCCAATGACCAATTTTTGGGCAATGTTCGTGTAGTTGTTCAGCAGGCTGGCGAAATAGTAATTTTCTTTCGGGGGCAGGTTGGTCAGGTCGTTTGCGATGGGTTCGTAGCGAAGGTTGCTGGTATCATTTACCCAAGTCAGAAAATAGGCTGCCGTGTCGGTCACCAAGCTGTAATTGGGATTCATCATCATCGAATCGGGCTGCCTGAACAGGTAGCGATCTAGTTCGGAGGTGTTTTTTTTGCCAAAAAACTCGATGAAATCGTTCGGGCTGAATATGCCACTATTGGAAGTGAAAATGGGCACTTGCTCGCCATTGTGCCAAAGTTGGAGCTGGCTGCCTGTGATTTGACTTGGGATTCCCGCCGAGCCAAGTGCTTGGGCCGACAGCCGATAAATTCCGTTTTGCCCGACTTTTAGCTTGAAATAGCTTTGGTCAAAATTTATCCATTCATTGCCATAAAGTGTGTCCAGCCCGTTGATGATTTGTGCATCAGCTTTTGCGAAGAAAAATGCTACGAATGCTAATATGAAGAATTTTCTTATCATCAGTCGGAGTTGTGTTTGTCGCCTGTGTCACTGATTCGGGCTGGATTGGGATTCGGCTTTTTTGCTTTGCTCCTGTGCTTGGCGCACTTCGGCCCGTTTTTGCCGCCAGAGCATCAGGCCGGAATACCCCAGCGCTAGCAACCCGAGCGAACCGCCAACAGGAATATCGTAAGCTTCGCCAAACTCTGTCCGAAGGTGTGGGTCAGTAGGCCGTTTTTGCTGTTTTTCCATTGCGTTTTGATTGGAATTTTCTTCGCTACAAAAGCGAAAAAAGGGTGACAACCCAATAAAAGAAGTCACCCTCGTCGGCCAAGTAGTTTGGCTATTTTATCGTAAGCCTGCGATACAGTTTTTCGCTGCCGTTGTCCATTTTGATGAAAAATAGCCCGCTTCCCAATCCAGAAAAATCGAAGTTGAGCGAGTTCAAGCCTTCCGTCATAGCGACTTCCTCCCTGCGGAGTTCCTTGCCTGCCACATCGTAAACGGTGACGGACCAGTTGCCGTCTAGTTTCGCAGCAAAATCAATGCTTACCTGTCCAGTGGCGCTAGGGTTCGGATAGAACTCGCTCACCACAGGGCCTTCGCCGAATATCGTGGCCGTGACGATTGGGCTGAAATGGAATTCACCCGTATTGTCCACTTGGCGCAGGCGGTAGTAGTAGGTTTTGCCTTCCCGCAGGTTCTTGTCGTCGTAGTAATAATCCTTGAAATCGGTGGTGGTGCCATGGCCATCCACCCATGCGATGGAGCGGAAATTAGTACCGTCCTCGCTGCGCTCTACTTCGAAGCCAGCGTTGTTCACCTCCTCGGCGGTGCGCCAAGTTAAGTGCATGGCATCTGCCTTCAAACTTCCACTGAAATCCACAAGGCTAACGGCGGCAGTGGTACCAGCTAGGATGGAAGTGCCAGAGTTTTCCCAGGCCCAATCCACGATGGTCCAGTTGGTATGGGTGTTTCTGGTCAGTCGGATCCAGCCATATTTGGTGCCGCCACTCAAAACGCCTCTGAATCCGATAAACGCCGTCATACCATCGGTTTCCCAACGAGTGTTGGGGTATTGGTTTTCATTGGCAGCATTGTCAGCCAAGGAATTGGCGTCCCCGACCCCATTGGCCCAAGGCCCGCCAGCGCCAATTGAAAAACCTGCTGCGTTTGCATAAGGGTATCCATAATTCCCCACTAATTTACCAATGAAGGCATTTAATGCAAAATCGCCTACACCCATTTCGTTGGCTTGGATGAATGCCACGCCTGCAACAACATTGTTTTGAATTTCAAAATCAAGGCCCCCAGCACCGTTGATGTTGATGGATGCTTGGTTAAAATTGACAGGAATGTTCACCGGCACGTTTTGGACACCAGAATAGATAATGGCTGCTTCGGCAGAAGGTGTGCCTGCCAAGAAGGCTGCACCTAAAGGCAGCATGGATTTCGGATTCTTAAAAGGCTTTAAGATGATAGCCTTGGAGGTTTTGAAGTATTCTTTTAGGTTTTTTTCAAAGGATTTACTGGTCGAAGCAGGTATAGATTTTTTCATTTGATTATTTAAGAATGAATAGCAAATCTATTGCTTTATGTGGCAACGTCAGTGTTTTTTTACAGAAAAGACAAAATCTGTATGCCAATTGTTTTGCTGTGGCCAGTCTTGCAAAAGGTTAGCCTGTCAATCGAATGAATTTTTTTCGAGATGAAAGTACTGTCCCCGGCTGCTTCTGGAAAGAAAAGCTAACTGGAGTTTGACGACGTCCAGTAAACAGTTATTCTATTTTATCGTCAACCTGCGATATAGTTTTTCGTGGCCGTTTTCCATTTTTATGAAATAAAGCCCGCTCAACATTCCAGAAAAATCGAAGCTCAACGGGTTCACGCCTTCCGTCACGGCGACTTCCTCCCTGCGTAGCTCCTTGCCAGCCACATCGTACACCACGACAGACCAATTTCCCTCTTGTTGCGCAGCAAAATCAATGCTCACAAGGCCGGTAGCACTGGGGTTCGGGTAGAACTCACTCACCACAGGGCCATCGCCAAACAAGGTTGCCGTGACGATTGGGCTGAAGTGAAACTCCCCAGTATTGTCCACTTGGCGAAGGCGATAGTAGTAGGTTTTGCCTTCCCGCAGGTTCTTGTCATCGTAGTAATAGTCCTTGAAATCAGTGGTCGTGCCGTAGCCATCCACCCATGCTATTGAGCGGAAATTGATGCCATCCTCGCTGCGCTCGACCTCGAAGCCAGCGTTGTTCACCTCCTCGGCAGTTCGCCAAGTCAGGTGCATGTCATTGGCTTGAAGGCGACCATCGAAGGCGGCAAGGCTCACAGCTGCTGTTGCCCCAGTCAAGATGGAAGCGCCTGTATTTTCGAAGGCCCAATCAACGATGGTATAATTCCCGAAGCTATTCTTTGTAAGCCGCATCCAGCCATAGACCGTTGTGGAGGCAAAAACACCACGGATGCCCATGAAACGGGTGGTACCATTGGCCAAACTTTCCCATTTGTGGTTGGGATAAAAGCCGTTGTCCGAAAGGCTATTGGCTTGGCCAGCTTGGAAGCCCCATGGCCCTGCTGGTCCAATATTAACACCCGCTGCATTAGCATAGGGATAAACATAGGCACCTGCGACCTGTGCATGGAATCCGTTGAGGCTAAAACCACCGCCTGGAATTTCGTCAACTTGGATGAATATCTGAGCGGCAACATGATTGCGGTGGAACGAAAAATCGTTGCCACCAGCCTGATTGATATTGGCGTAGCAGCGGGCGGTGGCTCCAGCCAATGCACAGGAAATATTCTGGATGCCGGAATAGATAATGACGGCATCTGCGGAGGGTGTTCCTGCAAGGAATGCTGCTCCTAATGGCAATAATGATTTTGGATTTTTCAACGGCTTCAGGACGATAGCCTTGGAGAGTTTGAAGTATTCTTTTAGGTTTTTTTCGAAGGATTTATTGGCACTAGATTGTTGAAATTTTTTCATTTGATTCGATTTGTTAATTTTAGTTGGTAAGTTATCAACTTAGAGAGGCAATTTTAGCGCTTTTATCTGGAAAAAGAAAAATTTTTTTGTGCCTAATTTCGAATGTTGCAACAGAAGAAATGGGCTATTTTTCAAAAAAGGTTTGCGGGACAACAGTGTACGCTAGGCAATTATTTTGAATAAATTGGAAAATTCGATTCAATCAAATCATTTTTAAGAGCCGCATTTCATGCCAAAGCGTACTGGACATACCATCCTTCAATGAACGAGGGTTGAACCCAAGTTCTGCCTTGGCTTTAGAATTATCGCCCAAGTAGGTGACCCCGGCCAGCATCTTCAAATTTTCTGGGGTATAATCAGGTGGGATGGGGAAAATGGCGTTCGGGACTACCATCAGCTTGGACAAGAAGCTCATAAGCCTGGGGTTCACTGCACGGGGCAGCCGCTTCCCGGTGATGCGGTGTGCAGTGCCCATCGCATCCACCAGTGTGTGGGATGGCCCGCAGATAATGTAGGAAGCCCCCACCGTGCCCTTCAGCATGGCTTGGTAGTGCGCTTGCGCAATGTCCTCGACGTGGGCCCATGAGTAGGCGGCCTTTCTGGGAATCATCGGAAGCTTGCCTTTCAAATACTGAATAAGGGTCGTGCGGACGCTGCTCGTGTCGCCAGGTCCGTAAATCAGGCCCGGCATGACCGTTACGAGCGGCAATCCTTTTTTCACGAAATCCAAAGCAATTTTATGTGCCTCTGCTTTTGTAAAATCATAATGTGTAACGTGCGGGCCGTCAAAGTGGTAACTTTCGTCCACTTCTTCGCCGTTCGTGTTTGAATTGACGGCCAAGGTGCTGGTATAAACACCTTTTTTGATGCCCAGTTCCTGCATGAGTTCCAGTACGTTGCGGGTTCCGTCCACGTTGATGCGGGTGCCCTCGTTCCGGTATTTTCGCCGAGCACCGATTTTGTACCAGCCTGCCACATGAAAGATGCCATCGCAGCCAGTCATGGGTTGTTTCATGCTGCCCTTGTCAGTGACGTCGCCTTTGGCGAGGGTGCAGCCGATTGCTTGCAGGTCAGTAGCTTTTTCTGGGTTGCGCACCAATGCCACGACTTCATGGCCTTCCGACCGCAATAATTTGACGAGGTAACTGCCAACAAAGCCCGTTGCACCTGTTACAAAGTACTTCATAAAATGTATTGGTGTTTAGTGCCGCAATGTTAGCACAAAATAAACGACTGAACTGCTAGAAGGCACTCCCTTGATTCCAAACTGTAGCAAACAGTAAGTTTCTCTCTTTGCATAGCTACTTCAGGCCATTGTACATTAAGCGGCAATAGGGGAGGCTGCCCCAAATTATCAGTTGGCAGCGAATTGCCTGCTACCATAGCTGAACTTTTTGACATTTCATCGAAAAACGAAATGCTTGAACATCAGGTAGTTCACCGTCAATCCCATCAGTACCGCCACGATTATTTTTGATACAACATATTGAATATCAAAAACTTCTGTCAAAAGCCATACCCCGCCCGTATTGAGCAGCAGGCTGGTACCTGAGGCGATCACATACCTGGCAGCTTGCCCGTGCCAGCGTTCCTCGTTTTTTTGGAAAGCCCATTTGCGAAGCAAAACAAAACTGGTGACAGCGCCGCAAAGTGCGCCTGTGGCTGTGCTGCCCACGTACCAAAGCCCCGCCAATTCCTTCAAACCAATCGTCACCAGAAAATCAACGCTGGTAGCGGTGATGGCGACGGCTTGGCTGCGCAGCCACGAAGTTTTTTCAACGGATTTTTTCACGCTCAAAAGTAACACGGACTGCCAGACCGTGCGCTACCACCAAACTGAAACCGCTTCGAGCGATTTCCTGCGCAAATCGGGCACGGTGGCCCCGTCGGCGGGGTAGCCAACTGGCACAAGCAGGAAAGGCCGCTCGTTGTCGGGACGTTCGAGTATTTTTTGCAAAAAATTCATCGGACTGGGCGTGTGGGTGAGGGATACCAGTCCAGCGTTGTGGATGGCGGCCAGCAAAAATCCAGCAGCGATGCCCACCGACTCGCTCACGTAGTAGCATTTGTGTTTTTCCCCGCCTTCCAGTTCGTATGCTTTTTTGAAAATGACGATGAGCCATGGAGCCGTTTCGAGGAAAGGTTTTTGCCAGTCGGTGCCAAGTGGGGCAAGGTCTCGCAGCCACTCCTCGCTCATGCGGCCGTTGTAGCTTTCCCGCTCCTCGGCCTCTGCGGCTTCCCTGATTTTTGCCTTGATGGCTGGGTCGCCGACCACGCAGAAAGTCCAAGGCTGCTTGTGGGCGCCAGACGGTGCAGTGGAAGCGGTTTTGACGATATTTTCGATGATTTCCTTCGGAACGGGGCGGTCGGAAAAGTACCGTAGCGAGCGGCGGCGATCCATGAACGCAAAAAAATCATGGCTGCGCTGGCGCATGTTTTCCTCACTGAATTGCAAGGGCTGGAAGGGAATGTGCGGAAACATAAAATGGAATGTTTTGGGCAAAATTAGCGCCGTGGCGAAATTTTGCCCAAAACCATATCACTTTACTTGGGCTACCTCGAAGTGCATCCCGTCCAGGCGGCTGAAGTGGCCACCCCAGTAGAAACCATTTTTGTTGGCCAAAGCGACCAGCTCACGCACGCAGCCTTTTTCTCCGACAAGTGCAGGCACTTGGCCGAGCTTGTTCCAAGCGTAGTTGATGTCGAAGGCAGTGCCGAAGCTGTGGTTGCTCAAAACCGAGCGGCTGCCACGCACGTAACGGGGCACGTAGGAACCTTCCCACGACAGGATGTGCTTCACCAGGCCAGCCTCCTCCCAATCGTGGAACAGCGATTGCAGTTGTTTGCTACCCAGCCGATGGAACTGGATTTTGGTGCTTTGCGGCGCACCTTTGATACCTTTCAACTGTGGGATTTCTACCCGTTCGATGTTTTTTTCAGCCCAGCCATCGGTCACGATGATGTTTTCCGTGCCGTCGTTCGCCGATTTGAACTTGAAATTGCCAAAAATCTTGGCACGGGCTGAATTGCCCACCAA
>Ga0075012_10001152_pt1 | contig 27419 bp, 24 predicted proteins | sample All_14_2_FD_71474 | JGI IMG/M metagenome (GOLD analysis project Ga0075012, IMG submission 71474) | Freshwater microbial communities in response to fracking from Pennsylvania, USA - Allegheny Zone_MetaG_DW_15 | ecosystem: Environmental > Aquatic > Deep subsurface > Groundwater > Drilled...
CCACACGATCTTCCAGATTTCAGAGACCCCGATGTCCAGCACTTCCGCCGCCCTCGCCCCCGTCTTCGCCCTTGTGGAAAAGCCCCGGGCCGCCGATCCCGCCGCCGTCGATGTCGTGGTGCTGAAATTCGGATCCTCCATCCTCAGGACCCAGGCCGAGGCACCGGCGGTGGCGTCGGAGATCTATGGTCACGTCCGCGCGGGCCGGAAGGTGGTGGCGGTGGTATCGGCCCTGGGTGGTCACACCGACCGTCTGCTGGCCGATGCCCGCGACCTGGGACTGGATCACGAGAACGACCTGTTGCCGGGCTATGTGGCCATGGGCGAGGAACAGGCGGCGGCCCTGACGGCCATCGCCTGCGACCGGATCGGGCTGGACGCCGTGGCCCTGTCGGTGCGCGAACTGGGGATCGTGGCCGAGGGCCCTCTGGAGCATGCCCACCCCTGCGGTCTGAGGGGCGAAGCCCTGAAGACGGCGCTGGCCGAGCATCAGGTGGTGGTGGTGCCCGGCTTCGGCGCGGTCCGGCCCGACGGTCGGGTGGCGCTGCTGGGACGCGGCGGATCGGACCTGACGGCGGTGTTCATCGCCGCCGAACTGGGGCTGGGCCGGGTGCGACTGGTCAAGGATGTTGACGGTCTCTACGACCGTGATCCCGCGAGCGCCTCGGGCAAGCCATTGCGCTATCGTCGCGCGTCCTGGGACGATGCCCGCCGCCACGGCGGGGCCCTGGTCCAGCACGACGCCATCGATCTTGGACAGGAACGCGGTGTGGAGATCGAGGTCGCGGCCCTGGGCCGGGCGGACTCGACCGTGGTCGGCGAGCATTCGGCACCGCCGGGACGCTCGATCCCCGATGCCCCGGTCCGGGTCGCCATCGCCGGCTGCGGCGTGGTTGGCGGTGGCCTGCTGGCGCGCCTCCTGCCCGATGCCCGCTATCAGGTGGTTGGCGTGCTGGTGCGCGATCCGAAGAAGCCGCGTGACGTGGCGGCCCCGGCCGAACTGTTCACCGCCGACGCCCAGGGCCTGCTGGACCTCCAGCCCGACCTGCTGGTCGAGGCCCTGTCCGAAGGCGAGGCGGGCCATGCCCTGATCCGGGCCGCGCTCGAACGCGGCATCGACGTCGCCAGTGCCAACAAACAGGCCATCAGCCGCGATCCGGCGGGGCTGGCGGCCCTGGCCAAGCAGCACGGCGCGCGTCTGGCCTATTCGGCCGCAGTCGGGGGCGGGGCACCGATGATCGAAACCCTGCGGGCCGCGCGCGAGGCCGGGCCGGTGGCAGGGTTCGAGGCGGTGCTGAACGGGACGGTCAACTTCATGCTGGACCGGCTGGGGGCGGGGGCCGACTTTGCCGACGCCCTGGCCGACGCCCGAGTAGCCGGTTTTGCCGAAGAAGACCCGTCCTCGGACCTGGAAGGCCGCGACGCCGCGGCCAAGGTCCGGCTTCTGGCCTTCGAGGCGTTCGGCGAGACGCCGGCCGACGGCAGCATCACCTGCGACGTGCTGTCGGCCGCGTTCAGGGCCAGCCCGGACGCCGGGCCGGTGCGCCAGATCGGGGCCTGTCGCCGGGTCGACGGTCGGCTGGAGGCCAGCGTGGCCCTGACCCAGGCCCTGTCGGATCCGTTGTTCGAGGGGCTGCGCGGCGAGCGCAATGCGCTCAAGGTCTATGGCGAGGATGGACGGGTCTGGCAGTGCAAGGGGCGCGGGGCCGGGCGCTGGCCCACGACCGAAAGCGTGCTGGCCGATGTGGCAGACATCATCCGCGCCAAACACGCCGCCATGGGCTATCACTAGGTCATGGCGGTCTTTACTCCGGTATCGGACGATCAGGCGAGCGCGTTCGTCCGGTCCTATCCGGCGGCGGGCGAGTTCGTGTCGCTTCATGCCATCGCCGAGGGGGTGGAGAACACCAACTATCGGCTGGAAACCACCCTCGGGCGCTTTGTCCTGACCCTGTTCGAGGGGCGGACCGATGCCGCCTCCCTGCCGTTCTGCCTGGGGTTCACCGACCATCTGGCGAGCGGTGCCTTTCCGGCGGCACGACCCCTGCGCGACCGGGACGGCGAGTGGATCGGCACTCTGAACGGTCGTCCGGCGGCGATCGTCGAATGGCTGTCGGGGGCCTGGCTGCGGTCGCCCTCCCTGGCGGACCAGACGGCCGCCGGAGCCATGCTGGCACGACTGCATCTGGCCGGAGCCGACTTCTCCGGGCTGCGGGTCAATCCGGTCGGGCCGTCGGCCTGGCGTGCCCTGGCCGATCGGTGCGCCGAGGGTCTTCGTGGAAAGACCCGGGGCGAGGACCTGTCGATCCTGATCGGCGTCGAGGCGGCCCTGGCGCGGATCGGTAATCCGTTTACGGACGATCTGCCGGTCGGTGCCATCCATGCCGATTATTTCCCCGACAATGTACTGTTCGCCGACGGGGCCGTGTCCGGCGTCATCGACTTCTACTTCGGCTGTACCGGCACCCTGGCCTATGACCTGGCCATTGCACTGAGCGCCTGGGGGTTCGACGGCGAGGGGCGGACGGTGCCGGGGGCCGTCGCGGCCTTCCGTCGCGGTTACGAGAGTGTCCGGCCCCTGAACCGTGTCGAGGCCCTGGCCCTGCCGCGCCTGGGCGAGGCGGCGGCCCTGCGGTTCACCCTGACGCGCCTGCATGACCGCATCTTCCACGATCCGACCAAGCTGGTGACGCCCAAGGATCCTGCGGCCTTCTTTGCGCGCGTCGCCTACTGGCGGGTGGCCGAGGCGGCCTGATCGACGGGATGGCGGCTTTCGGCTGATGGCGTAGGCCGCCAAAACCTGCGATTCTGTGGTCTTCAACAGGGAGACGATCATGGGGATCATCAGGGCGGGCATCGGCGGCTGGACCTACGAGCCCTGGCGCGGGGTCTTCTATCCCGAGGGACTGACCCAGAAGCGGGAGCTGGAATATGCGAGCTCCAGACTGACCAGCATCGAGATCAACGGCACCTACTATTCGACCTTCAAGCCCGACAGCTGGGCCAGATGGCGTGACGAGACGCCCGAGGGCTTCGTCTTTTCGGTCAAGGCCAGCCGCTACTGCACCAATCGCAAGGTGCTGTCCGACGGGGGCGAGAGCTTCGCACGGTTCCTGGATCAGGGGCTGACCCTGCTGGGGCCCAGGCTTGGACCGATCAACTGGCAGTTCATGGCCACAAAGAAATTCGATCCCGTCGATTTCGAGGGTTTTCTGAAACTGTTGCCGACCGAAAAGGACGGGCTGCGCCTGCGTCACGCCCTGGAGGTTCGCAACCCGACGTTCGACACCCCGGCCTTCTATGATCTGGCGGCGAAATACGGTGCGGCCATCGTTTATGCCGTCGATGACGAATCGCCCGACTGGCCCCGCATCGATCAGCCGACGGCCGACTTTACCTATGCCCGGCTGATGTCGAGCCGCGAGGACGAGCTCACCGGCATGACATCCGGCGAACTCGACGCCGTGGCGAGCCAGACCCGCGCCTGGGCCGAACGGGGCGACGTGTTCGCCTATTTCATCTCGGGCGCGAAGGTGCGGAACCCGGCGGCGGCCCAGGCGCTGATCGCGAGACTGGGCTGAGGATCGCCCGACAGGTGGTCGCGATCCTGGAGACCGATCTTGCGGTTCCAGTATCGTGCCATCATCTGAGCCAGGCCCTTGCCCAGGAAGATCCCCCATGCCCATCGCCACCCGTGCCTTTGCCGCCACCTCGGCCACCGCGCCGCTCGCGCCCTACAGCTTTACGCGCCGTGACCCGCTGCCGGACGATGTGGCCATCGACATCAAGTTCGCCGGCATCTGTCACTCCGATCTGCACATCGTGCACAATGATCTGGGCAACAGCCGCTATCCCCTGGTCCCGGGTCACGAGATTGCGGGTCTGGTCACCGCCGTCGGAGAGAATGTGACCCGGTTCAAGGTCGGCGACCGGGTCGGCGTCGGCTGTATGGTCGACAGCTGCCGGGTGTGCGGTCCCTGTGTCGCCGGTGACGAACAATATTGCGTGCCCGGCATGACCGGGACCTATGGCGCGCCGGACAAGCACGCCGACAAGTCCGGCGAGGCGATCACCCAGGGCGGCTATTCCGACGCGATCGTGGTGGATCAGGCCTTCGTCGTCACCATCCCGGACTCCATTCCACTGGACGCCGCAGCTCCCCTGCTGTGTGCCGGGATCACCACCTATTCGCCTTTGCGCCACTGGAAGGTGGGGCCCGGCTCCAGGGTCGCGGTGATCGGTCTGGGCGGTCTGGGCCATATGGCGGTCAAACAGGCTGCCGCCATGGGGGCCGAGGTCACCGTCCTGTCCACCTCGGACCGCAAGAAGGCCGACGCCGAGCGGATGGGGGCCAGGCATTTCCTGATCAATTCGGACAAGGACGCGATGAACGCGGCGGCCGAAGGCTTTGACCTGATCATCAACACCGTCTCGGCCACGCACGAGATCGCGGGGCATCTGCAACTGCTGGCCCATGACGGCACCATGGTGATGCTGGGTCTGACGACCGAGGCCCTGCCGGTGTTCGCCCTGCCCTTGCTTTGGCGTCGTCGTTCGGTCGCCGGATCGTTGATCGGGGGCATTCGCGAAACCCAGGAGATGCTGGACTTCTGTGCCGAACATGGCCTGGCCTCCGATATCGAGGTCATCTCCCCGTCCCAGATCAACGAGGCCTATGCGCGGCTGATGAAGTCCGACGTTCGCTATCGCTTCGTGATCGATATCTCGAAACTGGATCAAGCCGCGTAACACCGGCTTTCCGCGAAAGGCCGCGCGGTCTAGAGGTTTTCCGAACCGGGCGGGGCGCGAGACCCCGCCGGCAAGGACAGGATAACGCATATGGCTCGAGTGGCACTGGTGACCGGCGGGACGCGCGGCATCGGCAAGGCGATCGTTCAACGGTTGAAGGAAGACGGAATGTCCGTCGCGGCCGGTTACTCCGGCAACAGCGAGGCCGCCGAGGCGACCGCGCGCGAACTGGGCGTCATGGTGGTCAAGGGCAATGTCGGCTCGTTCGAGGACTGCGCCCGCGCCGTCGCCGATGTCGAGGCAGAGCTGGGGCCTGTCGACATTCTGGTCAACAATGCCGGCATCACCCGCGACGGCTTCTTCCACAAGATGAGCTCGGACCAGTGGTCCGACGTGATCCGCGTCAATATGGACAGCGTGTTCAACATGACACGTCAGGTGATCACCGGAATGCGCGACCGAAACTTCGGCCGCATTGTCAACATCAGTTCGATCAATGGTCAGAAGGGTCAGGTGGGCCAGACCAACTATTCCGCCGCCAAGGCCGGAATGATCGGCTTTACCAAGGCGCTCGCCCTTGAAAACGCTCGCAAAGGCGTGACCGTCAACTGTATCGCTCCTGGCTATATCGACACTGAAATGGTCGGGGCCATGGATCAGAAGGTTCTGGATTCCATCATCGCCCAGATCCCGGTCGGACGTCTGGGCAAGGGTGAGGAGATCGCCGACATGGTGTCCTGGCTGACGGGGGAACGTGCCGGATATGTCACAGGCTGCACCCTGTCCCTGAACGGCGGGCAATATCTGGTCGGTTGAGACCGCCATTGCCCCAAAACCGCCGCGCGGTGATCGCAACCGTCATTTCATGAAGTTCACACGGGTCGAGCCGGCGTCCACGCCGATTCCGACGACGATGGCGTTTGTCGCCTTCGTCGTGCCGATCCTGTTGTGCTGCGGCCTCGCGACCGCGCCCGCTGCGGCCCAGGCGCGCGCCAACGCCCAGGCCGAGCAGAACCGCCAGATTCAGCGTCCCGGCCGCGTCCAGCCCGAAACGGGCCGCTACGTCTCCGAAAGCGGTGAGGGGTTCGTGTTCGACCGCTCGGGATCGCGGCCCCTTTTCCGCTTCCAGAGCCGTGACGAGGTCTGGGCCCTTCGCGGCAATGCGGCCCCGCGGGGCGACATCATCTATCGCAATGACGCGGGAGCCCAGATTCTGCGCGTGACTCCGGATGGCGGGATCACGCTTTACTCTGTTCGCGCACCCAACGGCTCGCCCGCCTCACGGGCCGGCCCGGCCCCTGGCCTGCCGCGCCCGCTGCTCGGGCCGGTCGAACTGGCGCGATTGATGCTTCAACGCGGGGCCCTGCTCAGCCGCACCCTGGGTCGTGCCATCGTCGTGGCCCTGGACGGGCAGGAGGATGAGGCCCTGTGCATCGACGCCCTGATGGTCTCCACCGAGGCCGTGCTGCGCATGGCGGCGTCGCCCACGACGCGGGCTCAGTTGAACGAACTGCACACCGTCACGATCTCCGAGGGACGCGCAGCCTCGGTCAACTATGTCAACGGCGACCTGCGGGTGACTGTACAGCCGAACCAGGGCGTGACCGGCCGCCCGTCCTCGACCCGGGTCATCCGCGCGGTCCTGCGCAACTAGGCTCGGACGGAGGACGCGAGACCTCTGGCAGGGACAAGAATATTTTCCTGTCTCGACTTGCATCTTGCGTTCGATGTCGCCATCTTGCCCGACAGGTCTTTGACAGGTTCAGGCGTGGAGGGTCCCGGGTGCGGGGGCCAGAATTTCCGATAATCTGGCGGTCGGGTCGTCGCTGCTCACGCAAATCATTGATATTGCTTGTGCGCGTCTGGCGGTCTGGCGCTTTGGCGGTGTGTTTTTCGCCGCCCCCACCCGTGCATGTGCGATCGCTGGCCGGGCAGCCCCCGGGGGTTGTCGTTCCGACCTAGCCGGTGAACCCGTCCTTTGCCGCGCGGCGAACGGCGAAGTCGGCCGCATCGGCCGCCCGCAGGAAGGGGTTGAAGGCCTTCTCGACCGACAGGATGGTGGGTTCGGTGAACTCGCCCCGCTCGCGCATCGCAAAGATGGATTGCGCATGGTCGGCCATCTCGGGACGGGGGTCGATGCTCAGCGCGAACCGCGCATTGGCCGCCGTGTATTCATGGGCCCCGTACAGGGTCGTCTGGTCCGGCCAGGCGGAGATGGTCTGCAGACTTGTCCACATCTGTTGGGCCGTGCCCTCGAACAGCCGCCCACACCCCAGCGGGAACAGCGTGTCGCCGACGAAGGCGACGTTATCGGCGACCGAACGATACAGGATATGGCCCAGGGTGTGGCCCGGTGCCCCCGTGACCTCGAACCGGGTCTCGCCCAGTTGGACGATATCGCCATCTGCGACCACGCGGTCGAGCGGGGCGATCCTGCGGACCTCTTCGGGGCCGACGATCTGACAGCCGGTCGCGGCCTGGATCGCGGCATTGCCGCCGGCGTGGTCGGGGTGCCAGTGGGTGTTCAGGATCAGGTCCAGCCGGCCCCAGGCCAGCCGCTTCAGTTCTTTCAGGATGGCGTCGGCGTCAGGCGTATCGACGGTTGCCACCTGTCCGGTCGCCTCGTCGCGCACCAGAAAACCGTAGTTGTCGGACAGGACCGGGAACAGATGGACGCTCAGGGTCATGGGGAACTCCGGATCGGTCGGTAGGGCGTTGGGGCGGTACAGGGATGGGGCGACGGGAGGTCTGGTTTCAGCCTATACTGCACCCCATGCGCCGCAGCATCGAAGAACTTCGCGCCTTTTATGGCGAACCGACCGGGGCCCTGGTGCGACGCCTGGTCGCGCGCCGGCTCGACGACGCCTGGGGGGAGGCGGCCGGGTCCGACATTCTGGGGATCGGCTATGCCACGCCCTGGCTGGATGCCTTCGTCGGGGCCCGGCGGATCGTCGCGGCCATGCCGGGCGGGCAGGGGGTCGAACTGTGGCCCGCCGTCGGACGCAACCGGACCCTGCTGGTCGATGAGCGCCGTCTGCCCTTTGCGGCCGGGGCCTTTGACCGGATTCTGCTGATCCATGCCCTTGAAGAGGCCGACGATCCGGCCGCTCTGCTGACCGAGGCCGTCCGGGCCCTGGCTCCGGCCGGTCGGATGATCCTGGCGGCAGCGGCGCGCGGGGGGCTGTGGGCGCGGGCGGAAGCGACCCCGTTCGGACATGGTCGGCCCTTTACGCGCGGCCAGCTGGAGCGGCTGGTCCGAGAGGTGGGGCTGGAGCCGACCGCATGGTCCCAGACGCTGTATACCCCGCCCTGGCGACCGTTGCTGGGCATGGCCGACGGGATCGAACAGATGGTCGGCATGGTCGCACCGGGTACGGCCGGGGTCATCCTGCTGGAGGCATCGCGTCAGGCCTATGCCCGGATCCGGCCCAGCGGCTCGGCCGCGCGGGTCCGGGCCAGTGCGCCCGACCTCGTTCCCCAGGCCGCAAGGCGAAATCCGGGCTTTCAGCGGCGACCCGGTCTGGATGCGCCGCCCAAGGTGCCCTAAAGGCGGATCATGCACCGTCTGATCCTGATGCGACATGCCAAGACCGAGCGGGTGGCGGCCTCCGGCCTCGACCGAGACCGCGCCCTGACCGAGCGGGGCCGCGATGATGCCCTGCTGATGGGCCGGGTCTTGCTCGACAAGGGGCTGCGGCCCGATCTGGCCCTGGTGTCCGCATCGACTCGCACGCGCCAGACCTGGGAGCTGATCCAGGAGGTGTTCGGCGACGTCGAGGTGCGGCTGGAACCTGCCTTGTACAACGCCCCTGCCGACGTCCTGCGTCGGTTCGTCGAAGGGGCCGAGGACGAGGCCGGATGTTTGCTGGTCCTGGCCCACAACCCCGGCATCCATATGCTGGCCCACGAATATCTGACCGAAAGCGCGGCCTCGCCCGCCATTCTCGACAGAATGGCGGCAGGCTTCCCCACCGGGGCCGTGGCGGCGTTCGAGGTCGATGTCGCAGGCCGCTGCGCCTACGACGGCTATCTGACGCCCAAGGCCTTCGGTGGCGGCGCCGAAGAATGAGCCAGACCCCTGCGAGCCCGGACGTGGCCTTCAAGATCATTGCAGCCGACGAATGGCCCCGCTTCGCCGACACCGCCATCTATGCCGGCTCCGACGTGGATCTTGCAGACGGCTATATCCATCTGTCGACCCCGGATCAGTTCGCCGAGACGGCGGGCAAACACTATGCCGGGCGCGATGACCTGCTCTGCCTGACGGTCGATCTGGTAGAGCTGGGCGACACGGTCATCTGGGAGCCATCTCGGGGCGGACAGATGTTTCCCCATATCTATGGCCCCTTGCCGCTTGCCGCCGTGACCGGCCGGCGTCGGTTCCGCGTCGATGCGGCCGGCGTGGTGCACGACGAGGCCGTGTCGTGAGCCTGTCTGATCTCGGCGCTGCGGCGCTGCGAAGGCTCGATCCCGAGACGGCCCACGGCTGGGCGATCACCGCCCTGAAGACCTTGCCTCTGCCGCAGCCTGGCCCGGATGATCCGGTGCTGGCCACGCACGTCGGTGGGCTGGTCCTGAGCAATCCGGTCGGGCTGGCGGCCGGTCTGGACAAGAATGCCGAGGCTCTGGCGGGACTGTCCCGCCTCGGGTTCGGTTTCGTCGAATGCGGCTCGGTCACGCCCCTGCCCCAGGCCGGCAATCCCCGGCCACGTCTGTTCCGGCTCAGCCCTGACCGGGCGATCATCAACCGGATGGGATTCAACAACCGGGGCCTTGAGGCCTTTGCCTCCGGCCTGGCCGATCGGCCCAGGGGGACGGTCGTCGGGGGTAATCTGGGGGCCAACAAGGATACCGAGGACCGGGCGGCCGACTATGTGGCGGGCCTGCGCCGTCTGGACGGGCTGGCCGACTATTTCACCATCAATATCTCCTCGCCCAATACGCCGGGTTTGCGGGCCTTGCAGGGCCGGGCGGCGCTGGACGACCTTTTGGGACGGGTCGCCGAGGCTCGCAGGCCCGATGCCGCGGGCCGGGTGCCCGTCTTTCTCAAGATCGCTCCGGACCTGTCGGCGACCGAGATCGGCATGATCGTCGAGGCCGCCCTGGCCCACGGGATCGACGCCTTGATCGTGTCCAATACCACTCTTGAGCGGCCCGGATTGACCTCGCCCGATGCGGGAGAGAGCGGGGGCCTGTCGGGAGAGCCGCTGCGCCCGTTTGCCCAGGCCGCCCTGGTCGCGGCGGCCGAGGCCTCGGCCGGGCGACTGCCCCTGATCGGCGTCGGCGGGATCGCCTCGGGTGCCGACGCCTGGGCCAGGATTCGTGCGGGTGCCTGTGCCATCCAGATCTATTCCGCCCTGATCTACGAGGGCCCCGGACTGGTCTCCCGGATCAAGAGCGACCTGGCCGCTCGAGTGCGGGCCGAAGGCTTTTCCAGCGTTCTCGCGGCATCGCGCGCCACCCGTTGACGGAGCGTTAGGGCCAAGATGCGATAGTGCTCCAACAGGCCAGAACGGCCGATCGAGGAGCGAATGTCGGAGGTCCTGCCCAAATCGACCGCCGCCGAATGGGCCCCTGCCGTGCTTCAGCGCCGCCGGGCTCTGGTGCAGCGCATGGCTATGGCAGCCGCTACGGCCCTGATCTTCACGCCTGTGCTGGGCTGGAGCGTCAGCACGACCTGGCTGGTGGTTTATTTCGCCATCCAGCTTCTCGATACCCTGACATTCGCCCCCGTGACCTCGACAGAGGTCGGACGGCTCGGCCCCCTGCGTACCGTCGTCGGCGGTGCGATGCTGTTTCTCAACTCGGCCAGCTTCGGAAGTCTGTCGATTCTTCTCTGGTTGACGGGCGGAGTGATGGGTGGGGCCTGCGCCTCGATCCTGCTGGCTTCCGGCGCAATCTATTCGGTGATGAATTCGCCGCGGTCGCCCGTGGTTCTGGCGCTGACCCTCACGCCCCAGTTTCTCTATCTGGCCATGACGACCGTGTTCATGCTGAAGCATGGGGCCGCGCCCAGTTTCGCCACGGCTGCGGGCATAGCGATCTTTGTCTTTGCGGCCTATTGCGTGTCGACCTGGCGCAATATCGACAAGGCCTATGTTGCCGAGAGTGAGGCCCGGCGGGTCGCGGAGCAGCGTCGTGCCGAGGCCGAGGCTGTGGTGGCCAGCCGCGCGGCCTTTCTGGCCGCCATCGGTCATGACCTGAGGACCCCGATCGGGGCGATCCTGACGGGGTCGGCCGAGATGGACCGGACCGCCACCGATGCCTCCAGCCGCGCGCAGGCGGCCCTGATCACCGATGCCGGGCTGATGATGAAGGCCTTGCTGGACAATCTGCTGGATCATTCCAGGCTCGATGCGGGCCGGATGACGGTCGAGGCCGACGACTTCAATCTGCGGCTCATGCTGGCCCAGACGATGAAACTGTGGAGCGGGCCGGTTCGGGCCAAGGGGCTGTCCCTGCGGATCGAAGGGGCGCGGGAGGTTCCGGCCATGGTGCGTGGCGACGCCATGCGGCTGCGCCAGATCCTGAACAACCTGGTGTCCAATGCGGTCAAATTCACCGACAAGGGGTCCATCACCCTGAGGATCAGGGCCTGGGCGGAGGAGCCCTCGGGGCACGCCGTCCTGATCGAGGTGGCCGATACCGGGCCGGGCCTGACGCGCGAGCAGATGGCTCGCCTGTTCAACGCCTTCGACCAGACGGCGGACGGGGTGAGCGCGCGCCACGGCGGCACGGGCCTGGGGCTGTCGATCAGCCGCGACCTGGCCCATCTGATGGGCGGCCGCCTGACGGCGCGAAGCCAGCCGGGGCAGGGGGCCTGTTTCACACTGTCGCTGGTGATGGCCCCCGCGGTCAATCCGGCCGTGGTGTCCGCGCCCCTCGATGTCGAGACGCGGGTCGAGATCTCGCGCGCCCTGGTCGGCCAGACCCGGCCGGTGACGGTTCGGCCTGTGCCGGTCGCACCGGAGCCCGCTCAGAAGCCTGAAACGGCGGCGGACCCGGTGCCGGGACCGGTGACCGACACATCCTCGGTCGAGGCCTTGCTGGAGGCTCTGCTCGGGCCGGTGGCGATACCGGAACCCGGCGTCGAGGCTGTGGCCCGGGCGGGCAAGGCGGCACCGGCGATGCCGGAGGTCGAGCCCGAGATCGAGCCTGAGCCCGAGCAAGAGGCCGGTGCCGAGGAGGCCGAGGCGCAGCCGCTGCGGGTGCTGGTGGTCGACGACCACGATATCAACCGCCGGGCCGTTGAGTTGATTCTGACGCCCATGGGGTGCGACATCGTCTCGGCGGCCGATGGCCTTCTGGCTCTAAAGTTATGTGAAATCAACAGGTTCGACGTCATTTTCATGGACGTCCGGATGCCCGAGATGGACGGACGGGAAGCGACGCGCCGCCTGCGTGCCGGGGGCGGGCCCAATGCCGGGGTCCCGGTGATCGCGGTCACGGCCGACACGGGCCCCGAGGATGTTGCAGCCTGTATGGCCGCCGGCATGACCTATTTCGTATCCAAGCCCCTGACTCCGCCGGCCCTTCTGGGGGCCCTGCAACACGTGCTGTCGGGCGAGGCCGACGCGGCGGATGCGGAGACGGTGGCGGCCTGAACGCGAGGGGCATCGCGCCCAGGCCGCAAGAGATCGCCTGTCGAGCGGTCGCGCCAGATCAGAGTTGCGCCAGCAGGTGTTCGGCCGACGACACCTTGAACTCGCCGCCGCTCTCGATGTTCAGTTCGGTGACGACGCCATCCTTGACCAGCATGGAATAGCGTTGCGACCGCTCGCCCATGCCGAAACCGCGTGCGTCCAGCGCCAGACCCACTTCACGGGTGAAGTCGCCCGAACCGTCGGCCAGCATCAGGATGTCCTCGGCACCGTCGGTCGCCTTGGCCCAGGCCCCCATGACGAAGGGGTCGTTGACCGACAGGCAGGCGATGGTGTCGACGCCCTTGGCCTTGAAGGCCGCGCCATTGTCGACATAGCCGGGCAGGTGGCGGGCCGAGCAGGTGGGGGTGAAGGCACCGGGGACGGCGAACAGGGCCACGGTCTTGCCCTTGAAGATCTCGTCGGTGGTGATCGGCCGGGGGCCGTCGGCGGTCGGGGTGCCGAGCGTGGCGGTGGGGATGGTGTCGCCGATCTGGATGGTCATGGAGATCTCCGGGTCTGGGTGGGGGCAAAACGGGCCGCGTGACGCAGATAGGGGCAGGGGTCGGGACCGCCAAGGCCAGGGGGACCAGAGAAACGTCCAATTCCCTTGCGAACCGGCTCCGTCGCACCGATCATATCGGGATGGCTGATTTCGACTCCCTGGTGGGCCGTCTGCTGGTGGCGATGCCCGGCATCGGCGACCCGCGCTTTGAACACGCCGTCATCCTGGTCTGTGTGCACGAGCCCGGCCATGCGATGGGGCTTCGGCTCGACCGGCCCGCGCCACAGACCGATCTGAAGGCCGTGCTGTCGAAACTGGCCATTCCCGCGCCCGACAATGCGGTGGGGCGACCGGTCCTGGTCGGCGGGCCGGTCGACACGGAGCGGGGTTTCGTCCTGCACACCGACGACTGGATGAGCGAGGCCTCCAGCGTCGGTTTCGTCGAGGGGCTGGCCATGACCGGCACCAAGGACGCGCTCCTGGCCATGACCGACGCCGCCGGGCCGCGCCGCTCGACCCTGTTGCTGGGATACGCCGGGTGGGGCGAGGGCCAGCTGGAGGACGAACTGGGCGACAACGTCTGGCTGACCGCCGACGCCGACCTGGACGTCATCTTCGACGGCGCCCACGAAACCAAATGGAGCCGGGCGCTGGCCGGGCTGGGCGTGGACGCCGGGATGCTGTCGGGGCAGGCGGGGCGGGCCTGAACCCCCTTCGTCATCCTCCGGCGAGCGGAGCGAGACCGGGGGACCCAGCGGTGCGCGAGAGCGCGAACCTGCCGAGGATGCGAAAGCCGACCCCCTCACGTGGGCAGATCGCCTTCGGCGCCGCTGGGTCCCCCGGTCTGCGCCGCCAAGAGGCGGCTTGCCGGAGGATGACGAAAGCTGAGGGTCACGGCTTCTCATACACCACCCGCCCGTCCACCACGGTCAGCACCGCGTGGCCCTTGGGGATTTCCGCCTCGGGAACCGTCATCAGGTCGATGTCGAAGGCGGTGAAGTCGGCGCGTTTACCGACCTCGATGGTGCCCAGTTCGTGTTCCCGGAAGGAGGCATAGGCGGGGGCGAGGGTGAACATCCGCAGGGCCTCGGCACGCGAGACGGCCTCGTCGGGGCGCCAGTCGGGGCCCTGGACGCCGTCAAGGTCGCGACGGGCGACGGCGGCGTAGAATTCGATCAGGGGATCGCCGCGTTCGACAGGCGCGTCCGATCCGCCAACCACGGTGACGCCCAGGTCGATCAGGCTGTTCCAGGCGTAGGCCCCGTCCAGGCGGGCATCGCCGAGGCGGGCCGGGGCGAAATGGAAGTCGCCGATGGCGTGGCTGGGCTGCATCGAGGCGATGACGTCCATCGCGGCGAACCGGGGCTCGTCCGAGGGTCGCATGACCTGGGCGTGTTCGATGCGCCAGCGCGGTTCGGCGATACGCCTCTGGTCGGGCGGAACCTGGGCCAGAGCCACCCGGTACCAGTCCAGCACCTCACCATTGCCCCGGTCGCCGATGGCGTGGGTGGCGATCTGGATCCCGACGCGCAGGGCCTGGGCATACAGGGGGGCGACCGTGGCCGCATCGGTCTGCATCAGGCCCGTCGTCGCGGGTGCATCGGCATAGGGGGCGTAAAGGGCCGCGCCGCGCGACCCCAGGGCCCCGTCGGCATAGAATTTGACCGCGCGGGTGATGATCCGGCCGTCGGCGACGCTGCGCGGGCCCGAGGCGAACAGGGGCAGGGCCCCGTCGGGGGTGACCGAATTATAGACGCGGATCGGAGCCTCGCCCGCCTCGGCCATGGCCTCCAGCAGGGGGATGTCGGCCCAGGGGGCGCTCATGAAATGCACCCCGGTCCAGCCATAGGCCGCCTCGACGCGAAACCCGGCACGATAGGCGTCGCGCAGGGCCGCCGGGTCGGCCTGGGGTTGCAGTCCGGCGATCAGGTCCTGGGCCGCATCGACCAGGAAGCCGGTAGGCCGACCCGAGGCGTCGCGGGCGATCTCTCCCCCCGACGGGGCCGGGGTGGCGGCGGTGATCCCCGCCGCCGCAAGCGCGGCCGAGGAGGCCGTGGTCGCATGGCCATCGGCCCGTTGCAGCAGGACGATCCGGCCGGGGGCCGCCGCATCGAGGTCGGCGGCGGTCAGGAAACGCGGGCCATTCGCCGATTCCGGCCAGCGGGTCTCGATCCAGCCGCGCCCGAACACGGGGCCGGTCGGGTGGGTGCGGGCCCAGTCCGTCAGCCGGGCCATGGCCTCGGCCAGGGAGGCCGATCCCTCAAGGTTCAGGGTCAGTTCGCGCCAGCCGACGCCGTCCAGATGGGCATGGCCGTCGGTGAAGCCCGGAAACAGGGTCGCACCCTTCAGGTCGATCACGCGCAGGGCGTCGGCCGGAAGGCCCGGATGGGCCCCGACGTGGTCGATGATCCCGCCCCGGACGATGACGACTTCGGCGGTCGGTGCGGCCGGGTTGCCGGTGTGGATCGTCCCGCCCCGGATGATCAGGTTCTGGGCCGACGCCGTGCCGGAGAGGGCCAGGAAGGCGGCGGTCAGGGCGAAGAGGGGCCGTGTCATATGCGATGTTCCATGTGTTCAGGCATCGGTGCAGGCCCGGCCCCGTCCGTCAAGGCATGGTGCCCATCAGGGCCGGGCGTCGGGGGCGTTGAAAAAGCACCCTGCACACCCTGCACACCCTGCACACCCTGCAAGTCGCGACCGTCTCAGGGTACGGGCACAGGCCCGGCGTCGGGATCGATGGCTGCAAGCCGTTCGGTCGCCTCCAACTCGTCGCGCCGGACATCGGCACGGGCCTCCTCCCCGGCGATCCAGCGGGCGAGTTCCTCGGCATCCTGATCCATGGCCTCGCGCACCCGGTGCCAGCGCATGGCCTCGATGGCATTGCCCCTGAGCACGGCCACGGCCATCCGCTCGTCGGCCAGATGGTAGAGGTCGCGCGGCTCGATCCGGTCCAGATTGCCCTCGACGCGCGTTTCGAGGGCGAGCCCGCAGTCCCAGGGTTCGCGCGGGTCGGGTGGCATCCAGGGCTGGTCCACGCGACGCCAGCCCTCGCGCGCAGCCCGGTGACGCAGGGCGCTCTCGCTCACGCCGTGGCGGCGGCCGACCTCGGGCGCCGAGGCGCCGGCCAGATAGTCCTGGCGGATCCGGTCCCAGATATCGTCCGGGGCCGAGCGTCGGCCCGGGGGAGACGCAGGCTCAGCGTCGGGGATCGGGGGTGTGGGGTGAAATCCGTCGTCCATGTCCTGTGCTCCAAGGGATGAGGTGCGAGCAGGATGGGGGCGGCCGGAACCAGGGCGCGCCAAAGGCCCCGGAAAATCGTCAAACCGTTGCAGAGCAAGGGACTGGCGCCAGAAGATGCGCGCGCCAGGGGGGTGCAGCGCGCGCATTGCGGGCCGCCGGGGACTATTGCCCCGCCGGTCGCCCGACCAGGGTATCGACCGAGGCGCTGGTCACCGGGTGGTAGCCGGGCCGGGCCCGGGCATAGATGGAGGTCGCCAGCGGACGGCCCCAGTCGCCCTCGGCCATCAGGCTGGTGAACAGGGGCAGGACGAATTTGCGCCGGCCCATCGAGGTCAGGAACCTCTCCAGCGTCGGTACGGCCGGCTGATAGCGGTGGGCGACCGCGACCTGTAGCCAGGCGAAGACGACCTCGGCATTGCCCTCACTGGCCAGGTTCAGCGTCCTTTCCAGATCGGCCAGCTGGGGGTTGGTCAGCCAGTCGGCCCCGGGCCGGAGGGTTGACGGACGCCAGCCGAGGAAACGCTGGCGCTGCTGGGTGTTCCAGCCGCTCCAGGGGATGGCCGAGGCCGGGCCGCGATCGGCAAAGAAGGCCCGGGCCGCCGCATCCACCCCGACAAAGGCGTTCGAGGTGGGGGCCACCGCATTGGACGGCAGGCCTGGCTGATAGACCCATTCATCGAGCTTGAGCCGGGCATCCAGGCTGCCGTCGCCCATGACCAGGTTGTCGCGGATATCCTTCAGGAACAGGGCCGAGGTCATGGGTCGGAAGGCGTTGCGCGCGAAATAGCCCTTCAGCCAGGCATCGAACCGTTCGCGGCCCACGGTGCGCTCGATGGTCTCCAGGAAGGCGGCACCCTTTTCATAGGCGATGTCGGTCATGCCCTCGTCGGGATCGCGGCCCGACAGGTCGAGATTCAGCCGGGTGTCGAGGGGCGGCAGGGCCTTGAGCTCGGCCTGGAGCGAATCCCAGCCCAGGACGCGCTCCTGCTGGGCCCGGTCATTGCCATAGACCGCCTCCATGATGCGGTTCTGGAAATAGGTGGTGAAACCCTCGTTCAGCCAGAAGTCGGCCCAGGTCGCATTGGTCACCAGATTGCCCGACCAGGAATGGGCCAGTTCGTGGGCGACCAGCGAGACCAGCGACCTGTCGCCCGCAATCACCGTGGGGGTGGCAAAGGTCAGGCGCGGATTCTCCATCCCCCCGAACGGGAAGGACGGCGGCAGGATCAGAAGATCGTAGCGACCCCAGGCATAGGGGCCATACAGGGCCTCGGCGGCATCAACCATCCGGCCCATCTCGGCGAACTCGGCCCGGGCGGCGGCGAGGCGGCTGGGCTCGGTCCAGACGCCCGTGCGGCCGTCCTCCGTCGCGAAGGCCAGGTCACCGACCGCCAGCGCGATCAGATAGGGCGGGACCGGATTGGTCATCCGGAAACGATAGCTGTGGGTGCCGGTCGCGGCCTTTTCGCCCTGCGGCGTCAGCATCTCGGCGCTCATCACCGCCGTCAGGGCCTCGGGGACGGTCAGGGTGGCCGAATAGGTCTGGCGGATGCCGGGGCTGTCCTGGGTCGGGATCCAGGTGCGGGTCAGAATGGCCTGGCCCTGGCTGAACAGGAAGGGCTGGGCTCCGCCCGCCGTCTGGGCCGGGGTCAGCCATTGCAGGGCCGCAGCGTCGGGGCGGGTCGCATAGTCGATCACGATCCGGATGACCGCGCCCGGCTCGAAGGCGGGCAGGGTGACGCTCAGCGGCTGGCCCAGGATCGGATCGGCGGCCCCGAGTGCAAAGGCCAGGGGCTTGCCGTCGGCAGCCTTGACCGAACGGATGTCGAGATTGCGGGCGTCCAGGATCACCTGGGTCGCCCCCGGCTCGGCCGTGACGTCCAGGGTCGCGGTCCCCGACAGGGTCCGGGCCGCGAAATCGGCGGTCAGGTTCAGATCGACGTGTTTGACGCGCGCGATCTGGGGCTGGGCATAGGAGTGGATGTCGCGGGGATAGGTCACCGGCGCGGTCGCCGAGGCCGGCAGGGGCGGCATGTCGGACTTCATCTCCGCCTGCTGACAGGCGGCCAGCGATACCGACAGGGCGGCGGTCAGGGCCAGGGCCGAGACGAGGCCGGCAAGGTTACGCGACATGGGACGCTCCGTTGAACTGCGGACCAGACCTCAGACCCGAAGCCTGCCAAAGATCAAGGGGTGTCGCGCGCGCCGGCTATTCTGCGGCGAGCCCCCCGGGCAGCGGATGGCGCGCGACGAACAGGCGACCGTGCTCGGCGTACAGGACAAAGCCCAGGGCGATCACACCGCAAACGACATAGCCGAGGATCATCGGGACCACGCTGCCATTGAAGGCCTGGCCGATGGCAAAGCCGGTCAGGGAGCCGAGGATGGTGGAGACGAACCCCTGGACCGAGGAGGCGGTGCCCGCGATATGGCCCATGGGCTCCATCGCCATCGAGCCGAAATTGCCCGCAAGCAGGCCAAAGCAGAACATCGTCAGGGCCTGGAGAACGGCAAAGGTCCAGATCGATTCATGGCCCGAAAGCACCACCAGGCAATGGATGGTCGACATGACGATGAAGCCGATCAGGGCCCAGTGACTGATCAGACGCGACCCGAGCCGCTCGACCAGTTTCGCATTGACCACCGAGGCCAGGGCGATCCCGCTTGCGATCAGGGCAAAGACGGTGGTGAACAGGGCCGGAGCCTGGAACACGTCAAAGAAGATCTGTTGCGACGAGTTGATGAAGCCGAACAGGGCTCCGGTGATCGCCGTCATGGCCAGGGTGTAGCCGAGGGAGGCCCTGTTGGTCACGACCTCGCGAAAGGCCAGGGCGATGCGGCGGGTCTGGATGGGCAGGCGGTCGTCGGGGTGCAGGGTCTCGGGCAGGCGCAGGACAGCCCAGACCAGCAGGGCAACCCCGGCAAAGGCCAGGACACCGAAGATGCCCTCCCAGGGCGCGACCAGCAGGATCGCCTGACCCACCGAAGGGGCGATGATCGGCACGCCCAGGAAGACCAGGAAGCTCAGGGACATCACCCGGGCCATCGTCCGGCCGTTGAACCGGTCGCGCACGATCGACACGGCCAGGACCCGGGTCGCGGCCGACCCCAGTCCCTGACCGACCCGGGCCATGATCAGCGTCTCGAACGTCGGGGCGATCATGGCCAGCAGGCTGAAGGCGACATAGATCCCGATACCCACGAAGAGGATCGGCTTGCGCCCGTACCGGTCGGCCAGCGGGCCGTAGATGATCTGGGCTCCGCCGAACCCGAGCAGATAGGCGGTGACCACCCACTGGCGCGCGTTGGGATTCTCCACGCCCAGGGACGCGCCGATGTCGGGCAGGGCCGGCAGCATGGAATCGATAGCCAGGGCATTGAGCGCCATCATCAGGGCAATCATGCAGACGAACTCGACGAAGCCGGGCTTTTCAACGGGGGGCTTTTCGAGGGTCGGTGAGGTCATCGGCTTCAGATGGACCCCCGACACGACAGTCGCAACCGCGCCGGGGGTCATTATTTGTTGCGACGCAACATGGACGCGATCAGGCCGCTGCCCGGATCGTCGTCGTCGCCGCCGACAGCAGGGCCTTGACCGAGGCAGTCGCCACGTCGGCGTCGATCCCGACCCCGAACACCGTTCCGCCCGACGGCGTCCGGCATTCGACATAGGCTGCCGCCTGGGCATCAGAGCCATGGCCGATGGCGTGTTCCTGATAGTCGGCAATATCCAGGTCGATGCCGATATCCTCGCGCAGGGCCGACAGGACGCTGGACATCAGGCCGTTGCCGCGCCCGGAGACGTTGCGGGTCTGGCCGTCCAGATCGATACGACCCGAGAAGACACGTCCACCGCCAGCGACCGCACCCTCCTGATAGTCGATCAGCTTCAGCGGCTGGTCGCCGGTGAGGTGATAGGCGGTCTGGAAGGCGTCCCAGATGTCGGCGGCGTTCAGTTCGCGCCCCAGGCTATCGGCCAGCGCCTGGACCGGACGGCTGAAGTCGGCCTGGAGCCGTTTTGGCAGTTTCAGACCCTTGTCCTGTTCCAGGATCCACGCGACCCCGCCCTTGCCCGACTGGGAGTTGACCCGGATCACGGCCTCATAGGAACAGCCGATGTCGGCCGGGTCGATCGGCAGATAGGGGACATCCCAGACCTGGTCGTTGCGGGCGGCCTGGGCGGCGAACCCCTTCTTGATCGCGTCCTGATGGCTGCCTGAAAAGGCGGTGAAGACCAGTTCACCGGCATAGGGATGGCGCGGATGGACCGGCAGCTGGTTGCAGTATTCGACGGTTCGCACGACCTCGGAGATGTCGGAGAAGTCCAGCTCCGGATCGACACCCTGGGTGTAGAGATTGAGCGCCAGGGTCACCAGATCGACATTGCCGGTGCGCTCGCCATTGCCGAACAGACAGCCCTCGACCCGGTCGGCCCCGGCCATGACCGACAGTTCCGCCGCCGCCACGCCCGTGCCCCGGTCGTTGTGCGGGTGGACCGAGATGATCACACTGTCGCGCCGGGATATATTGCGGCCAAACCATTCGATCTGGTCGGCATAAACATTGGGCGATGCCGCCTCGACCGTGGCAGGCAGGTTCAGGATCAGCGGCCGGTCCGGCGTCGGTTGCAGGATGTCCATCACCGCCTCGCAGCACTCGATCGAGAAATCCAGCTCGGCGGTGGAGAAGGTCTCGGGACTGTATTCGAACTGCCAGTCGGTATTGGGGCGGCGTGCGGCCTGATCGCGGAGCAGTTTGGCGGCCATGACGGCGATGTCCTTCACCTCGGGCCGGTCCATGCCGAAGACGATGCGGCGCCAGGCCGGGGACACGGCATTATAGACGTGCACGACCGCCTGTCTGGCCCCGTCCAGACTGTCGAAGGTCTTGTCGATCAGGTCGGCGCGGGCCTGGGTCAGGACCTGGGGCATGACGTCGTCGGGGATGGCTCCGCGATCGACCAGGCTGCGGATGAAGTCGAATTCGGTGGCCCCTGCGGACGGGAAGCCGACCTCGATCTCCTTGATGCCGATCCGGACCAGCAGGTCGAAGAAGCGCTGCTTCTTCTCGGCGTTCATCGGGTCGATCAGGGCCTGATTGCCGTCGCGCATGTCGGTCGACAGCCAGCGCGGCGCCCGGGTGATCGTCTTCGACGGCCAGGTGCGGTCGGGAATGTCGACCTGCGGGAAAGGGCGGTATTTTACGGACGGATCGCGCAGCATCGGCGCGGCTCCTTCTTCTGGATGTTCGATCTGGGAAATAGCGGTGTGGCTGGTTGCCGCCGCCGGGTCGCCGTCAGTCCCGGAGGCCGCCCATAAGTCGCAGAGCCGCAAGCGCGCCAAGGCGTTGCGAAAGCGTCAGAAAGGGCGACATGGAACGATCCATGCGCTGCCCCTAGCGTGGTTTGGATCGCCGCGCATCAAAAATGCGCAGCTACAGTGGTTGCCGTGCGGATTGGCGTTGCCGCGCAGACTGGTGCCCCGGGCCGGGGTCGAACCGGCACTCCTCTCGGAACCGGATTTTGAGTCCGGCGCGTCTACCAGTTCCACCACCGGGGCCCGCGAAAGGGTCTTTTAGGGGTCTATCGCGCGTCGCGCTACTTGAACCCGGGAATTTTTAGGGGGTTACCGCGCTTTGCGGGACCTGAGTGCGGGATTTCCTGTGCCCTCTTGCGTTCCACCGGGCTGTAACGCATCTGCCGGTCATGTCCGATATCCCCCTGCTGCCTGAGCTCGCCATCGTCTATGAGCATCCCGAATGGTTCGAGCCGTTGTTCGCGGCGCTGGACCGGCGGGGCGTGTCCTATGTGAAGGTGCCGCTGGCCGGGCACAGTTTCGATCCCGCGGGCTCGCCCGCACCGGCCAGAGTGGTGTTCAGCCGGGTGGCGATGTCGTCCTTTCTGCGCGATCCGGAACACCCGATCTTCTATGCCCAGAGCCTGTTCGAGCACTGGCAGGGGCAGGGGACGCGGGTGGTCAATGCCTCGGCCCTGCCCATCGATACGTCCAAGGCCCGGCAACTGTCCCTGATCGCGCGGCTGGGACTCATGGGACCGGCGACGCGGGCGGCGCACCGGCAATCCGACCTGCCCAAGGCGGCCGAGGGGCTGAGGTTCCCGGTGCTGGTCAAGGCCGACATCGGCGGGGCGGGTGCAGGCATCGTCCGCTACGAGACGCCGGATGACCTGGCGACAGCGGCGGCCGAGAGCTCTGCGCCCGCCGGGGTCAATGGCATCTCCCTGATCCAGGAATATGCGCCACGCCGGGACGGCAAGGTCACGCGGGTCGAGACCCTGGCCGGGAAATTCCTCTATGCGCTGGATGTCGAGAGCCCCGGGGACGCGTTCGACCTGTGCCCCGCCGATGCCTGTCTGGTCCGGCCGGGTGCCCCCACCCTGAGCATGACGCAGGTGACGCCGCCCGACGAGATCATTGCGGCGGCCGAACGGATAGCGGCCGAGGGTCGGCTGGAGATCGGCAGCGTCGAATATCTGATCGACGACCGCGACGGATCGGTGCTGTTCTATGACATCAACGCCCTGTCGAACTTCGTGGCCAGGCCGTTGGAGGTGCTGGGGTTCGAGCCGCACGACGTGCTGGTCGACTGGCTGATGGCGATTGTGGCGGAGGAAGCGGCCAGGGTCGCGCTTGCTCGTGGAGCCGCGGCATGAGGTACGGCTACTGGGCCCCCGTCTTCGGCGGCTGGCTGAGGAACACCAAAGACGAACCGCAGGCATCGTGGGAACATCTGTCGGGCATCGTCACCCGGTCCGAGGACCTGGGTTATGACCTGACCCTGATCGCCGAGCTGAACCTGAACGACATCCAGGGGATCGAGGCCCCGGCGCTGGATGCCTGGTCCAGCGCGGCTGCGCTGGCGGCCATCACCAGGACGATCGAGCTGATGGTCGCGGTGCGGCCGAATTTTCACCAGCCGGCCCTGTTCGCCAAACAGGCGGCCAATATCGACCGGATCTCGGGCGGTCGGCTGGCGCTGAACGTGGTGTCGTCCTGGTGGGCCAGGGAGGCCGAGAGTTACGGGCTGCAGTTCGACCAGCACGACGACCGCTATGCGCGGACCTCTGAATGGCTCCAGGTGCTGGACCGGCTGTGGACCGATCCGCGCTCGGATTTCGCCGGGACCTACTACACGCTCAAGGACGCGATCGTGGAGCCCAAGCCCGTGTCCTCGCCCGCCCGTCCGCGGCCGGTCATCTATGCGGGCGGCGAATCCGAGGCCGCCAAGACCCTGATCGCGCGGTACTGCGACGCCTATGTCATGCACGGCGACGAACCCGCCGTGATCGCGGGCAAGATTGCCGATATGCGAAGGCGGCGCGAGGCCTTCGGCCTGCCGCCCATGCAATACGGCATGGCGGGCTATTCGGTCGTGCGCGACAGCCAGGCCGAGGCCGACGCCGAACTGGCCCGGATCACCACCATCCCCGGGCTGGCCGACGGATCACCACCCGCCGGTTTCGCCAATTTCGATCAGTGGCTGTCGGGCACCCAGCTGGAGCGAGAGCTGAAGATCCGCGAATATTCGGTTTCCAACCGGGGACTGCGCCCCGGCTTCGTCGGTACGCCCGAGAGTGTCCGTGAGCGGATCGAGGAATTCGAGGCGGCGGGCCTGAACCTTGTCCTGTTGCAGATGTCGCCTCAAGCGCAGGAGATGGAGCGGTTCTCGGCCCAGGTCATCCGGCCGGGCTGACGCCTATTCCGGTTCGCGCGGGCGCTCGTAGCCGTCCATGTAGAAGTTCACGCGGAAGGCGATCATATGCGGCAGGATGCGGCCAGGCGGCAGCGCGGCCAGGTCAAGACGGGCGTCGCCGACAGAGCGCAGCGCGGCCTCGCCGAACCGGCCCCTGGCCGGCTGTTCGGACTCGACCTGGCACTGGTCCACCGTCCCGTCCGGCTGGCCCACGCAACTGATGACGGCATAGCCGCTCGCGAAATTGGTGTTGGGATAGCGGGGCCGGGGCGGTCGGGCCCATTTGAGCCCGAGCGGCAGGCCGTTATCCTCGATGTCGGGCAGAAGGGCGTCGCGCGGATCCACCAGCGGTCGACCACAGGCGGTCAGGACCTGTTCGATAGCTCCGCTGGATGGTGGCATCATCAGGTCGTGGCGCAGGTTGCGTCCCTCGCCTGCACCGCCAGGGATCACGATGTTCAGGCGCCCCCCCTTGACCAGGCTGCGCGCGAAGGCGGCGGGATAGTCGGAGATGGCCACGGTACGGTCTGTGGTCACGCTCCACCGCGTCTCGTGCGGCGGTATGTCACCAAAGCCGAGGTTTAGGGGCCGGGTTGGCCGCCCGCGCGGAAAGGCTGGCAGGCCGGCGATGACCCCGTCCAGCGCCCCGTCGACACAGCGCACGGCCAAAGTCAGGCCGGTTGTGGCCGGAACATAGGCGATCAGCGACTTTTTGCCGGGATCGTTCAGCAGGTCCCAGTCGGGCTCGGTCGTCGTGTCCTGAGCTGAGGCGGGCAGGGCGAGGGCGGCGGCGCAGGCCAGGATCAGGGACGACTTCATGACGACACTCGCGGCGTGGTACAGACCTCGAAGTTTGTCACACGTCAGGGTTGGCAGAAAGAGCGTGGCTTGGGCATTGTTCAGGTCGTCCGCCGCAAAAGTGGCGCTATCGGATCTGAAACCGGATGGTACCCCGGAACAGTTGTCCGATCTGAGCTCTACCTTCGCCTGACATTCTGATCCTTGCGGACGTCATGGCTTCCAGGGCGGAGACCCCGAAACCGCCTCGTGGATCGCTCTCCTTCTCCGTTTGACAGTCCTGCGGAATGCCTCCCGGACCGACCACGCAGGACAGTATGGCGTAACCGGCCGGTATCCCGGCTGATGCTGCGGCTTGCGGGAACTCCGGGCGTGGCATCCGGGCCCAGCCATTCCGGGGCGACACGAAGTTCAACATGTCCCAGACCGGAAGGTCGTCACGAGGGTTCGTCAGCGGCTGATTGCAAGCGATCATCACTTGATCGAGACCGGAAGGGTCCGTCGGTAGGTCAAGGACATAGCGTCGTGGTCGCTCGTCCGGCGACAGGGACAGGGTCACGGCCAGTCTTTGGGAGACTCTGAGGCGGCGGACGTTCGGACCCGGTAGTCCACTGATCATCGATGTCGGCGTGGTTGCCGTCAGCCAGCTTTGGTGATCGGTAGGCCGAGAGTCGTATTGCAGGCCCACGATACGGGTTGGCTCGGCGGTTTCCGGCATGCCGGTCAACAGGACATCTATCTGTCCGGCGCGGCAGATGACAGCGATGGTGTTCCCGGTCGAATAGGCGACGGATGCAATGGTGGTCTGGTTGGCGTCATCCTGCATCAGGCCCCAACCGTCATTGCTGCCTTGCCGAGGCGCGCCGGGGAGAGTGAACAGGAGGGCAGCAGTCAGCCATGCCGAGCCCGGAAGGATCACGCCACCACCTCCACATGCTCATCTGTGCCGCCGGCCAGGATGCGGCGGGCGCGGAGGTACATTTCGATGCGCTGCATCACGATCATGCCGACGACGAAGACCATGAAGGCGTCCTGGACGGCCAGGGCGTTGACGTGCCAGTCGGTCGCGTGGGTTTCCAGCCAGGGGCGAAGGGCCTGGCGGCCCAGCATCAGCAGGACGATCAGGATCAGGCCGAGTGGCGAGGACCGGGCCTTCAGCGAACCGTCGGGCTCCTTTTCGATGGTCACCATCCGGCCCCGCCACCAGCCGGCGGCGCAGCCGAGCAGCAGGCCGACCGCGACGATGATCCAGGCCAAAGCATCGAACGGAGTGTGTGACATCCCCGGTGCCATTGACATCCCCCAGATGCCGAAGCCGATGGCGATGACAATCACGACCGGCATCACCCACATCCACTGCAGGTTCAGGGGACGGGGCTTCTGGTTCCGGAGCAGGATGATCCCCAGCGCCACGGCAATACCGATCAGCGGCATGTACTGTTGTGGTGTCATCGGTCGGTCCCCCGTCGGCCCGTGGCCGACCGGAACAGATCAGCACAGGACGGGGCGGCTGGAAAGCCCGCCCCGACTGGGTCAGACGGCCTCGACGCCCTGTTCGATGGCACCGAAGATCGAGTGATGCTTGTCGTCCAGCATCTCGATCCGCACCGTGTCCCCGGCCCTGAGGAAGGGGGTGGTGGCGCTGCCGGTCAGGATCGTTTCCACCGTGCGGACCTCGGCGATGCAGGAATAGCCCAGGCCGCCTGCGGCGACCGGCTGGCCGGGGCCGCCGTCGCTACCCCTGTTGGACACGGTGCCCGAGCCGATGATCGTGCCGGCGACCAGGCTGCGGGTCCTGGCCAGGTGGGCGATCAGGGTGCCGAAGTCGAAGGTCATGTCGACGCCGGCGTCGGCCTTGCCGAAATCCTGGCCATTCAGCTGGACCGTCAGTTCGCCATGCAGGCGGCCGTCCTTCCAGCGATCACCGAGCGCATCGGGGGTGACGAAGACGGGCGACAGGGCCGAGGCCGGCTTGGACTGGACGAAGCCGAACCCCTTGGCCAGTTCGGCGGGGATCAGGTTGCGCAGGCTCACGTCGTTGACCAGGCCGACCAGACGGATGTGGTCCAGGGCCCGGGTCGCCGAGACCCCTTGCGGCACGTCGCCGGTGACCACCACGATCTCGGCCTCCAGGTCACAGCCCCAGGTCTCGTCGGCGAGCGGGATGGGCGAACGCGGCGGCAGGAAGCCGTCGGAGCCGCCCTGATACATCAGGGGATCGGTCCAGAAGCTTTCGGGCATCTCGGCCCCGCGCGCACGGCGCACGAGCTCGACGTGGTTCACATAGGCCGAGCCGTCGGCCCACTGATAGGCGCGGGGCAGGGGGGCGGCGGCGTCGCGCTCATGGAACCGTCCGCGCGGCACGGCCTCGTGTTCCAGACTGATCGCCAGGGCTCGCAGTAGCGGCTCGCACCGGTCCCAGTCGTCCAGCGCGGCCTGCAGGCTGGGCGCGATCAGGAAGGCGTCGGTGAACCAGTGCAGGTCATTGGAGACGATGACCAGACGACCGTCGCGGCCGTGCTTCAGGGATGCGAGCTTCATGACGAAAGGCTAGGCCGATTTCTATCGAGAGGATACGCCCAAAGTCGCGTCCGGGATCAGGACCGCCGGGTCGCGGTCGACGTCGCCGCATCTGGCGTCGGGCGGCGGCACAGGGCGGCGCGGGCAGCCTTCAGTTCCTCGATCCGGGGCTTGGACCGGGACCAGTGGTCGTTGAACTTTCGCACGGCCCGAGCCAGGGCATCGGTCTGTTCGTCGAAGGACATGTCGCGCATGGC
>Ga0075012_10001153_pt1 | contig 27400 bp, 26 predicted proteins | sample All_14_2_FD_71474 | JGI IMG/M metagenome (GOLD analysis project Ga0075012, IMG submission 71474) | Freshwater microbial communities in response to fracking from Pennsylvania, USA - Allegheny Zone_MetaG_DW_15 | ecosystem: Environmental > Aquatic > Deep subsurface > Groundwater > Drilled...
GGGATCGGATTCGAGTTTTGCAACGGCTTTTTCGAGGTAGTGCGGGCCGATTCGATCGTCGGCATCGAGGGGAAGGATGTAGGTGCCGGTAGCCTGCCTGATGCCGTTGTTGCGGGCGGCGGCGAGCCCCTGGTTGACGGTTGTCAGTACCCTGATCTTGTCTTTTCGATAATCTGCAAGAAGTTTGTTGGTCAACGGATCGGTTGAGCCATCGTTGACCACGATGATCTCAACATCCTGAAACGTCTGAGCGAGGACAGAATCGACCGCCTCATCCAGAAATTGCCCCTGGTTGTAACAGGGTATGACAACGGAAACGGTCGGCATTTATAATTCAAAATTTTACACAATAAATTGAATATTCACACTTTGTGAAAGTAATCAAACAATCAATCATCATCATGGAAGTTATCTAAATATTTTGGTTTTGCGTCTTTTGAATCGTCTGGTTTTGGTAGTTTCAAGTGTGACAGAGCTTCCTTCCGTGTCAATTCAGAGATATTCTGCTCAATTTTTTCGATTGCTGACAGCAGCTTGAATATCAAGAGGAAGACAAGAAGAAACCCGGTCAGGATCACCGCATTGATATTCCCCTCGATACCGATGAATCTGGCAACGATCATCGTCGAATTCGGATATACGGCAACTACTGCCATGCCTCCCCAGACGATGAGACGCACGGCAAGCTTGAGGAAGGTCTGACCGGTTTCCCGCTTCAGGAATTCCCTTGTCCCCTGGAAGAGCATGACAGAGGAAATACAAATGATAATTATTTGATACAGATGAATTTTCATATCCTACACAATATTGAAAACCTTAGACGAGCATGCTCCAAATCATACGAACAAGGGTCTTGAGTCCGTTAACGAAGCCCTGCTTCTGGGGCTTCCCCATGGAGTATTCGGTATAACGAACCTTTATCGGCACTTCGGCGAATCGCAACCTGTTGCTGTTTATTTCGCGGATAACCTTGCTATCGTACTCGTATTTGTCGGCCTTGGTATCGATGATCGTTGCGGCATAACGCGAATAGGCCCGGAAGCCGGACTGGCTGTCGGAGACATGCAGACCGTATAATAGCCACGTCACAATATTGCCGACCTTGTTGGCAATTATCTTTATGAGCGGCATTTCACCCTTAATCTTCGGTCGCGTACCAAGCGTGACATCGCAACTCCCATCAACTATCGGTCTAATCAACCCCTCGATATCGGTTGGGTCGTGCTGCCCATCGCCATCCATGGTTACAACTATATCGGCACCGAGTCTTTTAGCTGCTACAATACCCGTCTTGGTGGCAGCGCCCTTCCCGCGATTGATTTTGTGCCGAAGGGGGATCACGCCAGGATATGAGGATGCCGTGTCATACGTTCCATCCCTGCTGCCATCGTCGACGACAATGATCTGATATGCCCCCGCTGCATGAACTTCTTCAATTACATCGCCAATGACTTCTGATTCATTATACGCCGGAATGACGATTGCTACGTAGTGACTCATCAGCTTAAAATCCATCAGAATCTTCTTAAAAATAATTGACACTGGATGTTTCGATGATTTTTCCTTCTACAGAATCGAGAACATATACCCCTTTTGCCTCACCAGGATCAAGCCTTAGATTGCCTTCTCTAAAATCACTGGGGAGCATAAAGAAAAGAGTGTTGAAGCCAGGTTTCACTGATGAGCGCACAGAATTTTTTTGATCAAACTCATCGTTTTTCCTACTATAATAAATCCTTGTAATAGTATTCGATTCGCTGTTTAAGCTGACCTTTATTGCTATATGATCATTTTTTTTCTTTTTTACTCCTGATATTGCTGGTAGCAGCAAGGCAGGATCATTCGATTTTGTTGATACAACAAGATATTTTTTCTGGAAATTCAAGTAAGTATCGTTAATCGGATGTAAAAGACGTAACGTTTGCTCACCTGAATATTTAAAAAGTGGAGTTCCCTTGTTATAAATGTCCTCCCTCATGAGTTCCTTGTGTCTCTCTGCCTCTTGTAAAATCTTATCGATTTGAGGTTGAATCGATGGTTGGTATTTTGATACTCCAAGCTCGTTCAGATGTACTCCATCGCTGAAATACGACATTGGAAGACTAGTGTATGCGTCATCAAGTACATGCACATCAGCGTATTGTTTGCCAAGTTCTTTAAACAAGGACAAAGAATCTTCAACCGCCCGATGTAAATCGTCATTCGACTTCATAGTCGGGGGAGGCAAATAATAGAGCGGCACTCCATAGCCATTGAGTTCCTTCAACATCCTTTTCAAGTAATATAGAGAAATAGACTCGTCGTGGCGCATTGATGCCAATTTTTCTTTTATTGCTTGAAAGAGTCCATGCCCTGTTTTGACTTCATTTTGATTATCAATTGCCCCAGAATACACATTGCTGTTAGTAAAACCTGCCAGACGCTGTTGCAGGTGGAGACGATACTTAAAAGTATTGAGCATCTTATACGCAATCATTTTTACGGTGAAGACCGGATCCATCTTTACTCTAAAAATGTCAAATATTTCATCCCACCTTGTAAAACATCGCTGAATATAATTTTCGGTAAGTACCTGATCTAAATTACCAGAGGAAGAGGATAGATTGCAGATTATCACCGCTCCTGGAACCTTGTTGTTTTTAAGGAATCTATTTAAAAAGAAGTATTGTCCGGCAGATTCAGTTGCCTGATTACATGCCAATTTTACGACACTTCCCTTTTTGAATTTCCAGTCGGCGAAAATTCCGCGTCCAACACTGTCCCCTAAAATCACGACGTGTTGATTCATATTCTTTTTATGTAAAGCACGAAGAGTCCAATCAACCTCGTGGCTTACAAAAGAATTCAAATACGGCCGAACGACAATTTCGATAATAATAACAGCGATGATTGCTATGCCAGCAGCCATCGATATGAATCCATGAGAAAAGTGCTTCAAAAAGTTCTTCATAAATCAAGCACTGTTAGAATTGGAAGTAGATAAAGGATTGAGCACTGTTAAAACCGAAAATAACTATCATGTAGAACAGAAAAACATAGGAACTTGCTCGAAGGTAAAGCGGCCAATGAAAAAACGGGGCTAACTCCTTTGTGGTGTATTGAAAATATTGATAAAAGATTGGAATTGTGGAATAGAAAAGAAATTTTTTAATCAAGAGAATCTGTTCGGGATCTAAGCTAAAATCAAAGTTGAACAACAATGAATTTAACAGAGTAAGCAGATGGGGAACCGATTCAGAGCGAAAGATCATCCAGCCAACGCAGATTAAATGAAAGAACAGAATTCGCCTGAAAAAAGACGGTACAATGGAAATAGATTTTTTAAATATAAAATATACCGTCAGCAATAGGCCATGAAAACCACCCCAAAGCAGAAACATCCATCCCGCCCCATGCCATAATCCCCCCAGGAACATGGTCAAGACTAAGTTTCTCACCGTCAGAACAGCACCAAATCGATTTCCCCCCAAAGATATATAGAGATAATCACGGAGCCAACTTGAAAGACTGATATGCCACCTGCGCCAGAATTCACTCGGATTGTCCGAGAAATAAGGCGCATTGAAATTGGTCACTAGCTGAAAACCCATGAGACCAGCTATCCCTTTTGCCATGTTGGAGTAGCCATCGAAATCGGCAAAAATCTGAAACGTAAAAGCATAGGTTGCGACGAGAACATTCAAACCGTTCTCATTGCGCCCATCATACACATCGTTGACCAGAACAGCGAGGTTGTCAGCCACAACCACCTTCTCAAAGAGACCAAACAAAATCAAAAAAACGCTGGCCTTGAAAAGTACAGGCGAAATCTTCCTCTCATTGCTGATTTGAGGCAGCAGATCACCTGCTCGCTCGATTGGCCCTGCAAGGATTATAGGGAAAAATGAGACGTAAAGGGCAAAGTCAAAGAATGACGAGGCAGGATCTATTTTTCTCCGATAGACATCGATCGTATAACTCAGCGTCTGGAAGGTATAGAATGAAATACCAACCGGCAGCACAATGTCCAACACAGGGAAGGAATTAATCAACCCAAACCCTGACAAAAAGACACCCAGGCTCTCGATAAAGAAATTATAGTACTTAAAAAATCCTAAGATTCCGATACTTGATACAATACTCACAAAAAGCCAGAATTTTCTTGCTTTCTGTGATGTGCTGCCTCCGATATTTGCACCTGAAATATAATTTACTATGGTATACGTCATCAAAAGGGACAAAAACCGATAATCCCATGCCGCATAAAAGACATAACTCGCAACAAGAAGTACCCTGTTTTGCCATCTATGACGACAACAACAGTACATGACAAAAGTAACTGAGAAGAAAATTAGGAAAGAAAAACTGTTAAAATGCATTTTTAGTGTCCAATTGCAGTAAACAGTATCGTCGGTGATACCCATACTTTCTGCCGGTTATTAACTGCAGATTTTTGGAACATGAATTACCAATAATTTAGTTTATATGTCCGGGAAAGAAATTTCAAACCTGTGACCGCGATTTTTGTTACGATTTAGGTGCAACAGAAGTATGGGCTAAAGCACAATAAGCTTCTTTTAAATTAGTTAAAATTTTATTGTGATCCAGAAAACGATTATAATATAGTCGCGCTTTTGCACCCTGATCATTACGGCTTATTTCGTCTCTACAGAGACGCTCCGCATGTGACCACATCTCACTGGGAGAATCAACTTCAATCCAGGCACCCTCGCCGCAAGGCAAACCTCTCATCGCTCCTCGTCGGGCAATAATTGCCCTCCCACAGGCTAAGGCTTCCACTACCTTGATCTGTACTCCTGTTCCCAAAGCAGTAGGAAGTAAAATAATGCCGCAATCCTGATAAGGTTGGTATGGATCAATATAGGACTTTACTTTACTGACATGGGGCCATTTGACATATTGTGACAAAGCTCCATATACATTTACAGTTATAAATCCAGGAGGTGACTCCGCACCCAGCCATTTGAGCCCTTCACGATTATGATGATTGGCAGATCCGACAATACCAACACTCTCCGATAAAGGGAAATCTGCCGGTTTGATAATCGGGGGACTCCATAGTACCTTTTTGATTCCTCGTCGGAGAAGTTCTTCTTCTTCGTTTTTCGAAATTACAATGACTAAATCAGCACTCTTAAGGTCTACAGTCTCTTTTAGATTTCCGCCCCACATGACATTTGAGAACAAATCAAGCAAAACGACAACTTTTGGACAACTAGTTTGAAGCCATGCCCAATAACTATAATTTATAACAGCTATATCAGCATTGCAGGATATATTTTCCAACCATTCTGGGGAAAAAGCATAGCGATGATAGGGATTGGCATGTCCAAAAGCGCGCTCCAACTTGAGTCCTTTGCATACTGAGGCATATGCAATTCCAAGCAATTGCCGCCAAGTTCGAAATGAGAACGAATCCTCTCGCAAAATGACTCGATATCCACATTTTTCAACCTTGCGACGCATTAGTGGATCCCAACCCATTCCCACCGGGCGAGTCGAAGCGGACGCTATGGTACATTCTCCGAGAGAACGTAATATTTCCATATGTTTCAGCATTTCCACCTTACCACCGTGATCAGCCGGGAATGGGCAATAAGGGGTCAAAACGACGGATTTCATAAGCAGGTTCTAAGCAAATTTATATACATATCCGATACTCTGTCAGGGGCATATGTCTCTAAGGCACGAGCCCTGGCAGAACTCCCGGCCTGTTCTCGAAGCACTTTGTCAAAAACAAACTCTGCAACAGCTTCAGAAAACTCCGGCTTAGCGGGATCAGCAATTTTACATGTAGTTCCAGAAAGCATCTCCGGCATTCCACCATTAAAACTTGATACAATAGCTTTGCCTCGTGCCATTGCTTCTAGAACTACTGTTGGAAAAGTATCCCATTTTGACGGCACGATAACAACCCAAGCCCTAGCGTATGCCTTATCCAAGGCATAGCGATCTAATTCACCAAGAAAATTTATTGAGTCTTTCAAACCTCCCATCTTTTTTACGAGCCACTCTTTAGTCGAACCTATCAGACGGGCGTAGCTGTCACCGCCAGCAATTTCAACTCGTACCTCTGGAAATCGCTTTATAAGTTTCTCAACTAACATAGGTAAATATTCTATACCTTTCCCTATATCTATTCGCCCTATCAACAGAAGTGTGGGAACCGTAGCTTCCCGATTTACCCAATTAACTTTAGAAGGTATTGGATTAGGAATTAGACCTTGTAATGAGGCAAGAGCCAAGCCTTGGATTTTCATTTCCTGAAAGATTCGACCGGAGGGAGCAATAACAAGTTGGGCATGCGACAGACTTCTTCGTTCTCTTGCTATCCTTTTTCTATCGCGCAAGCAGGCTAAATCCACCAATATCCTCTGCCATGAATAATAAACTTGGGAGTATCGTGCGGTTTTCATTACATCGTTGTAATGAGTTTTGATAACAACCATAGGTCTATCTTTCAAGGTCAGTAGATGGGCAGATTCACCGAGATGATCAACTCCTTCAATCCAATCTACATTATGTGCTTTAACCTTCTCTTTCACTAGATCAGTTATCAACGGTGTCCCAATATCTTGAATTCGATAGAGACGATATATCAAACCGTTTTCAACTTGTTGCTGGGAAGGCCCCTCATCACCATGACTAGTGAGAACCACTGTAAAATGACCAGCTTCTCTAAGCGCCTTGGACATATGAAAGATATAGCGGCCAATTCCGGAACCACGTGGAGGATATTCCCAGCAATGAAAGAGGATATTCATGTAAGTTTAATTCTCTTCCGCGCAAATTGTATGATAAATATTGAGAAGTTGTATCATTACCTTTTCGATATCATATCGTTCTTTAGCCCTCTCTCTTGCAGCAATGCCGGTCTGCGTACGTAATATTGGATTTTCATTAAGTTTGAGAATGGCTGAAGCTAATGCCCGATGATCATTTACGGCAACTACTAACCCGTTAACCCCATCTTCGACAATAGCGGTATTGCCAGGGATATCGGATACCACACAAGGCAAGCCCCAGCTTTGAGCTTCCAACAAAGCGTTTGACATTCCTTCTACCCGTGAAGGAAGAACAAATAAAGCTGCCTTGTTATAATAGTCTTCAGGATTGCTTACTCGTCCCATGAAATCAACAGTACTTGCACAACCGAGCCTATCAACATATTTTTCCCAAGTGGATCTATCCCCACCTCCCAACACAACCAGTCGTAAACCAGTTTGGTGTTCGTGGATTATTTTCCAGGCGTCGAACAATACATCAAAAGCCTTCCAATGGCTCCCTTGAGAAAAATTGCCGACGTACAACACAATAGGTGATTCGTTACGAGATTCTTTCAGGGCAGGAATTTTAACGCCATTTGGAAGGATGTGAATCTGTTTATTTGAAATACCCTTTGCTCTTAAGTCTTCTGCCAGATATGGGGCCATAGCAATAAAATGCGCATCTCTTCTAAGGTGTTCAATTCTCATTCGATCCGGTACATCATAGCCTAGTACCGGAAGTACGGGATTCGTCGCCTCCTGACACACGACTGCAACATTTCTTTTTTTTGATAATTGCACGGCAAATCCACCAAGCCATGATGGTTCGTGTAAATGAATTATGTCTGGTGTTACTGCAATATCTTTAAATTTATTTCGCACCTCCCTCATGAACGACCAGCGAGTGATATACACTATTGGCAGTAAGACCCAAAAATCAAAATGGGTTTGGAATTGCACATAATACTTATCAATAGCCGGTAACCAATGTCGGAAATTTCTCTGCAGGAACCGATGAAATCGATTAAGGATCCGACGCGCTCTTTCTTGCCAGGGCACCCATCGTCCGAAGCGAATGATGGACGTACCATCCTTTGATTCTTTTCTGGGCAGCTCTGAATCAAGCAAAGCTGTCCAGATGGTGCAGGTATATCCTCGACTGGCAAGTTCGGCGGCAACTTGCCTGGCCTGTCTTTCTGAACCCCCTTCAATACAAGGCCAGTAATTCCAAATGAGGAAAAGAACGTTCATAGTAGTCGTTTTGCCACTGCCCCTAGCAGTATTGCTCCGGCCTTAAGGTCGCCCCGGCTGATCGGCGAAAGGAAGAATTTTCTCAAAATAGGCTTCTTCGCCACCTGCACTCGATAACAGAGAGCGAACCAGATCTGACGCGTAGCCCACAAAAAGGCTGCAGGATTGCACGCGCACGACCGACGATTTGCCTCCAGCAATCGAATAAGCCATTTCTCTGCAGAATCTATATCCCTCAAAACGTCATCAGGATTTAATCTGCCCGTCGACCACAATCGATGATGCATAATTTCTTTATCCGTGGGTTCCAATCCCAACCGCAATAATTCACGTTTCAGAATCCGGCAGGCCGTGCGATCCATTTCCGTTGATTTCTGGATAGTCACACTTTGATCATGAACCCGGTAATCAATCAGGATTTCAGGAATATTATCGCCACCAGTAATTTCAAAAAGCCTGGTCCAAAGATCGTAGTCCTCTGCATTGGCGAAATCATCTCGATATCCGGCTTCCAGTCGGTTGAATACATCACGTCGAAACATAACCGATGAGTGCACCAGGGGGTTGTCAAAGACAGCAAAGGCTTTTGCGCGAGCCCCTCCGACAGGTCGACGGTAGGTCTGCGGCAGCTGATTTGTACCGAACCGCCGAACCCAACTGCCACAAAAACCTATCTCCTGATTTTTTTGAAGAAAATCTACCTGCCGTTCCAACCGATGTGGACGGCAAATATCATCTGCATCCATGCGGGCGAGAAAGCAACCTCGAGATTTGCCGATACCAAGATTAAGGGCCTTGCAGATTCGCAATCTTTCAGGGGATCTGATCAGCTGGATACGTTCATCATGAAAAGATTTTACAATATCGGGAGAGTCATCGATGGAGCAGTCATCAATGACGATCAGCTCAAAGTCTCCAAGCGTCTGTCCCAACACACTCGCAATTGCCTCGTAAAGATAGGCTGCCCCATTGTGGACGGGCAAAATTACAGAGACAAGACCCGATGTCACGCGACACTGTCCTCATTTGTCATGGTGAACTTCCTTCTCCACATCAATAGACTTTCTCGACGTCCAGCTGGCATACTCACAGAAAACAGCGATAATCATGAGCGGTAGTGCCTGTACAGTCAGCCGATTCCATGCAGCACCAACTTGCCATTCATAGTTCTCATTTCGCAGAACGATTGCTACCAGCGATCCGATGATCATCAAAACCGGAATCAGTAGATTTAACCTCGTGGTTTTTGAGCCTTTTAGTAGGTATATCAACGTTGCCATTCCGAAGCACCATAGAACGATATTCCACTGTCTCGGATCGGCCCAGACACCCAAAGCAACCTTCAATGACGGCCAAAGATATGCGGATTTACGCAACAATTCGCTGAAGGATAGAACAAGAGGCGGCATAGAGTCATACTGTGCGCCGGCAACAAACTTCAGCAAACAAAACCATGAAAGGTAGACAATGGAAATTGGAATAGTGTAAGCAAAAACTGACTTGATGCTGGCCCGATCGCTGGCTGCAATCCAGAGGAACGCAAGTACAGCAAAGACAAGCCCCTCATTCTTGGTTATGGCTGCACCCGCCGCAAAAAATCCGGCCATCATCAAATAGGCAAGGCTTTGCGTTTTCCTCCATTTCAACAACATCCCGAAACAACTGATTGTCATGCACCAGAGGACGGGTTCAGCATAGCCCCAGGACGCCACTAGCGGCACGACTGGAACTGACACAAACATCGCACCTGCCAGCAATCCGTATGAAGCAAGTTGAGTTTCTCGACGCACTATCCACGCCATTTCAGCTGACGCGATCAACATGAGGATGGGGCCCCACCCTTTGCTCCACTGCTCCTCCCACCCTCCGGCAAACCAACCAGTGAACGACCAGAGTGACGGCCATAATAGCGGATAATCTTTCTGGCCGGTAAGGATGACATCCTCTATCGATCCAGAGCCAAGAGCCATCATCTTTGCCTTCGCGCCCCAAATAGCCCAGCTATCCCATGCATCAGGGACAACAATCACAGTCTTCAGAAAACTCCACAAAAACGCCGCGAAAACAATGGCGCATGCACAAAGACTGAAATACCAACCGATTTCAACATTTTTTTTAATGATAGGCCATATCTGATTCTTGGAGACGCTTTCACCCCATCCCTTCCCAGCGAAAAGAAGAAACCAGCCGATAAAGGAACAACCGACCACAAACACAGAACTTGCAATTAACGAATGAAAGACATATTTGGACGAAATTGTCAAAATGCCTGTCACCAAAACGCTGAGCGAGAAAGACTCTGGAAATGAAAGAATAGCTCTGGGTGATAGAATGTATCTAAGAAGGAACCCTAAACCGGCAACCGCCAGGACTGCCGACAGCAACCCCTGCGGCGTGGGTTGCTCACCAACAGGAGATTCTCCATTTTCATCAATGGTATCCACATCATTGATCGCCATGCGCAATTCCGGTGGAGCTTTGGAATTAAGAACCGTGAAGTCTTCGTCGAGGGCTACAGCTTCGCTACCAAGTACAATACGCGATGAAGAAGAAGCCACTGCCAGGCGAGGGATTAGGAGATAGGCTGGGTAGGATAACGAGTCCGGATTTCCTGAAATGGTGTACCGCTTGTCTTCGGCCCACATGTGCCGAATTTTGTAGGTTCCTTCGAGAATCGTCAAAGGAAACCCGATGTAATTGAACATTTCCATGCGTTTAGCATCGGTATCGTGTCCCCAGTACATCGCCTTCTCACGTGTGAACCACAGGTGAAACATAGCAACGATGGCAACGACAGTTACGATGTACCAACTAACAAGCAGAACTTTCATCATTACAGGCCTGTTAGAGCGGTTTCCAAGTAGAGACACGAATTTACTACTCCATAGATCCATTTGTTGACTAACCTCAGTATTAAGACCTGAATTAGATTTGTAATGCTGAGGTATCAGATAAACTATAATGAAACTTGACGTTTCCTAAATATTTATCAACAAATATTCGACATTAACCGATGCCATACGTCTTTAAATCCTCGAGCCAAGCATTGAGAAGAGTCATTTCATGGGGGTCAATAAGGCCCAGATCAATGAGTTTCTGATAACAGCTAAAGAGGTTGGCCGGAATATTTTTCGTTCCGGCTTTCAAGTTAAGATTTTGTAGTTCTTTACACATCGTATTGTTATTCAGATAGCCGGGAATTTCGTCACTGAAATCTTTGATAAGGCTGTGGTCGTTGCGCTCTTGCCAGACAGTATGATAATGGAAGAGTATGTTCCACTCACATTCCCAGGCGATACGTTGGGCAATAAACGAACGCCATATGTCGGTCATTCTGAAACTGCAGTACGAAGGTAAGTACAAAAGAGGAAAAGCATCCCGAAACCAGGTTGTGTTTTGACTGTTAAAGGGGCATATACTGTTCTTTCCCAAGGCTAAGCTCTCTGCATGCTTGAACTCAACCGGGAGGGGCAGGGTCAGTCTATAGAGCGCATCCACGTCAGGGTTTTGGCTCGCCAAACCTTGTTGAATGGGGCAATCAACGAGGTGCTTGTCAGGCAGAGCTGGCACGGTGTCCTGGATATGTTCGAGTGCGAACCCTCTTGGCCAGATATGCTGGTTTGTAAAGTATTTGTAGATATTTATCCATCCGCTATCGACTAAATGGTAAGCGTTGACAACTCTGCTTCTTTCGGACCAGAAACCGGTAAAAGGCAAGTTGTCGTCATCGGTTTCAATGATGATTTCAGCCCCACTCAGCATGGCAGCCAGGTAACCTAAATTTTTTCGAGCGTAATGATTACATGGCAGTAATTGAGCAAGTGCAGATGGCAGAGCTTTTTGTCGCTCGATGGAATAGAAATTACAATGCGGTAAATTAAACGAAGTCGGACTCTTTCGGTCTCCGATGACGATCAGGGGAGTGTCATGTACTATCGATTCTGAAGCATATTGTTTGAGAACCGGATGGCTGGAGTCTGCGATAGATGTAATTACAAGATATTTCTGACTCATATTTCTGACCTATTAACGAAACGACAAGATCTGTATACTCTCCAAGTAACCTTGTGCGTTCTCTATAGGTCAACCTTGTTTTCCTTTTGGAGATTATTGTATGCAGGCTGCTTTGCGCTGAAGCCTGAGAAGGAAATAATACCAAAGTACAGAGAGTGAATTGGCAATTGCTTTCTTGGATACGCTCGGAGATGGTGCTCTGTAGTGTATAGGGATCTCGGCATATCGTGTATAGCGCAACAGATAACGCAACTCTGTCTGGTAAAAATGGGCTTTTGATAAAAATGGATATTCAATAAATCTTTGAACGATATTGGCATGAAATCCCTGAAAGCCTGATGTCATATCGTACATCCTTGTTCCAAGCAAGATATTAGCTAGTAATGTGCCTGTTTGTGATAAAAAGGTCCGTTTCCAGTTTGAATCGAAAATAGACCCACCATTAATAAAACGACTACCGAATGCACACTCGTTCCCTTCGTTCAGAACGCGAAGAAACATCGGCAGTGCCCTGGGATCATGGGAAAGTCCAGCGTCCATTTCGATGAGTATGTCATTTCCATCCTTGAGTCCTTCTTTGTAACCACGCAGATAGGCATCGACGATATTTCTATTTTCTGGCGCCCAGATTGTTATAAAACGCCCGTCACGGCCGGACAAGTCTCTGCAGAATTCGAGGGTTCGATCCTTGGAAACGTTGTCAACTACCAGAAAGACCTTGCCCCCTTCGAGTTGATTAAGGATTGGAACAAGTGCATCAATAAAAGAGTGGAAATCTTCCTCTTCGTTTGCCATTGGCACAACAACAGCGAATTTATATTTCATGGTCTCCAATCAGTCTAAAGAAGACCGGATTGCAAGCGGGTATGCAACAATTTGCTTTTCCTTCATGTCAAACACCACTGAGGTATTTATTGGAAATTTCAGACGGTCGCCATGCGAATCCATAGGGATAGAAAACCCGATGGGGCGTACCAATTCCGTAAAGGAAAGAGGGCGATCGAGTAATAGCTGGATGTCTGCCTGTCGCCTTATTTCATAGTACAAACCATCTGGTGATTGTGATGGCATATAAACTCCATAACGATGTGTTCCTCGAATTTTTGCTTTGCATCCCAATGGATCGGTAATGATGTCCGCCGCAACGGGCAACCATGGCAATGCTGCCTGTAGCGGAAGTTTGGAGAGAAAGAAACTCTTCAGCATGTTGTCTTCTGCACCCGCTGAAGAATCGACAAGATTACGACTCCCAATATCTGCTCGCCGCCAGGGCCCAATTGCCTTCCAGGTGTTTGTTCGAGTGAGACTGGGTATACCTGACGGACAAATACCACTGTGGCGCCAACCACAAGTTCTCATGCGAAATCCACGTGAAGAGTAGCAATCGTGCTGAAAGCGGTAATTTTTTCGATACCAATATGCCTCCCTGGCTATTTGTCCCAGGTCTCGCCACGAGGTCTGCTTTAATATGTTTTGCAACGTAGATTGCCGTAATGCATCAAGCGTTACACTGCCAATTTCTGGGTGATTGTGGAGTATTTCGACCATGTCGGTCAGCCAACTGCCTTTGACAACAAACTGCACATCCTCCGGCCAGATTATGAGAAAATCACCTTTGGCCTTTTCAACAATTTCGTTCATCGCTTCAGCATGAGGCTGACGCCGGACAAGTTTCTGCTGAATCCAATCCAAACTATCAAGATAATCCTGAAGACTATGCTCGTCGGACTCGTTGTCGGAAACAATCCACTCGATATTTGGATACTGAATGCATCGTCTTGCTGACTCAAGCGTGGCCCTTAAGTAATGAAGCCTATTCCAACTTAGAACCGCTATAGTCACTTTTGGAAGCAACTTATCCATATTTATATTCAATAACATAACGTTATTCCAGCTCAATTTGAGAGCACTCTATCAAACCATTCTTTATGTCGATCAAGCCAAAATTTTGTATCAAATCGATCAACGGCACGACGACGCGCAGCAAGTGCTCTATCATTGTAGCTGTCTAAAACATTGAACACGGCATCACCAAGGTCAGAAGCTTCAGGCGGATGAATGTGTTCCCAATCTTCTGGAACTGGCACTCCGATACCACTTTTCTCATCGACTAATTCCGGCACCCCTCCCGATGCAGAATACACTACAGGAAGTCCACAAGCCATAGCTTCCACAACAGTCCTTGGACATGCATCGTTGTATGTCGTGTGAAGCAAAACATCTGCGCTTCGGAATATGCTAGGCGCATGAATCTGACTATAGGGCCCCTTCATAACAATTTTCTCTACTACTCCCGCATTCTTTGCCCAATCGAAAACATCCTGTTGACACGTTTTGGATTCCGGCTTCCACGCTAGTCGCCCCGATACAATAAGTTGAGCTTCTACTCCCTTTCGCCTCATCAAATAACTCAATGTCTCAACGCCCAGTCGTACACGGTAGGCCTGTTGATGTGTTCCAGTCACAAGCAGGCGGATCTCATTTTGGAGGCCTTCTCGCAATGCAGGTGTGAAGAAAGTAGTATCCACTGGATTGTACAAAATCGTGGTATGTCCTTTGGCTGGCCCAACAAAACGGTCCGCAGCGCGTTGGCAAAATTCGCTCTGGTATATGACTAAATCGGCTTGAGATATCACATTTCGGAGAAACTTGTTCACCCGTCCATACCCTTGACCGTACCACCCAGGATAGGCAACTCCGTTCTGGTTCAAAACAACGCGTCCATTAAAGCGTCTCGCCAACTCAGCTATGCGAGCGGCATAAGGAGGAAGAGCACTGCTTACTAGATAGAGCAAGTTAGGATCAACCAGACATTGCGGGTAACGAGTTATCAAATCCTGAGTTTTGATAATTCCACCTCCCGAATCCTCATCACGTTTGGGAAGATGTTTAACGCCATAAAACACCCGCGGTTCCAATCCGTAGTCTTTATTAGACCGATTTGCCCATCGATATCTCTCCTGTAACTCGACCTCGATGCGAGTGCGTAGCTCATACAATAATTGAATCAAGCTCACTTAATTTTCTCAGGTGATCCAGCAATGATCTCACGAGCTAGATCAATATAGCGCAAAGCGACATAATCAATTGAGTGAACATACACTGCAGCTCGATAGTGATCGATATTTTCTGATATTTTATCTAGTTGAGACAATATGTTACCTATGTCATCAAAGGGCTCCCCTCCAAGTTGTACTAGTTCAGGATTACCTCCATCATTCATATAAAGAACGGGCAAACCACACGCCATAGCCTCTAATAAAGCATTAGAACAGGGTTCTGATCGGCTTGCACTTATATAGATATCTTGTTCACGCAGTAGTTTTGCAAGCTGTTTCGACGGTAACGGAGCGATATGTCGAATGTTGCGAAATGAAGCTTTCACTCGTCCAACAAATGTATATTCGTACCTTGAAAAATCTAGATTTTCATCGAGCCAGAGAAAAAGATCAAGCCCCTTTCTTGGATTATCAGACCAGGCTGCTGATATAATCTTCACTCGTTTTTCTGCGCATGGCATCGGAGGTTTTGATTGAGGATGGAAGATGCGATCATCGACTGCGTTGTGAATAATTACTGGAGCAACCGGTTTGTATCCCATAGCAAGAGAGCGTTCATAGCACCATGCCGACTGGAATACAGTAGCAGTAGCCAGTTCTCTGTTTATTCCAAATATAATATCATCTTCCTGCCGATCAGTGCCGCGATATACTGAAACCGGGCCATCTATTCTGTGAATCATACGGATGGACTCTCTCTCGACAGCTTTTCTCAATGAATCGATATTAAACCACGCCGAGTTGCACAGGTGTACATCCACTGAGCTATTTAGTTCGTTAATCCGTACTTTAACACCTCGCTTTTCAAGTGCGGAACGCAGAGCTAACATAAATTGATTTCCACCGCCATAAGGTGGTTTATGGAACTCATGCCATAAACTCATTACAATCCCTTGACCTGGCTGATATCGAGGTTTCCTCATTGCTATGTTAAGTCCCATCTTCACGATGGTCCGAAATCTCGAGGCAGCCTCAATCGGGGGTCTAGTGGTCTTTACAATAGACGGTGAATAATCCGGAATTACGTTTATGCGCTCATATATGGAGCGGAAGCGCTCTGCATTTGCCTTCGCCGTATGCTGCTCCATCACCCGCAAGTATTGTGGTTCAATTGTTTTTAAAAGAGACTTCGTCCTGATATCCTCTGCAATTCGTTCAACTGCATCGTGTGCAGAATGGATTAAAGAAGTCGGCTCCAATACGTCTGGTGCAAGACCTACTGGTGGACAAAGTATAGGCACTCTTGTAGCCGCAGCTTCCAAAACTGCACGAGGTCCACCTTCCCATCGGCTGGTCACGAGGTGCAAATCAGAAGCGTGATACAGGAGGTTGATCGTTTCTGGAGGTAAAATGTTGATGCTGTTGTCATCACCAGAGAAAATTTGACCAACAAAAGTGAAGGGTACACCTAACCTTGATAGTTCTCCTCGTATCCAGTGACGTCGTGGTCCTGCCAACAATACATGTATTGGCAACTTTGCACGCACCAATGAAGATAGGATGTCAACCAAAACCTCTACACCTTTTTGTGGTTTCGGTTTGCCAAGATCGGCCGCTGAGGAATCACGCATAAAATTACTGATGATATATCGATCTATGGGAATCCCCCATCTTTGACGAAGTGTCTCGCGACACAAACCATCAGTCAGATGACCGTTGAATAATCGGGAATCAATGGCATATGGAACATAGGTGTGGGTTAATCCCAGTTTTGCACAGTCATCGGCCGCCTGTCGCGAAATGGGAATCCATAATCCGACACGTGCACTATTAACCATGCAACTCTGCTCAAAGGTTCGAGCCAGATCATTAGGCAGATGACATAGGATTTTCTTCCCTGCCAAGCGTTGTGGTTCCATAGTAAGTAATGGAAGTTCCCAAACTCCATGGACAACCTCCGCTTCATCAAGCGCCACAAGATCCACTCCACATTGCTGCAATGCATCTCGTGTAGTGGATACATCAGCATCCAATGCCCATCCAATTGATTCACCGCCGGTTAAATGCACACGCACAGGATACATATCAGGGCTCCAACGTATAAAGATGTCCCGGAGATCTTAGATCGAGCAATTCCCTACGTCGACGATCAAGATCTCGATAGGACATCAAAGAAATATCACCTGGGGTATACGAAAGTCTGCTTTCTGGTGTTCCCCTTTGAATCAGAGCAAGTCCCTCATCACAATCCAGAACAAAAATACGGAGATTTGCTTCTTCAGAACGCAAGCGCACTACGGTTTTCCAAACTTCACCATTCCATGCGCCCTTTGACGGCGAGAGATCGAATCGTTCAAGAGCATCCTTATAGCTCTCTGCCGGCAACGCCGCCGTCGCATTGGGAGGATTGCAATCGTGGAGTACAATCCAGCCATTATGCTTCAAATACCGCAAGCTATTCTGCACATCTTTGAAACTTTGCTCGTAGGTGTGTAATCCATCAAGAAAAATCACATCAAATTCGCTCACCTGTGTTGAATCGATTCTTTTATTGAAAAAATTATCGCTAGTGCATTCGAAGTAGCTGGCAGAAAGAATATTTTTCAACCCCCAGTAGCGCCACCGTTTGATCTGAAACACGGGGTCCACTGCAAATTTTCGGCGTGCGCGTATCTCGCAAAAGCAGTCGCCTCGGCGAACACCTATTTCAAGATATGTTGCTTGATGGCGCCCTTGTAATAAATAATTGATTACGTCCACACGTGTCATATTATGAGGTTGTTTGCGCAATAATCTATCTCGACTCAAAGCTTTTAACCACATACCTATTTCTCCACTATTTCAAACAAAAAAACTCCCAGATCTTATTTTTAGCCATAAATTGAATATTCACTCGAATATAAAAAAAACAGGTCAACATCAAAGTCAATCAAAACATTAATTTCCCTTGGGTAACCCCCGGCAAAGCCGGGGGTTACCCAAGGGAAATTAATGTACCAAAAACCTGTATAGCAAAAAGTGAGGACTCATTATTAACCTCCCCTCCAAAGCTTTGGAAAATAATTGACGCTACTGCGTAGTATAACGGTGGTTGTGCCATTTCCAAACCATCTTTTGCCTCAGGAACACTTAAGTTTGCGGCTATAAAACGGATGTATTCTACATGTCCATCCCAATCGAATCCGTAATTCAGGGCAGGAATATTGATGACATTGTGTCCGTAGATTATCGTAATAATGGAAATGATTAGATAGGAAATCCAAGTGCCATAATATTTAAATGTCTGTTTATCGATTGTTAAATAGTTGTTGCTTGCTATCGTACGCCAAAATAATCCTCCTAAGAATAGAAAATACACCGCACTAACACAACGAACGACCAACTTATTACTAGATAGCTGACTATCTGTCAGGTAGCTTTCTCCACCACCGGCAATTACAGCTGGGAGAAATGTGTCATCATCTTGCCCAAAAGAAACTTTCCAGCGCCCATCTGACCTGATATTTTCCGATCCTTCAATCAGGAGTGCCGGAGGCCCTTTTGGATTATCTCAATCTCAATTACAATGTCGTTTGCACCCGTACGAAAAAATGTCACAATATCGACTAATTGACCAAATTTCCAGTTGCTTAACCTTGAAAGCGGAACAATGTTATTGTTTACAGTTATTGTTAAAAAACCAAAAGAAGTAACTCGAAATTTCAGTCTTTCTGGAAGGCTGCTCAAATCCATCGTACGAATGAAATACGCCTTTGGGCATACTGGTGTCCCCCTACAAGTAATTGGTGGATTTGGATGAACAATCCAATCACCAGAAAAAGAGGGCCGAAGGAAAAGAATTTCTGGCGAAACTGAGGCCTTGAATCCCAAAAAAATAGAAATTGAAACACAAAAAAACAATCCTACCAAACACGGAGAAGCTCTCATCTGTATAAAAGTACTTCTATTGAGTTTAACAATTGTTTCTGTCCCCGACTTTCAGACATTGAGTCGTCACTTACATCAAATGCAGTTTCCTTCGAAGCCCATTCATCGCAAGGGTTTGGATGCAACGCACAGGAGACGAGAACTTGGATATTCGGTTCCAAGGAAGACCATACTCCCTTTCGACAAGACATCTCACCCGATTTTGAACATTGTCGTGTCGATCGATGAATCCAAGCAATTGTTCCGGTAAATTCACCTCTATGAGTTTACCTCGCCTGAGCATCCCACGAATTTTAACCAGAAGCGCTTCAGCAAGTTGTTCAGCTGTTTTGACTTGTCGATGCGGGTATTCAAGAGGCAACCTCTGATAACCTTCCTGCGAGAGGCTTTTTTGCTCCAAAAGCATCTCATCCGGAAGAAAGTTCACATCGACATTTAAAATGCCGAATGGCAGGGTCTTCGTATAAACATCGACTTCCGGGCCACGATATCCTAATGGTGTTTCACCACGCAGCAACCGGTCCATCCCCTTTGGATCCCTTAGGATAGAATTTGAGCGAATATCTGTTTTTTGAGAGCCGTCAAACCAATAATCTGTATCCATAGGATCGTCGTAAAGTAAATAGCTTGCTCCGTCTCCTTGCGCTGGATTGACAGTGCCATAACCAACTGATTTGTCATTTCTCAAAAAGAGCAGCTTGTCATGGAATGGACATGCATATTTATTGCCGAGTAAGTACCAACGGGAAACTGAAAAAATCTTTACTTCCCGAGAGGCGGATTCGAGTTCCTTACGGATCTTCGTGAACTCGGGGGGCAGTACCTCATCCGCCAGCACGCGAAAACACCATTTGCCACGCGCATGCAAGTGCCCATATGTGCAACTCCTTGCAATTTGCCGCCAATCAAAAATTGCCGGCCAGGGAAATTCGAGAATGCGTATGCGAGGATCATGTAAATCGACCAGGTACTGATAGGCTGGACGACGCCCCTCCCCATCCCGTTTTCCGCCATGAACAACTATAATCTCATCGGCAATTCGAAGGACAGAGTCGATCGATTCTTTCCATGGCACGTAGTCCAAATGAGGGAACTCATCAATCAAATATATGGCCGAAAGTAACATGTTACTTACTATCCTCTTTTTGTGTCAGCAATACATGCTTGGCGGCAACGCCAGACCCACCGCCTGTTATGGTTGCGACCATCTCGTGAATACGGACACCGACCGTGTGCCGTTTATTGACACCCTGCCATCCGATGTTAGCCATTTGAGCACGCTTATTCTTGTCTCTTAGGACCATACCGATTCGCTCGACCGCCTCGGAAATATCACTCCACGGGATCCACGCGTCTTCAGCACCGGCGAAACGGGACATCTCTTCATGGCCTTCCACCGCGTAACAAGCACCGGATCCCATTGTTGTTGCAACACGCACCCGGAGCGTATAACGATCGGTATAAGGTTCAATCAGATTTTCAATGCGTCCATTAAATTCGTCGAGTTGTCGGTCAGTGACAAAATCACTACCCAGTACTACCGCGCTTCTGTTCAACAATCGATTAATGAGCTTCTCGGAATTTGCAACACCAAGCCAATGAACACCAGGTATCGACGGCCGTTGGTAAGTAACGACATACACCGGGAAATGGGAGGCAAGAGCGGTTAAAAGTTCGATACGATTCTCAGCGCCTGGCTCCATGACGCTGCCGATGAAAAGAACTGGATATTCACGCTCCAACCATCGCCACCACACATTGGGTGACCTCGGAAAATAGACCTCTGGATCATAAAAAAAGGGCATTTCAAAAGCGGACACGCCATGCCGCCGGAGGACACGGACATGCGGTGCATGGGGAATGAAATACGCATCATACTGTGCGAGCAGAGTGAGAAACCTCAACTGATCCTTAAAAATACCGCTGGAAAGGGAAACGAAACTATTTGCAACTGCTAGAACGAAAATGCCTCTTTCATGGCAGAACTGTAACTCTGCCTCGTTGAAAAGCGGCACCCAGGTTAAGATGTGCGTTGGTTTATAAACTCTAATGGCATCAAGAACTGTTGAGAGAGGAGTTGTGGTGTCCGTCGATTTCTTACCGCGGACGGCATCTTCGATAAGCAACTCATCGTAGTGAGGGATGATCCGCGGAAACCATCGCAACATAGCCTGCAATCCAGGGTCATGTGCCCCACCCTTGTGCACAAAGAGAAATCGGATGTCGGTGGTCATCGTTTCACAGCCTCGAAGATGCCGCACCCGTACACGACTTCTTGTAAAATTTGTGCAATGGCACTATCAGTAAGTTTAACATTTTCTATAAGATCCCCGCTATCATTGACATATACAAAATTTGCAAGATCAAATTGCTGGCGCATCAAATCCAAAATCGTAGCTGGATTAAAAACACGGTGAGCGTTGAATTCGACACGCTCGCGACCTATTGGTACCGACAGATACAATCTCCCGCCGGGTTGCAGCATAGATGCCAAATTTGCTAACCCCTTCACGTGTCCATGAACATCAAGTTCGTCACCATAGCGGCCTAGGCCGAAATGCTCAAGGGCATGTAGACACGAGAGTGAATCACAATAACCCCGGTATTCCGGCTGTATTTTTTGCAGATCCATTTGCTTAAAACGGATATTGTGTACTGTGTCCGGAAGGACACGGATATCGAAGACCTCGATTTCTCGAAAAACAGCAACATGCGCAACAAAACCGTGGATCGCTGAGCCAACATCGACATGCCGTTTAGGTCTATTCTCGTAAATGCGACGCGCAACGAAGAGATCCTGATGAAAATAGTGCCCTGCCACAGTGCCCGCACCGGCACGCCGATCCCTTACACAGAGGTGGGTCAGCTTGACATCGACATCCGGTCCCGCCATCTGACGGAACTTTTTGTACTCCCGATAAATGGCAGGTGCTGCTCGTAACAGATGTAACAGGGCACCAGGATGCGTTCCTGTACTGCTGAGAAGATGGCTTACAACCGTCATCTTGCCCATTATTGGCTCCTCCAATTAGGACGTTTAGCCATATGCAAAACCAGCCATGCGCCCGGACCAGGTGATGGCCGTTCGATGCCATCTGCTCTATTTGTCCACACTTGTTGCATATACATGCGAGACCAGTGAACTGCCTGTTGCCAAAGCCACCTGCGCCAAATGGAATGGTCAGCCAGGTAGTTAGCCGTAGCAACCCGCATTTCATCATGGGTACGAGCATCGACGCCACGCACTTGCTCGATAAGATATTGACTGATACAGCCTGTTTCCGATAAAAACCCAAAACACTTCTGTCCAAACATATGCTGCCATCGGGCGCAAGATGCACGCGTACTCCAGTTACCAAAAAAAGAACTGATTATATAACGATCCCAGAACACATCGAGGAACCCGATTCGCTCTAAAATTTGTCGAGACATCATAAAAAAAGACCCTCTCACGACATCATGGATGTAATGGGCCGGAGGTAACCACGATGCATGAATATATGATTCTGGATGAGTATCGGTCCAAGCGCGAGGAGACTCAATTACCCCATTGGCAACGACGGCATGTTGATCGAATTTTTCTCTTCCTGCGGCCAATAAACTCGGGTCCAAAATGGTCACATCATCGTGCATGAATGCAACGGTTTCATAATCTTTCCAATTCCCAGAAGCGATGAACTGCTGGTAACATCCCCAATCATGCCCTAAATTCGGAGTTATGAGCACCCGATTAGCGCCAACTGTCGCGAAGACATGTTCGGGAATCTTAGAGCGAGGCTGGTGGGAAACCACAAAGACATCGGTATTAAGAATTTCTTTCAACATTTGAAATGTTTCAGCCGGAAAATGCCATCCGGCAATGCACAAGCACGTCTTAGAGGCCTTCGAGTTCATAGCCTAGATCCTGTTATATCCATATCCGCATCTTTACGATAACATTTGATAAATTCGCCAATGTTATTACCACACAGCAAAGGTATTGCTTCCTTAACCTTCTCATCAGGCCAATTCCACCACTGGATGGCTAACAATGCGGTTATTTCAGAGGTGGAGAATCGCTGACGTAGAGGCCTGGCAGGTATGCCACCTACTATTGTATATGGCTCTACATCCTTGGTCACGACAGAGCGGCAGGCTACGACCGCACCGTGCCCGATGTGCACACCCGACAAAATCGTTGCACCGTGGGCAATCCACACATCGTTACCGATATTAACATCACCCTTGGAGCATGGATGTCCGTCTGTGTACTTACCCGGCATGTCAAACATCACTCGGTGTGGGTAGGTTGATACCCACTGAGTATTATGATTCCCTCCGGTTAAAATGTTCACATCATAGGCGATGGAACAATATCGTCCGATATATACTATCGATGAAGACCGCTTGTCCCAGTGGATAATAGGGGCACCATAGGAATGCTCTCCCATCATGACGTGTCCTTTTTCCACATGATTCAAAAAGAGTAACCTATTCTTTTCAGCGAGAAGCCCCTGAATCCAATTTCCCATGCAAGCTTTAAACGCGCCGACGATCTTCATCTAACCACACCATGTTCTTGTTTTGATTACCCGACGTCTTCATTATCATTTTTGATTTACAGTGCAATTTCATAGCAACAACCTGTTGACAGTACACAGCCGGATTCAGGAATACACAAAGGTTTATTCCCCTCTCATAGTTTTTGCGCTCGATGGTGACCTTATAGAACAGAGCCAAGATCAATCCTGTGCTTATTCGTTCCAGCAAAACGGCTAATACGGTCGCCAATAAGACGGATCTGATGCTTTGGCACAAGTAGTGCAAGTCCATAATCCGATTCAAAAATCATCAGGCGATGCGTCTGTGTAGCAAGATCGTCGAGGTCGTGCGACAGTGGATCGGAAATGTTGAAACATTCGGCCAGAACATGCCGTTCCCACACACCAGTTGAACTGGTTATTTCAGGACAGGAATGATCCATAACCATTTCACGGCGGCATAAGTTACAGCTGCAGTCATGTATTGCCAATATGGCGTCCGGCTGATTGTTTAGACAGCTCATTATGACATTTTTGAGCAAGCCGTAAGGCCTTGCGTCCAAGAATATAAATTTCGGATCTGAGTGCGCGGCAAGGATCTTGGTTGTAATAGGGGTAATATCTTTCAATATTAGGCGAGCTTCATCATGTTTGAAATATTTCACATTGTCTGAGATATCATAGCATGTTACGGGTGCCGCTAACCTTAGAAACGTCTTCATGTCTAAAATACGGCGCGTCGATTTTCCATAGTATGTTCCGATTTCAACAATCGAAGCTGGTTGTTGACCGGCGAGTATCACATAAGTGATGAACGATTCCATCATGTTAAGCGTTTTTGATTCACCCAGGTTTTGAATATACCCTTGTTTCTGGTAGAATCGATCGAAACCATGCCAAACTGTTCTCATATCCTTTGCCGAAATGGATAACAAACGACTGAGATTGCTCAGTACTGACGCCTTTTGTTTTCGGTGGTGAAACCAGTTTCCAATTATGTTCATGTTAAAATATCCAGTCTTGTTGAAAGATGACCGGGCCATAAGGCTCTGCACGTTGCTCGTGATTCGACTTAAATGGATCACATTCCACCACTTCAAAGGGTATTGCATTACGCCAGATGTCTTTGACTTCCCCTCCACCTGCAATACCACAGCTGAGAGAAAAATAATAACGCCCGACGGCCAGAGGTAGATTACGAATAACGCAACTGGCTGTTCTCGATCCGTTTTTGAGGTAAAAGCTTTTCATAAGTGCAGAATTCGACCAACCTAAGTCAACTCCGTTCGCATCGGTCAAAATCCAAATCAATGCCGTGCCATCGCGGGGAGGGGCCCCACCAAGTTTAAAGTCCAATCTCAGATCATCACCATAACGAAATCGAACACTATGTTGATCATGAGTATTTTTAATTGCAGATGACTCCACCCATGTCAACCGCCCTGGTGTGACATCCTTCGGATCTCGAACAAATATACCATTTTTTGCCGGCATTTCGTTCATAACAGCTTCTTGATATGCCTTGACCACGTCATTTGCTTCGCCAGTTATCCTTAACGTACCCTCATGGATCCAAACCGCACGATTACACAAGGAACGGATTGCCCCCATATTGTGACTCACAAAAAGAATCGTGCGGGATACCGATGTAGAAAGATCGTGCATTTTATTTAAGCATTTTGCTTGAAATGCTAAATCGCCAACAGCCAGCACTTCATCGACCAGCAGAATTTCCGGTTCCAGATGCGCAGCCACAGCAAATGCAAGACGAACATACATGCCGCTGGAATACCGCTTTACAGGAGTATCGATGAATTTTTCGATTTCGGCGAAAGTCACGATTTCATCAAACTTTGACTCAATCTCGCGCTTCTTCATTCCCAGTATTGCACCATTCATGAAGATGTTCTCCCGGCCGGTCAAATCCGGATGGAACCCTGTCCCCACCTCCAACAGTGATGCCACCCTTCCATTGACAACGACTTCCCCTCCCGTAGGCTCGGTGATGCGCGTCAACAGCTTCAGCAGAGTAGATTTACCGGCACCATTCTGACCGATAATGCCAACCACCTCTCCCGGTTGGATATCAAAGGAGATATCCTTAAGTGCCCAGAATTCCTGATTGCCCTGCTGCTCGGCAACCACTCTTCGTTTTTCGGTTGCGTTATAGCCAATCTTGCCAAAATGCTCATGCGGATCGCGTCTCCTGACCTTGTTCCACCAATATTGAACTTCATCTACCAATGTTTGGCGGCCGATGGCGCCGAGTTTGTAGCATTTTGATAGGTTGCGTATGCTGAGTGCCGGATCGGTCATATAGTGTCCACAAAGGTTCGCTGAACTTTATTGAACAGAAATAGGCCGGAAATCAATACCAACAAGGTAACAGCCCAACTTAATCCAAGGCCCTGAAGATCAGTGCTGCCCTGCCCGGTAATTCCATGGCGGCTGAATTCCACTACGGCCGTCATGGGATTGAGCCAGAGAATAAGCTTAAAAGATGGTTTCACAACCAGAGAGGCCGGATAAACGATTGGCGTGGCATACATCCATAGCTGGACGAGAAACGGAAGAGCAAAGCGCAGGTCGCGGTATTTGATGGTCAATGCCGAAATCCACAATCCAAAACCCAAGCCCATCAGCCCGCACTGAAGAATCAGCACCGGCAGAAAAAATAGCCAGCCGTTCGGCGACATCTCACTGCCCCGAAACATGAACCAGCCGTAAAACCCGAGGAACAAAACAAAGTTGAGTGCCAGATGGGCAAGATTAACAAAAACCCCGGACAGAGGGATGATCAGGCGGGGAAAATATACTTTAGACAGTACATTGGTGTTTGCAACCAGCGAGTTCGCTCCGTGGTTGAGCACTCCCTGGAAATAATTCCAAAAGATAGTGCCGCTCATGTAAAAGATGAAGTGGGGCACTCCTTCTGTGGGGATTTTGGCCACGGTGCCAAAAATAATCGTGAACACCACGGTCGTTAGTAACGGTTGTATCACAAACCAAAGCGGACCAAGGATGGTCTGCTTGTAAATGGCCGTCAGATCACGCTTGACCAGCAGCATAAGCAGATCGCGATACTCCGCGATTTCGCGCCAATTGATGCGCCACCATTGCGTGTTAGCTTTTATAACCGTTCTGTACATCCGCCCTTCCTGTTCAAACAAGATTTACCAACAACTTGAGTTGCAACAGATCTCTCACCCTTTTATGCCGGTAAGCAATTTAACTAGAGGATTCCCTAAAACCCGTTCAAGGCCTGTCTGCAGTTTTTTTGCCCGCTCGAGCCTCTGTCGGAGGAAAATGGCTTCACTCTCTGTCAAAGAATTTTTGGAAACAGCCGAAATCAATTCCAGGCTGTCATCCAACTCGGCGCCGAACAATTGGATTTTTTGGCGGAACAGCGATAAAACACCATGCTGTAATGCCTTGGCAATATTCTCGGCACTCTTGTAATAATTTTTCTTGTCGCCACTTTTCCACACTTTTCTGGCAAGTCCCAACTGTTCCAGCTGCCGAACCGCAATGCTCACCGAGGCCTTACTTAAACCAATGTCCTCGGCAATACTATCCAACGAGCACTCGTTCTCGTGCAGGTACAGATGGACCAAAACCTGCCCTACGATACGCCCGGCGCCGAGGTCCTGCGAGGTCCTTCCGCCGGTCTCGATCAAACGCATACGGGCTTCTTTAAGTATTTTGCTGTCTTCCATTGTTTTTATCTTTTACAATTTTCTAAAACTTACAAAAAGTCCGGGCTGAATACAAGATGATTTCTTCGGAGAGTGAATTTTAGGCAGAAAAATGTCTCCCCTTCTTGCCTTGACGTCTGATTTCATTAGATTGATAACAAAAAATGATATGCGAAGTCAGTGACCACCGGCAAAGCCGGTGGCTTGAAAGATTTGGAGCCGCTCAA
>Ga0075012_10001157_pt1 | contig 27308 bp, 21 predicted proteins | sample All_14_2_FD_71474 | JGI IMG/M metagenome (GOLD analysis project Ga0075012, IMG submission 71474) | Freshwater microbial communities in response to fracking from Pennsylvania, USA - Allegheny Zone_MetaG_DW_15 | ecosystem: Environmental > Aquatic > Deep subsurface > Groundwater > Drilled...
AGAAAAGTGGGATACCAATAAAGTAGTGAGTTTGACCTTGTGAATAGCCTAATGATGCATAAAATACAAAATTGAGTTTCACAATTTTCCCAACGCCGCAAACACCAACCCAAACAACACACCTGGCACCGGCACAACAAAATCCTCATTATCACCAACCACCTGCAGGAATATTCAAAATACTTACTAACGCTTCGGTAAGCTTCGTTTCCTGGCCCGGTTGCGGCGCTTACTGACCAGTAGATGGCGCTTGGAGGCCCGGTTGCGGCGCCCACTGGTCAGTAGTCGGCGCTTACGGGTCGGGTTGCGTCGCTTACTGGTCAGTAGGCGGCGCTTACGGGTCGGGTTGCGGAGCCTACTGGGCAGTAGTCGGCGCTTGCTGTTCGGGTTGCGGCGCTTACTGGTCAGTAGGCGGCGCTTACGGGTCGGGTTGCGGCGCTTACGGGTCAGTAGTCGGCGCTTACGGGTCAGGTTGCGGCGCTTTCCGCCACGGTTTCAGGGCAAGTTGCGCTTACATGCTACCTTTTTACTTCAACATCCCTTCAATCGTCCCCCTCGTCACCGCATGATACCCCGGTTTTGCCTTCGCAAAAATGCGGCGGGCATCCTCGATGTGGCCCGTCTCCTTCAAGGCATCGTAAATGGAGCGCACCAAATAGCGGCGGCCCACCGTCACCAAGTAGTTTTCCACCTGCGGTAAAATCTCGGTCACGTAGCCGTGCCGGATGCTGACTTCGTACCAAGCGTTCTGAATCTGCGCATTGGTGGACTGGGTGAGGTGGAACTGCCTGTCCAGTTTCTTGAAAGTGGCCGCATCCGCAGTTTCGGGCAGGCTGTGGATGAAGTGCATCCACTCCTGCGGCGTCCAGTTTTTGGTGTCGGGTAATGCCGTGGCAATATTGGCGGCAGCTTTTTCTGTGGCGGCCAGCTTGGCGGAATGCGGCACGGGGCAGTTCGCCGGGAGACCGGGCTGGTTGACCCACTCATCCACATTGGCAGTCACTTGGTATTTATCGAGGTAGTTTTTTTGCAAAAAAGCAAGGAAAGTCTCGGTCGTTTGGGACGTGAATTTGTTCGTCTCGAACCAAGATTTCAGGAAGGCGTCCCATTTTGTGCGGTCGGTCGTGCGCTCCAACATGCGCAGGAACATGCTCCCCTTCTGGTAGGCAATGCCAGTCGTGCCGTCGTCCGGGCTGCGCCCGATGAGGTTGATTTTGAGGCGGGTATCGGCGCTGTCGAGGTCCTGCATTTCCACCAACAGTTCGTTGTATTCGAGTTCGTCGAGCATTTCCACATAGTCCGCCCCGTAGAGCGACTCCATGATTCGCCGCTCGAAATAGACCGTGAAGCCCTCGTTCAGCCAGAAATCGTTCCAGGTGGCATTGGTAACGAGGTTGCCCGACCAGGAATGCGCCAGCTCGTGTGCCACCAAGGACACCAAGCTGCGGTCGCCCGCAATTACGGTTGGCGTGGCGAAGGTCAGCTTCGGGTTTTCCATACCCCCGAACGGGAACCCGGCGGGCAGCACAATCACATCGTAGCGGCCCCAGGCATAAGGCCCGTACAATGCTTCGGCGGCAACCACCATTTTTTCCATATCGGCAAACTCGTAAGCGACCTTGTCCAGCATCACCGGCTCAGCATAGACGCCCGTGCGGTTGCTGATGGATTTGAAGGCAATATCCCCCACCGACAAAGCAATCAGATAAGGCGCAATCGGCTGTTCCATCTTGAAGCTATATTTCCCATCGGGCGAGGCCTGTTGTGGGTTCTCCGCACTCATCAAGGCCATCATGCCTTTCGGCACTTCCACCTTGGCGTTGTAGGTGATGCGGTTGCCGGGCGAATCCTGAATGGGAATCCACGAACGGGTCAGGATGGCCTGCCCTTGCGTGAATAAGAAGGGCTGTTTTTTGCCGAAGGTCATGCTCGGTTCCATCCAACCGAGGGCGGCGGCATCTGGGCCAGTGCTGTATTCAATGGTGACGAAACTGGTGGCGGCATCAATGGGCACATGCAGCGCAGACCCAAGAATGGAATCCTGCTCATCGAGCAAGAACTGGACTTCCTTGGCATCCGTCCCTGTGGTCACTTTCACAATATCGAGGCCGTAGGTGTCGAAGATGATTTCGCTGACTTTGCCGGGGTTTTCTATCGTCCATGCCGCCGTGCCGTAGAGTTTCTTTTGGTCAAAATCCACCTTGAGGCTCAGGTCGAGGTGCTTGGCCACGGCCAGTTCAGGATGAGCAAAGGAATGCCAATCGGGGCGGCTGTCATTGGTGGTGGAGGCGGGGGTTTCCTCCTTGGGCTTTTCCTGTTTACAAGCAACAAACAAGGCAAGGGGCAGTATCAAAAACAAGGCTTTTAGCTTCATGTTGGGTAATTTTATGCGGTAAAAGTAAATAGAACCCACCATTGAGCGGAAGCCTTGAATCAAATTGTTGGTTAAACTTTAATTAAGGTCAATTGTCATCCATTAAACGACTTGCTTGTATTTATAATATTCCAACAACAAAACATGCCGGGCTGCTAGGAAAGCCGTCAAGCCAATCAGCGCATAAATCACATACAATGGCCTACCCACGACGTCCCTATATTGGTCATAAAAAGCAAACCCATAAAACTGACATATATTATGGAATGTGGCCAGAAAGCTGCCGACTATCACCGTGATGGTCATAATATACCCAAGGTGGGCAATGGCTATTTTTTTATCCTTGGGAGATTTATAAAGTAATTGGTAAAGCTTGGAAGGCTCCCCGAAGTAAAGCACCGAGGCAAATTCCTTAAAATTGGTAGGCTTAAAGGCCAAATCCCTTGGGCTTTTATACTTGAAGAAATAATAGTAAAGTGAGAAAATTATGGCTGCAACTAGAATCCCGTTCGTTAGCAAAAGCCCATTCCATCCTACCCCAAAAAACTTCGTCAATGGGTTTTGTTCCCCGGCCATTCCATTTTCCTGAAAAAACCATAGGCTTGTGGAATAAAAATCGCAGCCCCTTGCGAACAGGAGCAAAAACGTGAGGAAAAGGAATTTTACTTTCATGCTTGATAAAATTTGTGTTAAACACTGTCAAACCATTCCTACAATGCGGTGTCTCACAAAATTTAAAATTATCCATTTTGTGAAGCATAAAGTTGAGGCAAAAATTGGTCAAAGCTTCACCAAGTACTTGGTTTTATTACAAACAAAGTGTTAATCATTATCACTAAAGAATAAAATCCTGGCTTGCTGGGAATGATTTTACAAAACAACAGGTTGGATAATCCAAAACGACCAACCATGCAAGAATTCAAACTCAGACCTTGGAGTCTCGAAGACCTCAGCAGCCTCGTCCATCATGCCAATAACTGGAACATCGCCAAGAACCTCACCGACGCATTCCCTCACCCCTATACCGAGGAGTCGGGCAGGGCTTTTATTGCGATGGCCACCAAGGACGACCCGCACCGCATCTTCGCCATTGAGGTGGACGGCCAGGCCGTCGGCGGCATCGGCATCCACCCGCAGTCGGACATCCACCGCATGAATGCCGAGATGGGCTACTGGCTGGCCGAGCCTTATTGGGGTCGCCAAATCATGCGGCGAGCAGTCCGACAAATGGTCGAATATGGGTTCCAGCATTTTGATATAGACCGCATATTTGCCCGACCATTTGGCACGAACATCGCCTCGCAGCGGGTACTCGAAAGCGCAGGTCTCCAGTTTGAGGCACGTTTCACCAAGACCCTATTTAAGTCTGGGGAATTCCTCGACGAAATATTCTATGGCATTCGACGGGCAGATGTCGTTTGAAAATAAAAGAAAAACCCAATTCTGATTGGACCTCATTTCTTCAAAATAAGTCCCTTTAGCTTTTAATATCTACTCCTCCGAGGCTTAAAAACCCATGAAAGCCGTAAAATCCCCCCAATAATCGGTTACAGAGAAGGGGTAATTGGTTATAGAAGAGGGGTAATCGCCTACAAAATTGGGGTAATCGCCTACAGAGGCAGGGTAATCGGTTATAGAAAAAGGGTAATTGCTTATAGAAGAAGGATATTTAATTACAGAACGGGGGTAATTGGCTACAGAATGGGGGTAATTGGCTACAGAACAGGGGTAATCGGTCACAAATCGTTTTGTAACCAAAGATTTGCGCTTTAAATGCGATTATTGGTCTCCCCAAAGAAGTAACGGAGCTTCTGTCATTAAATCAACTTCGTCCGCCAGCCAAGTAGCAAGCCATATCCAAAAGGCAGGTATTTTTCTGACCAATAACCCTCGTTATAAGGTCGAAGGGCCATATTGAAAATCGGGTCAATGGTGAACTGATTCCATTTACCAACGGGTAGGGAGAAACCCATTTTAAAATAGACCGAATAACTGTGGTCCCGCAATAGCGGATACCCCCAATTATTGTCATCATCATTGTACTTATCGTACTGTACTCCAAGCGTGGGTGCAAATTGCCAGTTATTTCTTTGCAGCATGGCATAACGATACTGCAACATGGCACCACGAAACTTGAATTCAACGTCTAGGTAATAATAATTGCCACTAATATCAAATAAATTAGGATACCTTTCCGTGTATTTGGTTTTATATTTCAAGTAACCCGCACCGATGTAGCCCCTTTTGCCAACCCGCACTTCTGCACCAATGCTCCAACGCATACCGGTTCTTGGAATTATCTCCTCCGCACCAAAACATTCAAAGCATGGCGTAACATCCACTGGGTTATGCAGCATATCTGTGTTCACAAGCCCGGCTTCGGAAAAGAGCGATAAACGGGAATTATAGTTAAAACGTTGGCAAAAAGCTTGATTTGCCAGTAGCAGAAAAAATAGAAAGCAAAAATAGAAACGTGTCATAGCAGTTAGATTTTATAGTTAAATCCTAAAAGGATGCCATAGCCCAGGCGATGGTTGTCGTAGTACCAAGAAATGGGGTTATATTCCGTCAATGCGCTTTTGAGCACGCCGTTCACACTGAGGCCCCATTTGTCATTGACCTCGAAGCGCCAAATAAGTCCGCCGATATGGCTGATGCCTTTGAGGAAATGCTTGCCATAGTCATTATACGTTGGCATTTCAACCATTACGGCGTTGTAAAGGCCAATGGTAGATTTTTGGGTGTGCAATACGGTGAACTCATAGCTGCCAATCGCCCCGACATAGGTGAGTACGTCCCGTTTATGCTCGCCAGCATGGTGGTTTTCGCCCATTTGGCTGAGTTCCAGGCCTAAACCTATTTGATGCCTGCGCTTGATGCGATAGTTTAGGCTGATGTTGGTATGGTTGGCCAAGGTAAGCTCGGAGTCAGGGTCATCATCCGTATAGCCGAAGCAGCAAATTTCATGGTACCAATTATAGTGCTTTTCAAGATTCATATAAGTCGTCACTAAGCCCGTCTGGAAATTGACAGAGAACCGAGATTCCTTGCTGATGGGCTGCTGCGCCACACCGCACAATGGCAGCAGGCATAATAGAAGGCCGATTTGCGTTGTTTTTTTCATCTATTGCTTTTCTGGTGAATCGAATTTGATTTTCCCAAGGCGGTACTCAATGCCGAGGAGCAGGCCCGTGCCGAAGCGGTGGTGGTGGCCTTCCCAAGCGTTATAGGCATATTTCGTAAGCACTACCTTACCCATCAAGCTTATTTTAATAGCTATATGAGAAAGAATAAAATAGGAAGCACCAAGATTTAAACCAGCACTCAAGCCCCTTTGGGCGTATGTTTCAAGATGGGAAGGCCGAGGAAACTCTAAATTAATATCACTCATGGCCATGACTCGTATTTTATCGCCATGCAGGAATTGATGGGCATACCTTAGCTTTATTCCATTATATTCAATCAAATCCGTTTGGCGTTCATTCGCTATGATTTGCCGCTCACCATACTGCCCTATCATATAGCCAGCACCAATAAAATGGCGGTTATTTAATTGGTAGTTAATCAATATTGCGGATTGGCGAGCAACTGCCGGACTAGGTAGTCGGTCATACGTGTTAAGCGGTGCACTGATGACACAATCCCCAAAACAGCATTCCCCGCAGTAGGGAACACCAATATTCATAAAAGTAGAAACAATCCCGCCTTCCAATTCGACAGAAAATCGGCTTAGTTTGCCCGAACTTTTATCAAGCTGGGCTTGTAGGAAGAATGGCAAAAAGAGCAGAAAAAAGAGGTAGCAAATATTACTTTTCATCTATTGCTTTTCTGGTGAGTGATACTTGAATTTGCCAAGACGGTATTCCATGCCGAGGAGGAGGCCAGTGCCGAAGCGGTGGAAGGGGCCATCGAAAGCATTGTCGCCATATTTTGAGAGCGCTGTCCTTCCAACACCTTTTAGTTTCAATTCCAGATGCTTGGAAGCCTGAAAACCAAGAATAAGGCTGGCTTGGTGGGAGAGGCCGTGTTTGTATAAATTGGAATAATCAACACTACCCAAATAAAAATCAACTTGTACTTCATTACCTATCCCTAGGTTAAAACGCTGAGCATTCAATAAAGTATAGTCATGGGTGATAGATATTCCTAAGTAGTCCTTAATTTCATTATAAAAATAGTACTCATCGGTATTAACAATATTAACTCGACTAAATCCTTTTTGTGAAATTACGCCCCCAAAACCTAGTTGATGTCTTTCCCCAACCTGAACCATTGTCTTCATTGAAAAATAGCTGGTTTGCACAGGTTGATAATATGCAGAGGGGGTACCAAAACAGTCGAATCCACAACAATCTATGCAGAAATACTTGAGCATTGCAAAACTGCTGACCACACCGCCTTCCACTTCCAAGGAAAAGCGAGTCATTTCGCCCGTTCTTCTGAGCAATTGGGCTTGTAAACAGAGCGGGAACACCAATAAAAGCAAGCAGAAGTAGAGGTTTCTTTTCATTCGAGCATGTTTTTAATTGAATTTAGATGCGTATTGGCCAATGCCATATTCGAGTCCAAGCAACATGCCATAGCCATAGCGTCGGAACTCTTTTCTATCAAATGCCAAATCCGAGTATTTTGTAATTGAAGTGCGTACAACTGGCGAGAGGTTTAATTTTAGGTTCCTTCCTATAGCTGCGCCAAACGTAAATTCTACTATGTGGGAAAGGCCATATTTATTGATATGAACACTCTTGTTTATCCAAAAATCGTCGTTCGGCTTGCCTTTTCGCTCGATATCAACAGCATTGGCAATACTGAAACTAAAATGGCTGCCTTGCAAAAGGGTGATTCTATGTCGCAGCTTGAGGGTATGGTAATTCATCAGTACTGGCTTATAATTTTCCCATCTATACACATACTCATACCCGTGCTGTGTCCTGGCATACCCCACGCCCAATTGTTGTCTAGCATCAATCCGGTAATTGGCAATTAGCGCAGTGTATTTGGTATCTGTGGAGGTAAATTTATCAATATTTAGTGGGCAACGGTCGCAGAACCAAGCATAGATGACCCGTTCTTTGCTGTTGATTTTTCCTGCTTCCACTTCTAAGGAAAATCGGGAAAGCTCGCCCGTCCACTTGTGTGTTTGGGCGTTCAAAAAAATTGGTAAGAGCATTAGAATGATGATGTAGCGCATTTTGTCGTTTTTGTAAGGAAGACAATGCAAACCGCCTGAAAGGTTGGGTAGCAGTTTGGCTTACAGGTAGCCAGCGTCCGTCAGGTACTTCAAGCTCATAAATAGCAACTCATCTGGGGCATGGCCTTCGGGCAGGAAGGAGAAGTTGCCTTTATCAAACTCGGTGTTGATGCTCACGGTCAATGGTCGGCCTTGCTCTTCCACTGTAGCTATGAGTTTATTGTCGAAGTTGCGATAGATATTGTAGCTGCGCAAACCATCCGAATTGCGCTCCGTTTCCACCCTTCCGATATTGACGGGAGCGGAATTATCCGATGCCTTGAACATGACTATGCAATTGGACAGCACCATTTCTGCATTGGGGGAGCGCACCGTATGGTTTTTTGCGTAAGCGGCATACCCGCTCATGGCCAGCAACTTTTTTCTTTGCGAAATGGCTGACCTAAACAGTTCCACGGCATAAATGAGAGGGAAGCCATTGTACTTGAAGCCGTAAATGCCAGTCGAGTCAATGGTTTGGGTGGAAAGTACCCGTTCGTATATGAGCGATTTGTAAAGCCCATCGCCTTGGAAGGGAATCATAGAAACCACTTCGGGCCGCATCTTGAAACTTAAATCCAAGTAATCCAGCACTTTCTCCTCCGTTTCAAATTCGGCCTTAGTGTTGACGAGTTGTTGTTTTTTCATCCAAACCAAGGTGTCGCCGCTTTCGATGGACAAAATGGCCTTGTCGTGCTTTTGAAGCAAACCAGCGGGTTCGACATCCACAATCTGGTACATTTTGACTTTGCTGAGGTAGATGAACCCGTGCTTGACCTTGACTTTTTGGCCATAAACATGAAAGGAAACAAGCAGGAGAAAGGGAAAGATAATGCGTGTCGGCATGTGCAAAGCGTTGAAGGTGAATAATTGAATTCCAAGAACGACAAACCTAGAAATCTATTTTCAGATTTTCTTCAGGTTTGCACCTTCCATTTTCCACACCACCCCAAAAAATCCCATCATCAGCACCGTGTTCACCGCCAATTTCACGGGCAGCCCATACCCCCCCCATTGCGCCAGCCAATCGCTGCCAAAATACAGCACGAGCGCCAATGCCACGTAGCCGCCCATCCGCATCCAGTCGTAGTTGACGGGGTAGTATTTCCGGCCCAACCACCAGCAGGCAGCGGTCATGGCGGCGTAGCAGATGAGCGTAGCCCAGGCCGAACCCATGTAGCCGATGCGAGGTATCCACCAGACGTTCAGGACGATGGTGATGATGGCCCCGCCGACGGCAATCCAGCCGCCGAGCTTGGTCTGGTCGGTGAGTTTGTACCAAATGGACACGTTGTAATAGAGGCCGAGAAAAAGGTTGGCGAAGAGCAAAATGGGCACGACGCCCAGCCCGCCCCAAAAGTCGGAGCCGATGAGGTGTTTCAGCACATCGAGGTAGAGGAGTACACCGAGCAGCGTAGCCGTGCCGAGGATGGAGAAGTATTTCGTGACGTCGGCGTAGAGGATTTTGGCATCCTTGTGCTTGGCGTTTGCGAAGAAAAAAGGCTCGGCAGCGTAGCGGAACGCCTGCGTGACGAGGCTCATCAGCATGGCCAATTTGTAGCTGGCGGAATAGACGCCGACTTGGGCGAGGTTGCTCGTAGCATCGCCGGGGAGCAGGCGTTTTAGCAGCACCCGGTCGAGCATTTCGTTGACGATGCCCGCCATGCTAGCCAGGATGAGCGGGGCAGCGTAAATCAGCATCGTCCGCCAAACGGCAGGGCTGAAACGCCACTCCACCCTGCGCATTTCGGGAATCAGCAGCAACAAAACGCCCGTGCTGGCGATGAGGTTGGAGAGGAAAATGTAACCGACGCCGAACTCCCGGTGATAGATTTTACCAATAAAATCAGAGGCGATGCCGTGCTTCAACAGCCAAGGGCAAAGCAGCAGGAAAAAGAGGTTGAAGCCAATATTGAGGGCGATGCCCGTGAGGCGAACGGCGGCGAATCGCTTGGCACGGTGCTCCAGCCGCAGCCTTGCCAGCGGTATCTCGGCCAGCGTGTCGAAGGCGAGGATGAGGCCGAACATGGTGACGAAGGTGCTTTGCTCCGGCGCATATTCCAGCCAGTCGGTGATGGGGTTTGCGAAGCACAAAATCAGTAAAGAAAACAACCCAGACGTACCCAATACAGACCAAAACGAGGTGGAAAATGCTTCGTCTCTCCCCTCTTCCGCTGTGCCGTAACGGAAAAAAGCAGTCTCCATGCGGAAGATGTACAACACCATCAGGAAGCCCGTGTAGGCGTACAATTCGTTCACGATGCCGTATTCTTCCCGTAGGAACAGGCGGGTGTAGAGCGGCATCAACAGGTAGTTGAGCAGCCGCCCGACGATGCTACTCAGACCGTAAATGGCAGTCTCTCCAGCAAGTTTTTTTAGTAACGACATGGTGGACTAGTGACTGGTGACTAGAGATTGGTGATTAGTGCCGGGACATTTTGCTTTCCCAATCACCAATCACAAGTCACTAATCACCAAAGCACAAAAGTAATCCACAAATTCAAGCCTTTGGAGCTTTGCTTCTGGTCAGCCCAATAAATTGGGCGACCACAAGGAACTTTGACGGCATTCACTTTGGTTTAACCCCACGCCAACCACCAAAATCCTACCTTCGCAGCCGCTAACCTTGTCACCCAACTGTCAAACTGAATGTCAAATATTTTAAAAACCCTGAAAGAAGCGCTTTCCGGCTCAGAGCAGGAGTACACCACGGGCAGCATCAACCGGGCCATCGTGCTGCTGAGCATACCGATGGTGCTGGAAATGCTGATGGAAGGGATTTTTGCCCTCGTGGACATTTATTTTGTGTCAAAAGTCAGTTCGGAAGCCGCCGCCACCGTGGGCATGACGGAAAGCGTCATCACCATCATCTACTCCGTAGCCTTCGGCCTGAGTTCTGCCGCCACGGCCACCGTTGCCCGCCGAACGGGCGAGCACGACCACGAAGGCGCTGCCAAAGCTGCCATGCAGGCCATTTGGATTGCTGTTTCGTTCTCCGTGCTATTCAGTTTGGTCGGCATTTTTTTCTCCGAAAACATCCTGCGCATGATGGGCGCCACAGACAGGCAAGTGACGGATTGCATCGGCTACACCCGCATTGCCTTCACCACCAATATCGTCATCATGTTCATCTTCCTGCTCAACGCCGTGCTGAGGGGCGTGGGCAATGCGAGCATTGCGATGTGGGTTCTCGTCGTCTCCAACGGTATCAACGTGGTGCTCGACCCCATGCTGATTTTCGGCTGGGGGCCGTTCCCGGCAATGGGCGTGGAGGGCGCTGCCATCGCCACCAGCATCGGGCGGGGTGTCGGTGTTTGCATCCAATTGTACATCCTCATCCGGGGCACGAACCTGATAAAATTGGCCCGCCGACACCTCGTCGTGCATTGGGATACCATCGTCAGTATGTTGCGGGTCGCCAGCACCGGGGCGTTCCAGTTTATCATCGCCAGTGCATCGTGGATATTCCTGATGCGCATCGTGGCAAGGTCCGGCACGGAGGTCGTTGAGGGTTACACCATCGCCATCCGCATCATCGTGTTCACCATCATGCCCGCATGGGGTCTGGCCAATGCGGCTGCCACACTCGTCGGCCAGAACCTCGGCGCCAACCAACCGGAGCGGGCCGAGCTGAGCGTGTGGCGCACGGCGAAGATTGACATGGTGTTCATGCTGCTCGTTTCCATTTTTTATTTCTGCTTCGCAAAACAAATAGCCCTGCGCTTCGACCCGAACCCTGTGGTAGTGGAGGCCGTTGTGCTGTCGCTTCGCATCTTCTCCGTTGGCTATGTTTTTTTCGCCTGCGGAATGGTACTCTCCTCCGCCTTCAACGGTGCCGGCGATACGCTCACCCCTACCCTCGTCAATTTCGTCTGCTTTTGGCTGATTGAAATCCCGCTCGGCTATTGGCTCGCCGTTTATTTGGGATGGGGCTTGGCAGGCGTCGTCTGGTCGGTCTGCATCGCCGAGAGTATCATGGCAGGGGTGTTTTTTGTGCTTTTTAGGAGGGGGAAATGGAAGGAGGTTAAGATTTGAGTGGGTAGCCAAGCGCTGCTTTCACACTTGGTTGTCGTCGCTTTGTCATCGCCGAAGGCAACCCGTCCTAATAAAAAGGGCACCCTGAGCAAAAGCAAGACGGGCCATTTTCCCTTCGGGAATGACAAAAGCGACGCATAGCAGGACATAAACTACAACAGCGTACTGCTTGACAATTATCACATATCTTTCGTAAAACCCGCAATCACAAACCATGTATCAATTCCAAGATTTGGCTTCCCGAAAACGAGGTTGGAGATGTGCCGGAAACGGAATTTCAGGTCGAGGTTTAGCCCATCGTTGTTGAGTTTCTGGTGAATGCCCGCCGTGAAATTATCGGAGAAAATAAAGCCTCGGTGCTGCTGCTTCGTATGCACCGTGATGAAATGCGGCCCAGAGCCAATGGCGGCAGTGATGGCCGTCCGGCCAGAGATATTCCAGTGGTATTCCAGACCCAGGTTCGAGCCGAATTCCCAGTCGTATTTGTCCTTCGGGAAGAAATGAACCCAGACCAATTGCGGCTCCAGGTAAATGAAGAGGTCGTTGTGCTTGCCCTTCAGCAGGTTCGTGAAATTGTAGTAGAACAGCAGTTGGTAGGGTTTGTACTTGCGCCCTTCTTTCAAGGTTTCGTTAATGATGGGGATGCCGAGGTGGAAGCCGGCGGAGCGGGCGGTTTGGGCATAAAGTTTAGCGGTAAAAAGTATCAGAATGGTGAGAATGATAAAACGCATAGGTGATTTTTGATGCAAATGACGGGAGAATTTTTCCAATTGACACAAACTCCCAACCTTACAATGATTTGCTACTGTCTCTAAAAGAAAAATTCATGAAGAAAATTTTTACATTCATCTCGCTATTAGTTGGTCTTCAATCTCTTTCATTTGCTTGTAGTTGTATTGATACAGGAAGCTTTTGTGAAAGTGTCAGCTTCTTGAAAAAAATTGAAGACCTTGAGTTTAATGTCGTCCATGCCATCGTTGCTGAGAAAGACGAAACGGGTGTAAAAATTACTGTTCTTCAAACTTATTTTGGTAATGCGACGGCTGGCTCCAAATTCACAATTCGAAATGGCGGTGGCTGGGATTGCACCATTTCAACAGATGCATTTGACATTGGTAAGACCTATATTTTCGCACTTGAATTTCCGGCTTCACAGGCCCAGCAATTATCAAATTGCGGCACTTTTTACCTCCGTGTAGAGAATGAAAAAGTAATGGGAAACATCGCCCCAGGTGTAAACGAGGTAAGTCTGGATGAATTTGTAAACCTGCCAAATTGCGGTGATTTGCAGGGTTTTGGAACGCCAACTTTTAAGCTAAACTCAACCTTGACAAACAATCAAGAATTATGGGCTTTCCCTGATTTTTGGATAGAGCCTGCTGATGTCGAAATCCGCTTATTCGACATTAATGGGCGACTTATGCAAAGTTCAAAGCACAAAAATTTTGTTGCCTTTGAACCAATTGAAATCAATACGAATGGCTGGCCAGCTGGAGTTTATTGTTGCCAGTTTTTATATTTGGGTATAAAGCAGACGATTCGATTTGTAAAGGTGGAATAATGGTAGTGTATGCTGGATACATATTCTGGAGCATTTGTAACTATACATCAACACTAAAAACTTCCCTAACTTCGCCCCATGACACCATACCTCATCGAACGTGGCCTCTACCCACCCCAAATACACAGCCGCCCATCGCCGCTACTGGGTATTGTGGTCGTTATCCCCTGCCACGATGAGGATTTCCTGCTGCTGAGCCTCATGTGTCTGCACAAATGCGAGCGGCCAAAATGTGACGTGGAGGTCATCGTGGTGGTAAACGAAAGCGAGGATGCGCCTGCCAGCGTCAAGGAAAAAAACCGGACGACCTTCGAGCAGGCGCAACGTTGGGTGGCAACGAACAGATTGGGCTGGCTGCATTTCCACATCCTGTACCTCGACAATTTGCCGAAGAAACACGCTGGGGTCGGCCTGGCCCGCAAAATCGGCATGGACGAAGCCTGTTACCGCTTCGCAAAAGTGGGCAACCAGCAGGGCGTCATCGCCTGCTTCGATGCAGACAGCCGCTGCGAGCGCAACTATTTCCAGGCCATCCACGCCCATTTCACCGACAACCCGAAGGCGCAAGCCTGTGGCATCCGCTTCGAGCACCCGCTCTCTGGCCCCGACTTCCCTGATGAAGTCTATCACGCCATCACATTGTACGAACTGCACCTGCGTTACTATGTGCTGGCGCAACGCTGGGCGGGTATCCCACACGCTTGGCAGACCATCGGGAGTAGTATGGCCGTGCGTTGCGACGCCTACCAGCAGCAGGGCGGCATGAACCGTCGGCAGGCGGGCGAGGACTTTTATTTTCTGCATAAGTTCATCCCATTGGGCGGTTTTGGGGAAATAACGGCCACAAAGGTCATTCCCTCCCCTCGCCCATCGCACCGAGTGCCCTTCGGGACGGGACGGGCAGTAGGCGAACTGCTGAAAAATGGCGGGAAATATTTGACCTATTCGCCGCAAAGTTTCGAGGATTTACAGGTTTTTATTGGCCACGAATTGCACAGTTTGCACGAATTAAATGATATAGCTGCCTTTTATGCGAGAATGCCGGAGAGTATAAGCGAGTTTTTAAGGTTAAATGGGTTTGAAAAAAAGCTTGCTGAAATCCAGTTAAATACCAGCAATGCCGAGGCTTTCCAGAAGCGGTTCTGGCGCTGGTTCGATGCGTTTTTGGTGATGAAATATGTGCATTTTGCGAGGGAACTTTTTTATGGGGATATGGAAATTACAGCGGCAAGTAAATGGCTTTTAAATAAAATGAATATTGAGTTTAACCAAGAAAATCCACAGCATTTACTGGCTATTTTGCGAAAATATTAGGCAATTACTCCACCGCAAATTGTGGCCTCTCCCCTTGCTCTTCTTTACCCTCCTCAATCATTTCCTCCACATCTACCATATCTCCTTCGGCTAATTCTTCCACTAATTCCGCTTGAGCATTGTCGCTGCGGTTGATATAAAAATTGCAAAATAATGGTAGGTGGTCGGAGCCAAAATCGGGCAAAACTTTCAGTTCCTGCACGAAAATATCTGGCGTATGGTACAATTGGTCGAGCGGGAAACGCATGAACCAATACCTTGCATGGAAAGTGGAAATCAGGCCACGTCCAATCCTAGGGTCAACTGTCTCGGAGGTTTTGCGGAACAACACGGCAGCTTTCGCCCAAGCAACCGTGTTGAAATCACCAACAACCACAGTAGTTTTGCCGTCTTTTCGTATCTTTTTGGCGATGGAAAGCAGTTCGCCATCCCGCTCTTTCGAAGTTTCCTCTTCGGTGGGACTCGGTGGCGGCGGGTGTACCCCGAAGAAGGTGAATTTATAATCCTCCTTTGTCCTTAGCTCCATTTCAATGCTCGGTATATCATCTGCCACAAAATAATGCACTTGGCATTTATCCATTTTCATTTTTGTGTAAATATGCATCCCATAAGTGTTTTCCTGTGCTACTTTGCAGGTGTATGGATAATCCTTTTCCAAAACTTGCAGCGCATCTTCCCAAGCCTGGTTGCTTTCCATCGTCAGCAAAATATCAGGATTAACTTGGCTCACTAATTCTACAAAACGCTTATAATCTGTATTGAATTGATAAACATTAGCAGATAATATGCAAACAGTGTCGCTGTGCTTGTCCATAATATCTATATCCTTGACTTTATACAACGGCGTATATTTCACCAAAATCAAACTATTGTACAAAATACAGCCAAAAAGCAAGGTCTGAAAAACCCAAAACGTGGTACCTGAGGGAATGAAAATAAACGCCAAGCCAAAAACGAGGATTTTTATCACCAAGAACTGCACCTTCCCAAAATCAAAACCCCTGAAAAACCAGTGGGAGCTTGGCAAAAATGGTAACAAAGTGGCCAAGATTAGAAATATAGACAGTATCAAATATGCGATGAACATAGGTCTTTGTTTCAGATTTCCGCAGAAAAAAACACGCTTAAAACTGATGAAGCGACTAAACGTTCACAAACCCAACTGTAAATACCACTATTTTCTCGCTGCCAACAAATAGAGAACTGCCATCCGAATTGCCACCCCATTTTCAACCTGCTGCAAGATGATGCTGTGCTCGGAATCCGCAGCGTCGGAAGTGATTTCCACGCCCCGATTGATGGGGCCGGGGTGCATGATAATGATTTTTTTGCCAATGCTGTCCAGCAGTTCCTTGTTGATGCCAAAATATTGCGAATATTCCCGCAGACTAGGGAAATACTTGATGTCCTGTCGCTCCAACTGGATGCGAAGTACGTTGGCCACATCGCACCATTCGAGGGTCTTGCGAACGTCGTGCTCCACGCCGACGCCGAGGGCGGGCAGGTGTTTGGGAATCAGCGTTGGAGGCCCGCAAACCTTGACTTCTGCACCAAGTTTTTGCAAACAAAAAATATTGCTGAGGGCCACCCGTGAGTGGGTGATGTCGCCGAAGATAGCGATTTTTTTGCCCGCCAAATCGCCCAATTGTTCCCGAATACTGAAGGCGTCGAGCAGCGCCTGTGTGGGGTGCTCGTGGGTGCCATCCCCGGCATTGATGATGTTGGCGGATATATTTCTAGCTAGGAATTGCGGAGCGCCAGGTGCTGGGTGGCGCATCACTATCATGTCCACCTTCATGGAGAGGACGTTGTTCACGGTGTCGAGCAGGGTCTCGCCCTTGCTGACGGAGGAGGCGCTGGCGCTGAAATTGACGGTGTCGGCGCTGAGGCGTTTTTCAGCCAACTCAAAGGAAATGCGGGTGCGGGTGCTGTTCTCGAAGAACATGTTGGCCACCGTGATGTCCCGCAGCGACGGCACTTTCTTGATGGGGCGGTTGATGACTTCCTTGAACTCGTCCGCCGTTTCGAAGATGATTTGGATGTCGTCTTCGGTGAGGTATTTAATACCCAATAAGTGCTTGGTGCTGAGTTGTTGTTGCATTGGTCATTTGTCATTCGTCATTGGTCATTCGTCATTGGCTTGAGGCTAGAATGAAGAATGACCAATAAAAAATGACTAATCTTTTTGCGGAAATAGCCAAACAATATCTTCCCCTTCCACCTCCTTCCAATCCACCCGCACGTAAGCCTCGTCGAGTGAGTCCACCCGGAAGCCAATGTAGTCAGCCTTGATGGGCAAATCCCGGTTGAAGCGGCGGTCAACAAGTGACAACAATTCCACTTTGTGGGGCCTGCCGAAGTCGCCAAGGGCCGACATGGCGGCCTGCACGGAGCGGCCCGTGTAGAGCACGTCGTCCATCAACACCACGTTTTTTCCCTCTACGAGAAAATCCATCTCCGTGACGCTGGCACGGATGGGTTTTTCCCGCCGACGGAAGTCGTCCCGGTAAAAAGTGATGTCGAGTTTGCCGTTTTCAATGTGGGGAAGGCCCGTGATTTCGAGCAGTCGCTGGTAGATTCGGTTGACGAGCGGCACCCCGCCCTGTTGAATGCCTATGAGGCAGGTGTTCTGGAAGTCGTCGTGGTTTTCAATCAATTGATGGCAAAGGCGGTCAATGGTCAGCGCAAAGCGCTCGGCAGTTAGTATGACTCGTCCGTTGCTCATGGGGCAAAGGTAGAAATTTTTAGTTGGGAGTTAAAAGCCAAAATACAAAGCTACTGGCCTTGTTGTGGGTTTTGAACGGTTACTTGCAAATCAGGTTTCCCAGCTTGATTTTCTATCACTTTCGCCCCAATTTCAGGGATTCCAGCGTTCTTGTAAAGATTGTATGCCGAAATTACATCCAAAGCTTGCTCAGTCTGCTGCTTAAAATCAACGTCCACAGACATGGTTGAGAGGACAATTCCCCGCTCTTCAAGGCGCTTATTGACGGGCGTCAAAATATCCACCTCGATTTTGGATTCCTCAATGTCAACTGGGTTCACAGTTGGTATATAATCCCGTGTGACATCCTTTATTATCTTGTCAATGACGGAGTTTTCGGCTCTTTCCAACACGTTCATATCCACCACGCCTTTTTCATCGGTTTGAGATGAGGTGACGAACTTGGCGGAACTCACAAATTTGATGGCATCAATTATTTCGTACTGATAATCAAACTTAATGATGCCCTTAACATCGCCTAAAAACCTCGCTGGCACCTCTGCTGTGCCGTCCATAAGATAGGCTGGGAGGACAATCTTTCTATCACATGCGGTAATAAGCCTTGGTGGGGTTTTTCCTGCTTTTATGACTTCCATGTGGTTCCAACAGTCACTTGTAACCACGACGAATTCGTTGGGTGTTACAGATGGTATGCAGGAAACGAACAGTAATAGGAAAGAAAAAGAAAGGTATTTCATTGAATAAATGATTTGAGGCAGGTTTGGTGATTGAAGCCTCAACAGCGGGCAAAAAAGTCCCGTTTTGCAAAAAAATGATGCAATTTTTCGACGAAACAGACATTATTCGGCCTTTTTTAGCTTGGATAATTTTAGCAATTATGCCGAATACTTCTCCACAAAAGCCTTCATCTCGTCCACCATTTCAGGGCTGCCCATTGCCACCGTCACCCGCTGGTGCAAGCTGGTGGGTTCGAGGTCAAGCACCCGCTCCAGTTGGCAGGTGATAGCCTTGCCGCCCGCTTGTTCAACCACGAAGCCAATGGGGTTGCATTCGTAGAGCAGCCGCAACTTGCCTTTTGGGTATTTCCTCGTGTTTGGATACAAGAAAATGCCGCCTTGGAACAGGATACGGTGGATGTCACTGACCATCGAGCCGATGTAGCGGAGCTGCATATTGCTGTCCGAGCAATGGTCAATGTAGCGGCGCATTTCGATGTCGAACTTGAGGTAGTAGCCTTGGTTCAGCGAGTAGTAATTGCTGCGCTTGGGAATCTGGATGTTCTGGTGCGAAAGGCAGAACTCTCCGATGGTCGGGTCGAGGGTAAAGCCGTTGACGCCGTTTCCGGTGGTGTAAACGAGGATGGTCGAAGTACCGTACAGCACGTAGCCAGCCGCCACGAGTTCCGTGCCTTTTTGCAAAAAATCCTGTTGCTGCACGGGCCCGCTAGTGGCACTCACCCGTTTGTAAATGCCGAAAATAGTGCCCACGCTAACGTTCACGTCAATGTTCGAGGAACCATCCAAGGGGTCAAAGACCACGACATACTTGCTTTCCTTGCTGTGCAGCGGTGGCAGCGCAATGAATTCGTCATTCTCCTCCGAAGCGATGCCAGCACATTCCCCGCTGTTGCGCAAGCACTCAATCAGTTTTTCATTGGCGTAAATGTCCAATTTCTGCACCGTGTCGCCGTGCAGGTTTTCGTTGCCAACGGCACCGAGGATGTTGAGCAGGCCCGCCTTGTTGACTTCCCGGTTTACGATTTTGGCGGCTACGCCAATGTCACGGAGCAAGCCGGTGAGTTCGCCCGTGGCGAAATTATGCTCCTGCTGCCGACGAATGATGAATTCGTCGAGGGTTACGATACGGTTTTGCATAATAATTTGGTTAGGCTAATACTAATGATGAATGGTGGAATGGTGGAATGATGAATTTCTCGCCATTGCAAATATTCATCATTTCACCATTCATCATTTATCATTCAAAAGCGACTGTCAATATAATAAGGCAGCATTGCCCGCCAGGTCGGCCAATCGTGGCGCATGTCGGGGCCCCAGATGTCGAGTTCGTGGGGGATTCCCTTGCTTGAGAGGATGCCAGAAAGTTTTTTGGAACCATCAGGGCTTTCGTAAGCACCTGAACCTGTTACGATATGGCAATGGTGCTTGTTCCGCAAAATTGGCAGAAAATAATCGTCGTTCAGGTTCGGCAGGTACGACACGGGGCTGTTGAAATACACATCATCGTCGTAGTAACCGTTGGTGTACTCCTGCAACTCGTAAAGGCCGCTCATGGCGATGACGCCATCAATCAGGTCAGGGCGCTTGAAATACAGGTTGGCGGAATGCAGTGCTCCTAACGAAGCTCCCGTCACGTAAATCGGCGTCTCCGGGCTGGTTTTGCTTTTGATGAACGGCACCACTTCGTTGTACACGTAGCTGTTGAACTGCGTGTGGCGGATGGCCTTGTGGCGGGGATGCATTTTATTGTTCAGCCAGCTCTCCGAGTTGATGCTGTTGATGGAAAACACCTTGCATTTGCCCGAATTGATTTGATTCTCCAGCACGTCCATCATCAGGAAGCGCTCGTACTCCAGAAAGTCGGCGGCGGCGGTGGGCAGCATGAGCAGGGCGAAACCATAGTTTCCCCAAATGCCGATTTCCATGTTTTTGTTGAGGGATGGGCTGTGCCATTGGTGAATTTCCCGGTGCATAGGTAGTTTTTAAAGTTGTGAGTTTCGAGTTCGAGTTGGGCGCCGCCAATCCGTTCGGCACAAAGATATTTACCTAAGTTTGCCAGCCAAAATTTAGTTTGCAGTTTACCCCTGACCCCTAAAGGGGAACCACGGACGCAATTGCAATCTAAATTCAAAAGTTAAAGAAAAATAGCACTGCCTGACCTTGTTAGGTTCGCCTTTAGGGGTCAGGGGCAACTCAAAATGCAGCATCTTTTTTACCTAAATAAATACTTCGTCAAGTACCGCAGGCGCTTCCTGTTGGGCATTTTATTCATTTTTATTTCCAACTATTTTCAGGCACTCCAGCCCCAAATGATACGCCAAGCCTTGGATTTGGTGATGGAAAACATCTCCCTCTACCGACTCTACGATGGCTTTGCCCTGCAACAATCCGTGTTTGACCATTTGGGTAAAACGCTGCTGATTTTCGGTGTCATTGTACTCGTGTTGGCACTGCTCATGGGCGGTTTTTTGTTCCTCGTCCGGCAGACGATTATCGTCATGTCCCGACTGATCGAGTACGATTTGCGCAAGGAAATCTTTCAGCATTACGAGGAACTGCACCTCGCTTTTTACAAAAAAAACGCCACCGGCGACCTCATGGCCCGTGTCATGGAGGACGTTTCGAAAGTGCGGATGTACCTCGGCCCGGCCATTCTCTACGGCATCAACCTCATTTCGCTGTTCACCCTCGTCATCATTTCCATGCTGCGGGTGAACGTCACGCTCACGCTCTGGTCACTGTTGCCGCTGCCCATTTTGTCCATTTCGATTTATTACGTCAGCAGTTTGATTTCAAAAAACAGCACGAAAATCCAGCAGCAGCTCTCGAAACTGACGAGCATTTCGCAGGAAGTTTTCAGCGGCATACGGGTCGTAAAATCCTACACGCAGGAAAAACCGATGGGCCATTTTTTCCACGAAGAAAGCCAATCCTATATGGACAAATCGCTCCGCCTCGCCCGTGTGGACTCGCTTTTCCAGCCGACCATGCTCGTGCTCATCGGCCTCAGCACCATCATCACGGTCTATGTCGGCGGCCTGCAAGTGGCCAAGGGCGCCATCACCACAGGCAACATCGCCGAGTTCATCATCTACGTGAACATGCTCACCTGGCCTGTTACCTCCTTGGGCTGGATTAGCTCCCTCATCCAGCAAGCTGCCGCTTCGCAAAAACGCATCAATGAGTTCCTCGAAATAAAACCGGAGATTATCAGTCCGCAGTCCGCAGTCCGTAGTGGGCAGTCTGCCCCTACCAATTTGCACGGCCTAGTCACTAATCACCAATCACCAGTCACTAGTCACCAATCCGAAATCGTTTTCGACAACGTCTCCTTCACCTACCCCGACACAGGCATCGTGGCGCTTCGCAATATCAGCTTCGAACTGAAGCCCGGCCAAAAACTCGCCATCATCGGGCGGACGGGCAGCGGAAAATCCACCATCGCCGACCTGCTGGTGCGGCTCTACGATGTTTCCGAAGGAAAAATCACCGTGGACGGCGTGGACATCCGCCAGCACGACCTCGCCGCATTGCGCCAGCGCATCGGCTACGTGCCGCAGGATGTGTTCCTGTTTTCCGATTCGGTGAGCAACAACGTGCGTTTTGGCCGCCGGGATGCCTCACAGGCCGAGGTGGAAACCTACACGAAACACGCAGCCATTTACAACGAAATAGCCGAGCTGCCGGAAGGCTTCGAGACGGTAGTCGGGGAGCGGGGCGTCACCCTCAGCGGAGGCCAAAAACAGCGGGTGAGCATCGCCCGTGCCCTGCTGAAAAAGCCTGACATCGTCCTACTCGATGACTGCCTTAGCGCCGTGGACACCAATACCGAAAAGCGAATCCTCGGCTACCTCAGCAATGACATCGCCGATAAAACGGCCATCATCATCACGCACCGCATCTATTCCCTGCTGGAATTTGACAAAATCATTGTGCTGGACGATGGGCGCATCGTGGAGGAAGGTACGCACTCGGAACTGCTACAAAACCGGGGGTATTATTGGGAGCAGTATGAAAAGCAACGGGTGGAGGATGGTAGCGAAAACGGTAGGATGAAGCCGGGAAATAACCTTTGGGAATAACTACGCTTCCAAAACAAATCAATCCTGACCCCGTTCTCCTGTTATTAACCGAACCCATCGCCCGTTGAAACTCAAGCGACCCATCAAGATTGTGGCTTATACCCTAGCGACGCTGCTGCTGTTGCTGGTCGCGGCGGTGTTTGCGCTCAACCTGCCCGCCACACAACGCTGGCTGACGCCGAAATTGGAGGATTGGCTGGCGCAAAAACTCAAAACCAAGGTCGAAATCGAGCATATCGGGGTTCGCTTCCCAAAGGCCGTTGAACTGGGCGGCGTCAAAATATGGACACCCGACGGCGACTCGCTGCTGCAACTTGGCGCACTCATCGTGGACGTGGACCTCTGGGCGCTAACGGACAGCAAGCTCGTGCTCCGCAAAATCGGCCTCGAAAACACCGACCTCCGCCTCAGTAAGCGGGACAGCGTTTCCAATTTCCAATTCATCATCGATGCCTTCGTCGTGGCCCCCACGCCTGATTCATTGGCCGTGGTGGATACCACACAAACAGGCTTTGCTATCGTGCTCATAGGCGTGGAACTGGATTTTAAAAACGTGTCGCTCGATTGGCAAGACTTTGACAATCAGCAATTTATCAATGCAAAAGTCGGTGATTTGGAACTCGACCTGAACGACGGCGACATTGAAAAGCTCCATTTTGATGTGGATAAACTGACCCTCGCCAATACCGACATCAGCTTTCGAGACCTCGGCCCGCCCACCGTTGACAGCACCGCAGCGGCCAGTATTTTCAGCTTTTTAATCAATGAAGCGGACATCGAAAACAGCCATATTATCTTCGAAACGGCAGACCTGAGCCTCAACGCTGCACTCACCAACACAACGGTGAGCGAGTTGACGGCCACTTCCGATTTGAATGGATTGGCACTGAAAGCCAAGGAACTGGAAATGGAAAATTCCGACCTTGCCTTTCTGCAAAAAACAGCGAAGCCAACGCCCGGCAGCTTCAACTCTGGCGATTTTGATTTAAAAAACCTGAATGGGAAATTGCAGGATTTCGAGTTCGTGGGCGACCAAATCAAAGTCAATGTAGAATCGCTTTCCGGCACCGACAAGTCGGGCTTGGAAATTCAAAACCTGTCGGGGAATCTGGATTACACGCCAGCCCAATTGAGTTTACAAGACCTTGATTTACAGGCGAATACCACCAATTTACAAGGCAGCGTCATTCTGAAATTCGATACGACGGCACAGGCTGCCATGCCAGTTTTCGAAGCTAGACTCAGCCCCTCACAAGGAACGATTGGCGACCTGTTGCGCTTCCTGCCGCCCAGTCCTGCACTCGCCGATTTTAAGAAAATGGGCGCTACGCAATGGAGCATCCAAGGCAATCTGCAAGGCGACCTCAATGCGCTGCAAGCGAGCAATTTTCGGCTTTCCGTTGGGAAAAACACTCGCATTGCTACCAGCGGAACCTTGCGCCAGCTAAACGACTTGAACCGTCTAGGCGGCAACCTGCTGGTGACGGAACTTCGCTTCGACAAGGACGATTTTACGCCATATTTAAAAGGAAAAAACCTGATGCTGCCTGCCTTCGCCACGCTGCGGGGCAGCGTGAACGGCAGCGCTGGCAACATGAAACTAAACCTGAAGGGCACGGTCGGCAACCTCGATTCGCTGGCCTCCGCACCTTCAACTTTGGACACCACGACTTTCGACCTGAGCGGAACGGTGAGTGGCCTCGCTTCGCCCAATTCCATGCGGCTGGATATGAACATTCAGCGGCTCGAAGCACGGGGAAGGCAGTTCGCTAATTTTATACCGAAAGACATGACGCTGCCTGGCCGCATGACGGCCAGCGGAACGCTGAAAGGCAGCCTCGCCAGCCTAGAAACCGACCTGAATTTGCTGGCGCAACGGGGCGGAGAAAGCAGCAAACTGAACCTGAAAGGCACCCTGACCGACCTCCAAACACCCGACAAAATTGGCTTTGACGTGGCCTTCGATGCGGAACTGACGAAGCAGGAAATCGGCGGCTACGTGCCGGATTCGCTGCTGAACCTCTACCTCGATTTGCCCGCCAAATTTGCGTTGGACGGCAAGGCTAAGGGCAAGGCAGATGACCTGACCGCTTCCTCCAACCTGGATTTTGGAAACTTGGGAAAACTGACCGTGGACGGCAGCCTGAAAGGCGAAGCCTACACCGCAAAACTGAATGGTAAATCCTTGAAAGTCAATCAATTGGCAGAGGACAGCCTAGTGCCCCAACTCACCGATTTGAACCTGACAGCGGAGGTGCAAGGCCAAGGTTTTGAATTTACAAAAACGGCCAACGCTGACTTCAAGGCGGAGATTTCCTCGATGGTTTGGGACAGTACGAAGTACGAGGAAATCGCTGTGGACGGTAAATTGCTGGGCGAAAAACTGAAGGCAAGCCTCTTCATCCAAGACTACAAAATCCATTCAAGGTTGATGGCGGATATTGATTTTGGCCCAAAAGTACCGCAGGTGAAATACGAAGGCAAATTCGACTGCATTGATTTTCAAGCCATGAATATCACGGTGAAACCGACCGTCGCCTGCTTCAATCTATCAGGTACTTTGGCTGGTTTTTCATTGGATACCATGGACTTGAACCTGCTACTCACGGGCATGAAAGTCCAATACGATACCGTCCAAATCAGGCCGGAAGACCTCAGCTTGACGGCAGCCCTCCACAATGACAACAACGATATAAAAATCGTGTCAGATTGGTTGAACGTGGCACTCAACGGCCACTTTGATTTGGTCCAACTGCCAGATTTCGTGACGGAATTCGAGGAATTTTATTTCCAAACAAAACCTGCGTCGCAAGTGGCGGCAAGGCGGGTTGGCACGGAGCAGATTGCCTTCAAACTGGACCTTGACCAACCAGCGCTCATCCGAACGGGCATCGTACCGGGGCTGACGGAAATGGGCAAACTGAGCATGGAAGGCAATTTCAACGGACAGACGCATGTGTTCGATTTCAAGACGAACCTGCCGTCGGCGGACTACGATGTGTGGACGGTGAACGACCTCAGTTTCACGGCAGATGGCGATGGAAAAACGGCGAAAATTAACCTAAAAATACCGGATTTGCGAAAGTACGATGAGGCTTTGGCCAGCGATTTCGAACTGTTCGGGACAGCCAACGGCAAACGGGCGGACATCGAAATCGTGGCAAAGGACAGCACGCAAAGGGACAAGTTCAAGGTCGCCGTCTTCGCCGAAACCAATGATTTTGCGGATGGGTACAGCCTCCATTTTACCCCAAAACAAATCATCAACTACAACGAATGGACGATTCCTGCGGACAATGCCATCAGTTTCAAGGGCGACCTCGTCACTGTCAAGAACCTGCACCTGGCCAGTGGCGAGCAGCTACTGAAACTGGACGGAAACACCCGATTGAAAGCTGGTAGCAGTCCTGCGATGGACTTCGCTTTGGTCACCAACCACTTGAACCTCAACAACTTAGACCCATTCCTCATTGGCGTCCTATCGAACATGGAAGGATGGATGGATGCCGACATCAAAATCGGCGGCACGGTGAACGCACCGAAACCAACGGGCAGCCTTGGCCTGAAACAGACCAAAATGACCATTGCCATGACGCAGGTGCGGTACGCCCTGAACGACATCAACCTCAGCCTCGGCCCGAACGGCGTCGAAATACCGGAACTGCGACTGACCGACCCGGACGGCGACTACCTGACCCTGAAAGGAGCGGTGCGGACTTCCGATTGGGCAAACTACCGCTTTGACCTCAATTTCTCCTCGAAGGAATGGCAGGTACTGAACACGACGGCGAAGGACGGACAGCCCTACTACGGCAAATTGGCGGCGACTGTAAATGGCACGATCCGTGGCCCATTGACACAGCCGGAAATCAACCTGACGGTCAACCCGAACGAGGGTTCTACCCTGACTTATGTCTATGATGCGGCGGCGAACAAAGCGGGCGGCAACGGCCTAGTGGTCTTCAAAAAACCACCGGGACAACAGGAAAAAAACCTAAAACCCGTTGCAAAGCCCTACCCTTTCTACCTCAACCTGAACCTCGACATGTCGGAGGATTTGGAGCTGACCGTGATCACCGACCCGGCCACTGGCGACTATTTCCAAGGGAAACTGGAAGGCCGTTTGAGCCTCGAAATGTTCCCCGATGGAAAAATGAACCTCGCTGGCCGGACGGATGTCAACGAAGGCACCTACCGATTCACCTACCAAACCATCGTGAAGCGGATATTCAAGGTTTCCAACGACAGCTATATTTCCTGGACGGGCGACCCGCTCAATCCCGAACTCTTCGTGACGGCCCGCTTTGTGGTGCGCACTTCGCCGTATCCGCTGCTATCAGCGACGGGCGGGGCCTCCAGCACCACCGATGAAAGCCTGCGGGATTACCAGACTTTTTTCCTGAACTTCAAGGTGACAGGCAATGCCATCAAGCCGGAACTGGCCATCGAACTGGAATATCCAGACAATGATTTGCTGGAGCAGGAGGGCGAATTTGAATCGAATTCGGGCTCGTCGGCCATCACTGGGGCGGTGCAAAGCATCAACGCCGACCAGGCGCAGCTCTCGCAACAAGTGTTCGGGCTGCTCATTTTCCAACAGTTCGTCGGGGACAGTGGCGGGGCGAGCTACGCCGGGCCTTCTGCGTTGCAACGGGGGCTGAGCGATTTCCTCAGCCAACAGTTCAATGCGCTGGCGGGGCAGTACATCAAGTTCGTGGACGTAAGCCTGAGCGTAAGTGAAGATGCTGTGTACAGCGACAACCAGTACGTCGGTTCGACGAACTACAACCTGAACCTGCAAAAAACCTTTCTCAACAACCGCCTGGTCTTCAAAGTGAGCGGCGTGGCGACGGAGGAACACAGCGATGAGGGCCAGGTGCGCAGTTCGCTCAGCAACGCCTCCGTGGAATACCTCCTGAAACCCAACGGCCACCTGAAAATCCGTGGCTTCTCGGAAGAGGGCTTGGAGATTTTCGACAGTGACAATATCCGCAACAACGGCGCTGGCTTCATTTACACGGTGGAGTTTAAGCGGTTGTTTAAACGGAAGAAAAAGTGAATGGTGATTGGGGTTTGAAGAAAATAAAATCATTTGCAATATAATTTGCTGAAAATCAAATACATATCCAACCTCTTCGCCCTCGTGGCAAGTCTGCTGCTGCTGGCAGGCTGCAACGGTGCATTGATGTTGCCGAAAGGCGAAAAACTGTACAACGGGGCAAAGGTGAAGGTGGACAAGCCCGAAAAAAA
>Ga0075012_10001158_pt1 | contig 27301 bp, 28 predicted proteins | sample All_14_2_FD_71474 | JGI IMG/M metagenome (GOLD analysis project Ga0075012, IMG submission 71474) | Freshwater microbial communities in response to fracking from Pennsylvania, USA - Allegheny Zone_MetaG_DW_15 | ecosystem: Environmental > Aquatic > Deep subsurface > Groundwater > Drilled...
TGATGAGCGTCACCGAGATCACCGGCATGGAAGGTCAGGTGGTGCAAATGCAGGAGATTTTTGCCTTTCGGCGCACCCACACCGACGCTGATGGTGTCGTGCATGGCGAATTCCGAGCCACCGGCCTTCGTCCCAAATGCCTGGACGAAATGATCCGGCGCGGCATCACCTACGACAGCGAGAACTTCAACCCCAGCCGGGTGTTGTAACCATGAGCCCCGAAGTCCGAACCGTTTTTCTGATCCTGGTCTTTGCCGCGGTGTTCTCTGCGGCTCAGGCGTTTCTTGGTCTGGTGCAGGTTGGACGCGCCAAGCTGAAGGTCAACCGACGCCTGACCACGGCGCTCCGCGCCCAGTCGATCGGCGACCTTGTGATCGAGCTGCGCAAGCAGCGCGGCCTGGATCCCACAGGTAAGCGCAAACTCGCCCTGAAGTGGCTCGCCGATCTGCTGATGGTGTCGGGGCTGGTTTATCGCCCGCGCAATTGGCTGATCGGCCTGGCGACTGCCAGTGTTGCCGCAAGCACCTTGCTCGTCGCCTGGAGCCACAGGCTGATCCTGGCGCCGCTTGGGCCATTGATCGTCCTCGCCCTTGCGCTGGCTGCACTCAAGATTATCGCCGCCCGGCGCGCCAAAGCCTTGGGGGAGCAGTTGCCCAACGGTTTGGATATCATTGTCCGAAGCCTGGAGGCTGGACACCCCGTGCCGACCGCGATCGCCCTTGTCGGCCGGGAAATGGCCGATCCGATCGGCACCGAGTTTGGTATGATGTCGGACGAAATTGCTTATGGCGCCAGCCTTGAGCAAGCGGTTGGACGGATGTCAGAACGCTGTCGTCATCCCGATATGGATCTCTTCGCCGCCACCATTCGCCTTCAGGAGCGGGCCGGCGGAAATCTCACCGGCCTGCTCAAGCTGAATTCAAAAACCGTCCGTGACCGTCACAAGATGCGATTGAAGATCAAGGCCGCCTCATCGGAGGGGCGGGTTTCGGCCATCATCCTGACGGCGGCCCCTTTTGCGGTGATGGCTATCCTGACCGTGGCCTCGCCGGGTTATTACACCGAGGTGTTGCAGGCGCGGGTCGGCCAAACATGGCTCGCCGGGTTTGGCCTTTGGATGGTTGTCGGCAATCTGGTCATGCGCCGTATGATCAATATGAAGGTCTAAGGGATGTTGCAGCTCTCCACCGCCAACCTCTTGACCGTCTTATCCGTAGCCCTACTGGGCGGACCGGCGACCTATCTTGCCTGGCTAGCCTTCAGTCAGGCGCGGATGGTGGCGCGTCGACGCACCCGTCTGGCCGGGGGGGCAGGCATTCCCGCCGCAAGCCAAGAACCCATACTGAGCAGCCTTTTTAATAGTATCCGGCGTCTTGGCCAGCGTCTCGCGATCCAGGACCCCAGCAAGCTCTCTGTGATCCGGCTAAGATTGATCCAGGCTGGGTATTTCAACCGCGATGCGGTGACCTATTATTTGGCCGGGAAATTTACCGCCCTCGTGGTCGCGGCGATCGCGGCTGTCCTGCTGTTGCCGTGGGCGATCACAAGCGGCGGCGGCGGCGGCGGCGGCGTGACGCTGCTAGCCCTCGCTCTGGCGCTTGTCACTCTGCTTGGACCTGATCACGTCGTGCGGATGCGGCGAGCGACTTGCGATATGGAATACCGGGACGGCTTTCCTGACCTGCTTGATCTGTTGGTCGCCTCCGTAGAAGCCGGACTGAGCCTCGACTCCGCCGTCACCAGGGTCGGCGACGAACTGGCGCGGCGCTATCCTCGGCTCACCGAGCATTTGAGGTTTCTGACCCTGGAACTCCGCGCGGGCCGGGACCGCCGCGACGCATGGCAGTCCTTTGCCGAACGGTTGGGTTTGGACGAAGCACGGTCCTTTGCAACGATGCTTCGTCAGGCCGAGGAGATGGGCACCAGTCTCGGCGACACGCTCCGGGTCTTCTCTGAGGATATGCGAATCAAGCGCATGCTGCGGGCGGAAGAAAACGCCATGGCCCTGCCTGCCAAGCTGATCGTCCCGCTAATCCTTTTCATCTTCCCCTGCCTCCTTGGCGTGATCATGTTGCCGGCAATCTACAGCGTGATGCTCATCATGAAGGGATGAGCCAGCCTGGCGATTTCGGAGCGCCCCCTAAATGGCAAGCGTGCCCTTCGCAATGGTGACTCAGCGCCCAACACGGGCTCCTAAAGGCCTGTTAGCGCCATGTCGGGACGGCTCCCCGTTGGCACGGTTGATCTGAGAGTTCTGTGACAGCTGGTCGGTGCGGCCATGTCTTCGACCTGTTGGTGCGGCGCATGGGCCGCTGGCCATGATGCCCTCCGCGAAGCTAGGTCCCGACCAAAAGCACGTGCTTTGAAGCACGATGGCGCGTTGGGCTTTCCAGCTTCCCGGTTCGACCGGATCACATCACTCCTTCGTCGCCCTTCCCAAACTGGTCCGCCACCGTTGGCGCCTGGTCTCTACGCGGCTTGCAGCTGCGGCTCTCGATAGGCCTCGCCGCTGGTCATGATCGCCCAGATCATGCGGGCGTTCTTTTTGGCCAGCGCCACTGCGGCGACCTTCGTGGTCCGCCGCGCCATCGGCTGTACGAGCCAGGGGCGCCTTGACCCGTGTCGTTCGGCGTAGCGGATGACGGCGAGCGCGCCGACCACCAACAGCTGGCGCAGGTATCTGTTGCTCTGCTTGGTGATGCCGCCGAGCCGCTCCTTACCGCCGCTCGAGTTTTGCTTGGGCACGAGGCCGATCCAGGCCGATAGGTTTCGACCAGACTTGAAGGCGTGTGGATCCGGCACGCTGGCCACAATTGCGCTAGCGAGCACGGGGCCGATGCTGGGAACAGCCATGGCCCGCAGCATCGTCTCCGTGGACCTGAAACACCGACTTGGCGATGTCCAATCCCACCGTGACCACCTCTTCCATGGCGCTCCTCCATTACGGCCGCACATAGCCTGCGACCTGGGTGGGGAGCCGTCCACGGCATCAAATGCGGACGTTGGGATCGCTCCAGAAACACGACGTTCCGTTCACAGGACGCCGCGTCTTCCCCAGCGATAGGTTCGGGGCTGGGCACGGAGTAAGCCATGGGTCGCTTGACGAGCGGGCCTCTCGCAAGGTGCCGGCCACCCGCTTCCGCGACAAGTTGGAGGACTCGATGTCGCGACGACGCCGAGCAGACCCTCAAAGCGGTGATCAACTGGGCGGGCTTCGCCGATCCGGATATCGAGGTCGTCGGCGACTAATTGGGTATGGGCGCGGCCACGTCCGCCCCATTCAACGGAGGGCCGGACGACCAAGTCGGCTTCGCCATAGCCCGGGCCGGGATCGGCGGGCCCGCCAGACGATCGGACGACCTGCCAAGCGCCGAGACCCGCGTCGAACTGACCTATAGCTGCCAGGTCAATGATCGGCTCGCCGTGCAGCCCGAGGTGCAATACGTCATCCAGCCGCCCTACCAAGCCGGGTTGAACGCCCTGGTCGTCGGTGTTCGGCTGAAACTGCCCTTCAAGCATCCGGTTGACGCGCCGCTCGATTGAGCGGCCCGCCAGGCACAGTCAGCGCAGCGCCATCTCTTTCCAGAGGGCTTGCAGGATTCTCACCTGCGGATCGACCGCCTGTCGCAGGTCGTGGGGCTCGCCGAACGCCAGGCCAATCTTCAGGCTACGACGCCAGATCACCTTGGCGTCGTAGACCACGCCGTCGCGCGCCAGGAGAAGTCGCAGCGGCGCGGCCAGCAGAATCGGCGCCTGAAGTTCGATCAGGGCCCCGTCGGGACCAAGGTTGCGGATCCCGCAAGACACGGTGACCGCCGGCTCGCCATACGACAACCGGCCCGCCAACAAGGTGCGCTGGCGGTGCGCGCTTCGGCGCTCCACCGGGCGCTGGACGGGCGAGGTCTCGAACGGCGACATGGCTGCAGCATGGCACCCAAACCTTGACCGTCGATTGACGAACGCCGTCGCGACCTGGGATGGGTGGCCTCTCCGTGCCATGGCGCGCGCATCGAGCGTCGGTGATCGACGGAGAATCTATGAGCGTCGTCGCCGCTTTCGCCTTTGCAGCCGGAAAGGCCCGCGGCAGGTCTTCCTCGACCAGCCCCACAGCCTGAAGTCGCGTGAGGGCGAGTTCCTGTGGATCGGCATGCTTGAACCCGACGCGGCCGAGCTTCGGACTCTTCAGGACCATTCCACCTGAATCCCTTGGCCGTAGAGGACGCCCTGGGCGCCCGGCAAATGCCCAAGGTCGATGTCTATGGCGACCAGCTGTTCATCGTGGCCAAGTCCACCCATCTCGAGACCGACCATATCGCCTACGGCGAGACCGACATCTTCCTGGGCCCTCGCCATATTATCACGGTGCGCCATGGTTCGGCCCGCGCCCACAACGACCTGCGCGCCCAGCTCGAGGCCTCTCCGACGTTGCTGGCCCACGGCGGCGACTATGTCCTGCACGCTGTGCTCGACTTCATTGTCGATGACTATCTGCCGATCGTCGATTCCATCGAGGAAGAGATCCAGCTGACGGAGCGTCACGCCCTGGACGCCTTTCTCAGCCGCGCCGAGGTGACCAAGATCTTCACCTTAAGACGCGAGCTGATGAGGTTTCGCAAGCTGCTAGAGCGATGGCGCAAGTGGCCAGCCACCTTGAGTACCATGACGTGCCCTGCGTCGACAGCGAGGTGCGCCTCTATTTCCGCGACGTGCGCGACGACATCCAGCGCGTTGCGGCTCTGGTGGATTTGCTGTCCTCAGTGTTCGAGATCAGCACCTTGCTGGAGCAGCAGCGCCAGGGCGCTATCACCCGGCAGCTGGCCGCCTGGGCCGCCATGCTTGCCGTGCCGACGGCCATCGCGGGCATCTATGGCATGAACTTCGAGCACATGCCGGGGCTGCGCTGGAAGTAGGGCTACTTGCTCGTGCTAGGCGCGATCGCCCTGGTTTGCGGCGTGCTCTATCGCCGGTTCAAGCGCGCCAAGTGGCTGTGACGGCGGCGGCGCGCCAACGACGCGCCCCGCGTCATCCACAACTTGTTCGACCTCCCCCAGACCCCCTCTGGGCAGATGAAAGATCAGTGGCTCACTGGGCGGCGACGCGCTGCGACTCCGCGCCACACCCTCACATCGTCCCCAAACCGGATAATTTCACCCTGCGTAAAGTCCTGCCGGGGATATTGCCGTCCATGCAATCGCTTACCCATTTTGAGGTATTTGGCCGTCGCCCAGGCGGCGTGCTGAACCTGGAATATTCCCTTGAAAATCAAGAGAATGCGATAAAGCTGGCCACTGACATGCTAGCCAGTCGAGAGTTTGTCGCGATCAAGGTAACGCGGGAGACCCGCGATCCCGAGTCTGGCGAGTTCACCAGCAGCGTCATCCGCAAGGAAGGCGACTTCAGCGCCGCCGCGCCCAAGCGACCAAACCCTGGGATGAGTGCGCCGCCGACCTGCGAGGCGGCCACCGACCTCTATGGCCCTCAGGCGCGGGTCAAGATCGCCGAGTTCCTCGAAGGCTGGCTGGGCCGCAAGTCGGTCACGGCTTTCGAGCTTCTGCACCGGCTGGATCTCGCCGATTCCCTCTGTAACTCCGGCAGCGAATTCCAGCACGCGATCCAGAAATTCGCCGTGCCCGAGTCCCTGGCGCGTGGCTCCAGTGTCCATGAGGTGATCCGCAGCCTGCATCCCCTGATCGACCAGGCGGCGTCGCGGCTGCGGGCGGCGACCAAGGCCCAGCAGTTCCGCCTGGTCGCTCCTTCCGATTTCGCGGCGGCCTGCGACGCCCTGGCGGAACATGACGAGCGCCTGTTCCTGCTGGCCGGCGCCGTCGCCGCCGACATGGCCCAGGCCGCCGACTGGAGCGAGAAGCTCGACCGCCTGTTGGCCCTGGCCGAGGCCGCGCCCGAAGCTGGACGCGGTCGCGACCTGGCGTTCCACGTCCTGGCCCAGCCGCTGGGTGAAATGCTCAGCACCGCCAAGGTCATGAACGATGTGCTGGGCGAAGAGCTGGACCTGGGCGCGCGCCTGGCCGCAACCGCTCAGTTGATGGCGCCCGCCGCCATCACCACGGTCGCTCAGATCGATCCCACCGCCGCGGCCCTGATCCCGCCCGCCACGCCAACCGCCGTTCGGATCGGCAAGCTGCTCGCCGACAGCCGGATGGGCGTACTGTACGGTTTGATCGGCAAGCGCATCCTGGCCGAGATCTCCAGCCAGAAGCGCCTGCGCCCCACCGACGCCGGCCAGGAGGTCGAAATCCTGCGAGCGCTGGCTACCACCCTGACCGTCGCCGCCGACAAGCAGATGACCTCAGAGGCGGTGCGCGACGCCTTCATCGCCCGTTCCGCCGCCATGGTCGGTACGGAATTCGTCACCGCCTATCTGAAGACCACGCGCTCGGCGGTCCAGGAGGCTCTCGCCCTGACCCGCCTGCTGGAGAGCGTGGTCGGCGGGCCCCACAAGCGCCAGGCCGTCTGCTGGCTGCAGTCGACCGTCACCTCCCTGCGGTTCGAGACCGCGATCAACGCGCCGGGCGTTCCAGCCTATGAGCGCCTGACCCAGCTGGCCGTCCTCTATCGGCGAGTGGCGCGGACCGGCAAGGACGCGGCGGGCGTCGAGCCTCTACTCCAGACCCTGGGTGAACTGGGCGGCAAGGTCGAGGCAGAGACGCGGCTGATCGCCAGCCTCAACAAGGGGCTGACCCCCGCCGTCCAGAAGCTCCAGGTCCTGATCCGCATGGCCGCCGGAGAATCCGCGCCTCCCGGCCCCGCCGCCGAGCGGGCCAGGCGCGAGGCCAACCGGGTGATGACCCAGCCCGAGACCACCGAGGAGCTGTCGCGAGAGCCCAAGGCCCTGCACCAGATCCAGACCCTGATACGGGCGCTGGACAATGCGCCTTAAACCCCTACTCCGCGGCTAGTTCGTCCGGGGTCAAGGCGTAGGCCGTCGAGCACTATTCGCAGGTCACCCGGATTCGGCCGTCGTCCTCGACCATCTCTGCCCGCTCGGCAGCGCTGAACGAGTTCAGCACGTCGGCGATGCGGGCCGGCGAGCGTCGGCAAAAGGCCTGCAGGGGGTAAGGTCAAATCAGCCTAGGATTCTCGCTGCGGCGGGATGAGAGACCGGCGTCACGTCACGGTGAAACGGCGACGCCGGGGATGGCTTTGGGTCGCAGCTAGACCGAATTCTTGGTTAGCTCATTGATTACCATTGTATATTGGCCAGCCGTTAACGCCGGCCGCGCGATGCTTTCCCGTAGCAGGAGAGCGTGCGGCCATGGCAATCGTAACGGCGGGCGCGAAGGCGCTGGATTTCACGGCCATCGATCTGAAGGCACTCATCGGGGGACCTCTCAGCGCGGTGCCCGGGGGGCCTGCCACGGTCCATTCGGGAGCGGGGGTGCACGCCCAGGTGACGGGCGACCTCAGCCTCGACGCGGGCGGCCACATCACGGGCGGCAATCTTTCCGGGATCGCGGAGTACGTGCAGGGCGCCGTCGCGTTTAACGCCACGGGATTCTCCGTGCCGGCGCTCACCATCCTGGAGCTGGTAAACGTCGGGAACACCCCTGACGCGCTGAAGCTAATCTTTGCAGAGAACGACGATTTCACCGGCTCGGCGCTCGGCGACCGGCTGCGCGGCTATGCAGGCAACGACGTCATGCACGCCGGTGACGGCGACGACGAAGTTGACGGCGACGAGGGCGACAACAACATGCGCGGCGACGCTGGGCGCGACCGGATGGGAGGTGGCGACGGCTTCGACGACATGAACGGGAACGCGGGCGACGACACACTTGTTGGGGGCCGCGGCGCAGACTGGGTGGTGGGTGGCAAGGACAATGACCTGCTGGCCGGCGACGAGGGCGATGATCTCGTGCTGGGAAATCTGGGCAACGACACCCTGGACGGGGGCGTCGGCAACGATGTGCTCCGCGGTGGCCAAAACGACGACCTATTGACCGGCGGCGACGGGGACGACTGGCTGTCCGGAGACCGTGGGGCCGACACCCTCACCGGCGGCGCCGGTGCCGACACCTTCAATACCTTCGGCGGCGCGGGCCTCGACCTCGTGACCGACTTTAACGCCGCGGAGGGGGATCGGGTCCGCATCGACGACGAGGCGGAATACACGGTGAGTCAGGTCGCTGCCGACGTCGTCATCGACTTTGGGAACGGCAGTCAGATGACCCTACTGGGTGTCACTCTGAACAGCTTGGAAGATGGGTGGATTATCGGCGGCTAGGCTCACGTCTAAGAAGCGCCCTGGCGAAGCGGCCTTGCCAACCGGATGAAGCCTGGCTGAAGACCGATCCCCCTCAAGCCTCCGCGTAGGTCCACATCGCCCCCCCCCGGAGCCCTCCTCGGTCGGCACCGGCAACCGGCGCTGACCAATTTCTAGCGGAGCTTGGAGGTGGCGGTCGCCTCGTGGAGATTGTAAGGTAGTTCGGCTGATCTTCCCCCGAGAAAGTGGACGGGGTTAAGCCGCTCTGCGTTGCATCTCGGCGGGGCTGATATAGCCTAGAGCCGAGTGCAGGCGACGCCGTCAACGCGCGGCCACGCAAAACCCTCGGCTGGAAAACCCCCGCCGAGGCTCTCGACCACTTGCTCGCAGACGTTCATATTGAGAGTGTTGCGACGACCGGTTGAATCCGCCTTGAATGCCGCGATCCGAGTGATGAATTAGCCCTGGCGCGGGTTTTTGGCGCTCGATGGCCATGGTCAGGGCGTCCAGGGCGGTCTGGGAGTGCAAGGTGTCGCGCATCGACCAGCCGACAAGCTTGCGGGTGTGCGTATCGAGGATGGCGGCCAGATAGAGCCAGCCTCCCCCGGTTGGAATATAGGTCAGGTCGGCGAGCCAGACCTGGCCCGGGGCCGCCGCCTGGAAGTTACGGGCGAGCCTGTTGGGCGCGATCGGATAGCCATGTCGGCTGTCGGTCGTGCGGGTGTGGCGGGGCAATGCGGCCAGCGCCCGACCCGGCGCCCCTGGCCGCGCAACACGGCGTGGACGCGCGGCGAGCCGTAGGTCCCGCAGCTCTCGGCATAGATCAGGCGGATGTCCTCGATCAGCGCGCGGTTGGCCGCCGCCCGCCGGCTCTCGGGCCTGACGCGCCAAGCATAATAGCCGCTGGCCGACAGGCCCAGGACCCGCCACATCATTCGAACCGGCCAGACGCCGCGGTGCTCATCGACGAACCCGAACTTCATCGGGAGGCCGCTCCGAGCCGAAGGCCGGCGAAGCCAACATGAGCGCGGCTTTTTTAGGATGTCGCGCTCCATCCGCAGATGGTCGTTCTCGCGACGCAGGCGGGCGTTCTCGGCGGCCAGATCAGACGGCGACGGGGCCGGCGCTTGCGTACCGTACTGCATCATCCATCGTCGCAGGACCGTCTCGTGCAGGCCCAACTCCCGGGCCACTACGCCGGCCGACAGGCCGCTGCTGCGACACGGTCAACCGCTTCTCGTTTGAAGGTCTCCGGAATGACCCGACGCTTCACGTTCATCAGACACTCCTCTCCAGCTCCGAAAAGCTAGCATGGGTGTCCACTGAAACGAGGGAGGATCACCAGGCCATGGATCGCGAGGCCGGAGCGTTCCGCGTGCTGCGCAAGCCCTATAGCCTCCTGGAGCTGGAAAAGGCCATCGGCGAAGTCATGGCCCACGCCTTGGCCGCAGGGGAAGGCAAGATAGTGTCTTTGGACAGTCGCAAGCGCCGCCGCCCCTAGCTGACGGAACACGCCGCTTTGTCCCCCACGGCGCGCCGAGGGCGGCAGAAAGTGTCCCCCGCTGGGCTAGCAACGGCCTGGCGTCGCCAAACCGCGTCGCCCGCTTCTCGCGCAACACGACCGACGGATCTGTCGCTTAGCTGGACGGCCCGGCCTTCCCCAGAGCTGCGGCAATTCCTTCAATCAGCTTTGTCAGCTGCACCGGCTTGGCGACCACGGCGTCCATGCCGGCGTCTGCGTAAGCTTGAAGCTGATGGGACATCACATTGGCCGTTAAAGCGACAATCGGCGTTGGCTGTCGATCCAGCTCCGCCTCGGCCTGACGAATGGCGCGGGTGGCGCCGAGGCCATCTAGGACGGGCATTTGAACGTCCATCAAGACCAGATCAAAGACGCCGGCCCGCCACGCCGCCACCGCGGCCGCGCCATCGTCGGCGACACTCAGCTCGATATCCAGCGCCTCCAAAAGCGCGCGCATCACGATCTGATTGGTCGGATTGTCTTCGGCCAGAAGGACTCTCAAGCCCGGCATTGGGGGGGGCACAATCGGTGAACTCGCCGCTGTGGAGTCGGGTTCAGACATCATCCGCGGCAGCGGTAGCCACACCGTGAAGGTCGTTCCCTGGCCCAAGACGCTATCGAGTTCGATCCGGCCCCGCATCGATTGGGTCAGCTCCCTGCAGATCGCCAACCCAAGTCCTGTGCCGCCGTACCGACGGGTCGTGGAGGCGTCAGCCTGCGCGAACTTTTCGAACACGGCGGCCCCTTGATCAGCAGCGATACCAATCCCCGTGTCGCTGACGCGAAGCACGAGCTCCCCGGGCACCGCGCTGATCAACACCTGAATAGAACCCGCAGCAGTGAACTTTATGGCGTTCGCCATCAGGTTATGGAGGATCTGACGGACCCGGCCGGGATCGCCGCGCCATAAGCCCTTGGCCGATGAATGAACCTCGACCACGAAGTAGAGATCCTTGGCCGCCGACAGCGCCGTGAAGGAGGCTTGAGCGTCGCGCGCCAACCCCTCAACGTCCACGACGCCATCTTCCAGGTCGATGCGTCCGGCCTCGATCTTCGCAAGGTCCAAGACGTCATTCAGCAACGCCAACAGCGCCAAACTCGAACGATGGATCAGAGCAAGACGCTCGGCCTGGCCATCCGGCATGGCGTGCGTGGCCATCGCCTGGGCCATCCCCAGGATCGCGTTCAACGGCGTGCGGATCTCATGGCTCACATTGGCCAGAAAGGCCGATTTGGCTTCCGAGGCTCTTTCAGCGGCTTCAAGCGCTTCGACCAACGCAACGGCGCTGGCGCGCGCCTCGGTCACGTCCTCGGCCAAGGTGACCAAGATCTGCGCCCCGGCGGCGTCGGTCGCGGCGGCTTTGATGGTCTTGAAGTACCGCAGACCCCGCTCGGTGGTGATCGGCTCGGCCTCGGACAGGGCAACGCCCCCTGAGGCGGTGACCGCTTCATCCTCCAAAGCAAAGGCCCGGGCTTCCTCGGCGGGAAAAAGCTCAGCGGCGGTCCGGCCGATGACGTCGTGGGCCGCGCGCCCCAACATCTCGGCCGCAGCGCGGTTGATCACAAGATAGCGCCCATCCTCGGCATCCTTGACCAGGAGCGGCGCGGGCAAGAGTTCAATGATCGCGTCACGCACCGCGCGGGTCTGAACTTCAGCCGTCACATCGCGCGACGTGGCCAACAGGCGCACCACCGTCCCATCCGGAGCCAAGATGGGTGAGACCACGGTGTCCCAGACCTTACGATGGCCCAATGCTGTTGGGCAGGCGGCGCGGAAACGCTCGACCTGACCCGACAAGGCGGCTTTCAGCGCTAACTCCAGCGTCCCTCGGCTTTCGTTGGGCCAAAGGTCAGGCCAGGCAAGACCTTGATATCGCGCAAAATCATCGATTTCAAAGAGCGCCTGCCCGCATGCGTTCATGTACTCGACACAACCGTCCGTCGTAAGGACGCGCACGCAGTCTTGGCTAGCCTCAACAATGCTCCAGAAATAGGAGCCAGGATCATTGGCTTGATCAACGAAGCGCAATCGATCCCTCACTAGTGTAATAGAAAACTTTCGCCCGACAACCGCCTCGTCAGCACGCTTGGGAGCACCATCGGCGACAGAATGAAGAAAGTTTGCGGCGCCGCAAGCGTAATAGTCTTGGACGTTATTGCAGACCCCATTCATTCATCCTTTGGCGGCGCGATCCGGCGCCGGGGCTCTGGACATCTTGCGCAACATGCGGCCTGCCGCCCTAGTGCTCGACGCCGCCATCGTCGAAATGGGAGCGTTCGAGATGCTGGCGCTGCTGCAACGCAACCCTGGGCAAGCCACCCTGCCCCATACTCCTGACCGGTCCAAATCCGCTGGGCCGCCGCCCAGGGCGTGCGAATCGCATGATCAAACACTTCAGCGGGGCCGACGTGCTCGAACGGATCGCCAAGCTCCTCAAGCCCGTGACGACCTCGCCGTCGTCCCCGATCACGGGGGTGCAACCGGCTGCTGCATCGTTCGAACGACGGGACGTCCTCCTCTAGTCCCTCTGGGCCACAACCCGCGCCGCAAATCGACCGTGCGACCTTGACGCCCCTTGGCGCGCGATGCGGCTCGCGACATCGTGGCTGAGCGCGCTGTCTGAGAAAAGGCGGCGGCCCCTTCTTCATGACGAGGCTCCATGACCAAGTTGGTGTTGCTGGTGGATGTCGGAGAAGATCGGGCCTCATTTTCATTCGTCGAACCAGGCGCAGGCCTCGGGGTCGTCCATCGGACACTTTGCGCCGATCAGGACGAACTGATCTGGTCGCTTGATCGCGCGATCATGGCGCAGCAGGCACATCTGTCGGCGGCCGCCTTCGCCGCGCCAGGGCCAGTAGTGGCCGGAGCCATTCAACTCACCCATGTCGCGCTACGCCTGGACCAAGGCCAATTGCGAGAGGCGCTCGGCCTTGACGACGTCAGATTGGTCAATGACTTCTCCGCGCGAGCCATGGCGATGCCTCTGCTGGAAGACGATTCCCTCGAACAGTTTGGCGGGCGGCGCCTTGCCGGACAGGCACCGGCCGCTGCCCTGGGTCCGAGCGGCGGGCTGGGAGTCTCGATCCTTAATCCCGACGGATTTGTCGGCTGGGTGGCGTCGGCCGGTGAAGGCGGACATGCATGCCTGCCGGCGACTAGTCAGCGGCAGGCCGATGTCATCGAAGCGCTCCGGCGCTCCAGCCCTCATGTCTCGGCTGATCGGGTGTTGTCAGACCGAGGCCTTGTTGAGGTCGCCAGCGTGATCACCGCCCTTGATGGCGGGCGGGGCCAGGCGAGTACGATCGCGGCCTTGGTCGAGGCGGCGGAGCGCGGCGAGCCTAGTGCGTGCGAAGCCTTTCAGCTCTTTTCAGAGTGGTTGGGCGTGGTCGCCGGGGATCTGGCGCTGACGGCGGGGGCCAGGAGTGGCGTCTATGTGTTCAGCCCGATGATCCTGTCCTGGGGCGAACGGTTCGACCGTGCTCGGTGCCGGGCGAGTTTTGAGGCGAAAGGCCCGATGACGCCCTATGTCGCCGACATCCCGCTCTTTCTGGTGACAGAGCCCAACTGCGGCCTGTTGGGACTTTCAACCCTGTTCGGATCAGGCCGTTAGTCCTTGGTATTGCAACGCTTATGGGTTTCGGCGACGCGACCTTGTGTCACTGGACGCCCGGGAATTTTGCCGCTGACAGGTCGCGCGCCACGTGCAATCTGCCGCCATGACCGCTCTAGCCTGTTTGAAAGTCACCATCGGCGAGGAGCTGCGCTTCGGCGATAACGAGACCATGGCCGCCGTGGTGGCGAAGGTTGCGGGGGCCTATCTGGAGACGACCTGGCTGTGGCCGCGGCGGTTCGGTCTTGTTGCGCCATTTTCCTTCGTCCTGGCCGATCCCCGCGCCTCGCAGCTAGACGCACGCGAACTCCAAGCGCTGGCGCGGGATCTGCAGCACAAGCTTTTTGGCGATACGGGCGCGGGCGAGATCGCTCTCCTGATGTTCGAGGGTGGTCAGGCCGACGTCATGCGTTTCGCGGGTATTCCCGCCCATCAGGTCGCCGCCTTGCTCGCAGGCGAGGACGACGGCTCGTTCCTGGGACGGGTCTGCAAGATCACGCCGAGCGAGGTGAGCTCAATCGTGCCCAAAGGGGGGCCAGTAGCCGGGACCCCGCCCATCGAAGAGCTGGCCCAGGAACCTGCAGTGCTTTCTCCGGCGCGCGTCGGCTTTCGCGGGGTCTTCCACACGGGGAAAGAAATCTTCATCGGCAATGTCGCTGTGTGGCGCGAAGAGGCGGCGGCGGCCAGCTTCGGCTTCGAGCCGATCAAAGCCGACGGCGACGTGGCTGAACACGACGTACCGACACTGCAGGGGACGCTCCCGATTTTAAACGCGCTTCAGGTGGGCGTGCTGTTCTTACCGTTGAGCTTCTCGACCTTGGTCAAACCCAGCGCGCGCGCCGAGTTGACAATGCATTTGGAAAAACTTCCCAAGCATCGGCGGGGTCAGCTCGCTGCCGCGATTTATGACACACCGCGCGCGCCCTCCTTCTCAGCGTTGTCGCAAATCAAGCGCTACCTTGACCCGCACTTCAGCCGCATAGACCTGCGCGTCAGCGATCCAGCCTTCCAGATCGACGACCTCCCACCCGATGTCGCGGCCAGCGTGACCTTCGTCTTGCCCGCCGCCGTCGAGGGCGTGCGGCTGGCGGCGATCGGACGCTTCATGCGCGAAGGCCCCGCTTATCGCCGCAAGGGCGTGTGGCAAGGGATAGGGGATGTGCGGACACGGCGTGAACTGAACGCCTGCGTCGACCAGGGTGCTCCATTCCTCACCGGATCGGCGATCACCGATCTCCTGGAGGCGCCGGCCGGCGTTCATCCATGCTCTCATCTGCATTTACCTTTGCACGACTGGACGGCAAGCTAGGACTGGCCGTCGGAGCTTAACGACTTCGTCCTCGCCAAGATGTGCGGCGCAAAGGCGTTCAACGAGGCGAACACGGGGTTGCTATCGGCGCGCCGTGCACTTTCGAGCGACCTCATTCAACCGTATACAAGGCACCAAGCTTGCTTGTTACCGGAAATAGTATGGGCCCAGACCCCCGCAGGACTGAGACCTCCTAGGTCAGGATCTGCAAGCCATGCTTCTGCACAATCGCCAGTAGCTTGAGCGCCGCCCCGCTGGGCTTCTTGGCTCCGGCCTCCCACTTCTCCACCGTGCTCTCACTGGTGTTGAGATAGCGGGCGAAGACCGGCTGGCTCACGTGGTTGCTCTCGCGGAGCTGCTTGATCTGAGCGGGCCCGATCATCGGCGGCACGGTCAGGCACGTGGCGTCGAAGTCGCGCATCGTGGCCTTGTCGATCGTGCCGGCCCGGTGCATCCCGGCGACGTTGTCATGGATCGCCTCGAAGGCGTCGCTCTTAAACTTGCGCTTGGTCATGACAGATCTCCACAATCACCTTGGCCTCTAGCTCCGTGTCGATCTCAACGTCGGTTTTTTCGGCGTAGAGGTCGGCCAACTTGCGGAAGGCCTTCAATTCGTCGTCGTCGATATTCGCCCTGTCCTTCTTCGCGAACAGATAGGCGTAAACCCAATACCTTCGACCTTTGGCCAGGATGATGCTGCGGCTACGGTTCTTGTCGAGGCGCTTCTTGAACACCCCACCACCCAGATCATCGGCCTGGCCAGCCATGGCCGCCGCAACCGCCGCGCAAAGCTCGCTGTCCTTGATCAGCGCTCTCTTGGCCGCTTTGGTGAACCAAGCCGTCTTGAAGACCCGCGCGATTTCCTTGGCCTCGATCATGAGAAATATGTAGCACTGAGTGCTATCCTATTCAATGGCGAGACCATGCGCATCATGACGCGGTCAGGGCGTCCACGCTGATCAGGCAGCGCTTTGCGCCCTTGGCCTTCCGAGCTGCCGTTACACACCGAGCCAGCACATCGCGGTTTTGCTCGACGATCCGCCGCGCGGCTTGCATTTCCTGCCAACGCTGTGGGTCAGCAACAGTCAGCAATCGCTCACCGGCCGGCCACATATCAAGGCGGAGCACGCGCGCCGCCCTCTTCTCAGGCCAAGCCCATTGTGCTGGAGCCGCCTGTGCAACGATGATCGGAAAGCTCGCGCCGAAGACCGCGCCCCCGACTACGCCGGCCAAGGCCGTCTGCAGCAGCCGCCAGTTCTGCACGCTGGCCAATCGTGCGGTGTCGACCCAGCCGCGAAGGTCACCGGTCGCCCTCTGGAGACTGTCCTGGGCCTGGCGCCAGGCCGCGTGATCCTGAAGCCGGGCGACTTCACCGGCCGCAGTGATTTGCCGCGCCATCTCAGTTGGGCTCAGGGCCAAGGCCGGACTGGTCGCCAGCTTGCCAAGTCTGGCGTGCGCGACCTTCACACCTTGCGCAATCTCGCCCAACGTCTCGCTATAATCCGGAACCGAGGCGCGCTCGGCGGCAAGGCCCGACAAAGCGGCATTCAACAAGGCCACCTCCCGCCGCAGTGCGTCGAACGCCATCGCCGCCGGATCTGCCGGCGCTTCTGATCCGATGTCCTGATCCATCCCATACTCCTACAAGCCAAATCCCCGGCCACGACCGATGCCGAGGTAGTCAGAAAGCCCTTGGCCGACGCTGCGCCCCATCTCAGCGGGAAGCCCAAGCTCGGGCCGGCGCGCGCGCAGCAGCGACTCCACCTGCGGGTCGCGCGCCAGGCTCTTGGCCATCGCGCCCATGCGGTCCTTGACCTGGCCGGCGCCGGTCATGGCGCCCGCGCGATGCAGGGCTGAGCGCTGACGCTCCAGGCCCCGCCAAAGTTCGACAAACCTATCGGCGCGCAGACGCGGATCGGCGCGAACCTCCGCCTCAAGCTGAAGGACGCGGATGGCCCGCTGCGTGCGCCCAGATGCCGTCTCGCCAGCCAGGGCCGGGTCACGGACATAGGCCCGCTCAAGATCCCTGGCGGCATGAGGGCTGATCGTTCCCATCACCTCGCGCGCGCGCTCCAGCGCCTGACGCTGATGAGCCAGCACCGGCAGGCCACGATCCTGCATTCGTATGACGTCGCCTGCGGCGCGTGCGTGGCGCTCCATCGCCCGGCGCTGAACAAGCTGGTCGTCCTCGCGTGCCCGCGCCGCTTGCTGATGCGCGGGACGGGCTGGCCTGAACCCAGCGAACATCCCGCGCTCGCGCTGTGGCGCCTTGGGCCGCATCGACGCCGGCACATGAATGTCGCGTCGTTCGGCAAAGTCGCTGGCCATGTCCTTGGCCCGCTCTCGCGACAGCACGCGGGTCAGCTTGCCGAGATTCTCGAACTCGTCACGGCCGTAATGGAGCTGCACGCTGTCACGGTGCCGCGACAGGGCGACATAGGCCCCGTGGCGGTCCATCCCCGGCGTCGCCAGCACATGGGTCCTATCGACCGTGACACCCTGGCTCTTATGGATGGTCGCCGCGTAGCCGTAATCGACCTGGGCGTAGTCCTTCAGGTCAAAGGCGACCGACCGTCCGGCGTCGAGACGCACGGTCATCTGGGAGGGCGAGACCTGCTCGATCTCACCAAGCATGCCGTTCTTCACACCCAGCCCGCGATCGTTCTTCAGGAACATCAGCCGGTCGCCTGCCGCGAACTGACGCTCGCCGCGCTCGGCCTTGACCGTCACGTCCTGCCCCAAGGCTCCAGCCTGGCGCAGCCGCTCCCGCGCCGTCAGATTGAGATCACGCACTTCGTCATTGGTGTGGGTCAGGATGATCCGGCTCTTGCCCGACTCGGCGATCCGATCCCGATCCCACCGCTCGACCAGAGCCTCGCGCGCCTGGTCGCGCGTCTCGGCGACATGGACCATGCCGCGCGCCTCGTAAGCCGCCAACGCCTCGCCGGTCCGGCCGGTGGCCAGACGCCGGGTGGCGTCGCGCTGCCAGTCCTCATGCTGGCGGCGAACCTGAGTGATCTCGACGTGGCTATGGCGCTCCGCGATCAACCGGAACGCCGCCCCGGCCTCGATGGCCTGGAGCTGCTCGGGATCGCCGACCAGCACCACCTTGGCCCCTGCCATCTCGGCCGCCGACAGCAGACGCTCCATCTGCCGCGAGCCGATCATCCCGGCCTCGTCGATCACCAGCACGTCGCGGGCGTCCAGCAGCTCGCGGCCCTGGCTCCACTGGTGCTCCAGGCTGGCGATGGTGCGGGACGCGATGCCCGATCCGCCCTCCAGATTCTCGGCGGCGATACCCGACAGCGCCAAGCCCTGAACGCGATAACCGGCGTCCTCCCAAGCCTCGCGCGCCACGCCCAGCAGCGCCGACTTGCCCGTGCCGGCATAGCCGACCACGACGCCCAGATCGCGGGCCTGGGTGACATGCTCGAACGCCGCCTTCTGCTCGCCAGAGAGGACGAGACCGCGCCGCTCGGCCCGCGCCAGGGCGCGGCGCTGATCCAGCTCGCTGACCCGGTGCGCCCGACGCTCAGCCATCACGGCGGAAGCGCTATGCAGCCGGTCTTCGACCGCGATCATCTCGCGGCTGGTGAACCGGTCCTGGCCGCGTCCGTCCTGGCCAAGCGCCACCAGTTCCGGCGAGGCCTGCACCGCGCTCATGGCCCGGTCGAACTGCGCCTTCCCGTCCGAGTGGCGGTGAAGGAACATCGCCAGATCGCGGCGGGTGAAGGTGGCCTGCTGCTTGGTGATGGCGTCCAGGGCGATGCGCGGATCAGCGATGATCCGCTCGCCATTGGCCCGCGCGATCTCGTGGTGTTCGTCGAGCCGGTCCGCCTCCAGGCCTTCGTCAGCCCTGCGGCCAGCGGCGGGGCCGATCTTGTTCTGCGGCTCAAGCTCGATGCCCTGAGCGTCCAGGCTGCGGTGATCGACCCGCGCGTCGATGTCGAGTTGGGCCAGCCGCTCATTGACGTGATCGGCCCAGGCCTCGCGCCAATGCTCGACAAGTTCGGTACGGTTCCAATCGCGGACCTTGGCGCCGAACCCGTCCTCGCCGACTTCGCGCATCGACAACATGACGTGGGCGTGGGGCTTGGCGAGGCCATCGGGGCCGATGTCCCAATGCACATTGAGGTCGGCGACCATGCCGCGATCAACCATCTCGCGCTGCACGAAGTCGCGGGCCAACGCGATCCCTTGCGCCTGGTCCATCTCGCGCGGGATGGCGAACTCGACCTCGCGGGAGAGCTGAGCGTCTTTGCGCTTTTCGCCAGCCTCGACCGTATTCCACAGCGTGCCGCGATCGGAGTGGTGCTCGGGCGCGCCGTCCGGCAGCATGACCTCGGAATGGACGACGCCGCTCTTGTTCGTGAAGTCGTGATCGCGATCCAGCCGCTCATCGTGCAGCCGCGAAGCGGAGCGATAGGCGGCCGAGGCCACGGCGCTGGCCCCGGTGGCGCGGCTGATGACTTTGACAGAGAAGTGGTAGATCGCCATGGCGATAGACCACTTACTGCCTTAAGCGCACGTCGGCACGACGTATAAGCGCGCCCTCCAAGATTAAAATCTCGGGAGGGACCGGGCCGTCCCAGTGTGTTCCGGCAATCCTGAAGCCTTCCGGTCGTCATTGTTTTATTCTGATCGCATCCCGCCATCATGGAGACTGCGATGCGCAAGCCCAGAGACTTCGACGCCGAACTGACAGCGCTTAACGACAAGGCCCGAATGCTGAAGGATCGGAAGATCAGGCAGCTCGGCGAGCTGGTGATCGCCACCGGCGCCGACGCGCTGGAGGTCGAGACCTTGGCCGGCGGACTGCTTGGCCTGGTCGAGACCAAGGATGCGGCCCGCAAGGCGGAGTGGCGCAAGCGCGGCGCGGGGTTCTTTCGCAGCGGGAAGGACGGCGCTGCGCGTCTCGACGCTGCGCCAAGCGCTGGCGGCAACCCATGACGCGATCCGGCGAACCACGGCGGCGCGCTACCGGTTGGAGGCGCGGCGCGCCAGGACCGACACGCGAGCCTGGGTGATGCGGCGGCGGGAGCGGACTCACCACCTGATCGAATTGGGCGGCCTGGTGCAGAAGGCCGGGCTCGTCGAGTTGACCGGCGACGATCGCGCCGCGCTCTACGGCGCGTTCCTGACCCTGGCGATGAGGCTCCAGAGCGAGGACCGCGAGCACACACTGGCTCTCTGGCGGAGGGGCGGGAAGCGGGCGTTCGAGACCGACGGCACGACTGACCGCTAGACCCGCCTGATCCCTAAGACGCCTTCTGCTGACCCTCGTCGTCCGCCACGGCGCGAACCAGATCGAGGATCTGCCGGCGGCCGCGACCTTTGCCGATCTTCGGGAAGATCGTCGCAAGCTCCAGACCCTCGGGCGTATTGAGAAAGCCTGTGATGACCCGATTGACGGCCTCGCCGACATCGTCACGCGCCTCGGCGACCGGGTCGGCGAGGCCGTCGAAGAAATATGTCACCGGGACCTGAAGCGTCTGCGCAATCTCGTACAGCTTCGATGCGCTGACCCGATTGGCGCCGCGCTCGTACTTCTGGACTTGCTGGAAGGTGAGCCCCAGCGCGTCGGCCAAACGCTCCTGGCTGAGGCCAAGCCACTTGCGGCGCATGCGGACCCGCGCTCCGACATGGAGGTCGACGGCATTGGGCGTGCGGGCTTCAGCAGCAGCGGTCACGAAAGTCTCCATGGCGTCGATAGGCGGCGGGCCCGCCAATCGGAAGGGTCTTGGCGACGCAAGAGGGGCCTTGCGTGGTGGCATTTCAGGGGGTGTTTTCCAGTTACGCAAGGGCTCCTGGATTGGACGCAGTCGGATCAATCGGCCATGCTGGGGCATGTCCAAGTACGACCCTCTATCAGGTCATCTGCGGCGCCAGCGTCAGGACGAACTCGAACTGAGCTTTCCGGAGATCGAGCGCATTCTGGGCGCCATGCTCCCCAAGAGCGCGGCCCGGCCACAGTGGTGGGCGAACACCACCGACCCGGACACCAGTCCTGTGCAGCGCAAGGCCTGGCGTGACGCCGGCTATGACGCCTTTCTGCTGACCGGAAAGGACCGCGTGCGCTTCAAGCGGATCGGCTGAGGCGGCCGGCAGGCTGGGCCTGTCCGACCGGCCCCTGGACTTAAAGCCGCCACCGACCTGCGCTCGGAGACAAGACGCCCTGGATCGCTTGGTGGAACGAGGGCCAGGCGGGCTGGTGCGCGTCAAGGGGACGCCCTTCGGGCGTCTCGCGGAGCGACGGCGAGGCCGCCCTTGACCCGCACCATCCCGCCCGGCAGAGGCTCTCCAAGCGCTCCAGGGCGAGCACCGACCGTTCCGGTCCTGGCTCCCGCAGGTTGGTATGGGCGAGGCGGTTGCCGTGGGTGGCGCGGCTAGCGTTTGCAAACAGGCGCCCCGCAATTGGGACAGCGCGCGGAGCGCAGCTCCTCCATCGTCGCCTTGAAGAGGTCGTAGCCGTCGCCCTGCTGATGGACCATGACCTGTAGCGCCACTTCCAGCTTGGCGACGACACCGTGCAGGTCGCGCGCGCGAACCTTGGGCAGGGCTTCGAGCCATGCCTCGCGTTGGTCGAACAGCGGCTTCAACTGCTCGTCGATGGCGTCCATCTCTTCGGAGGGCAACAATTCCCCGCGCTCCTCTGGCGTCATGCGCTCCCATCGCTTCTGACGCACGAGGATGGTTTCCAGGTCCGACCAGCGCAGACCCAGACGGTCGATCTCTGCGTCGAGCGCCAACCACTCGGCGCAGCGGGCAACGGCCAGGTCCGCGACTGCGGCGCCACGGGCGCCAGCGACGACCGGCGCGGCGCTGGCCGCGCCGATGACGACGCGCCGGGAAACGGCGAAGGGCTCCTTGTCGTCAGACATCGGGATGCTCCGCATTGGAAAGGTTGATGGGCTTAGGGCGGACGCGCTCGATCAGATCGACCGTGCGGGAAATCTCGCAGAGCGCGTCGGCCAGGCGCGCCTGGACCTCGCCGACGGACAGACCCAGGTGACGAGCGATCAGCGCGCGGTCGAGCGCCTCAATATGGTTGAGCAGGAAGACGTCCCGCGTCTCGCGTTTAAGGCTGAGCACGGCGTAGGACAGGACCTGCTGGGCGTTGTGCGGATCGAAGACACGGCCGCGCCAGAGACTAGGATGTCGCCACCGCCACCATTGGCTGACCAGAAGCGGCCAAGACCTGCGGAGGCGCGCCATCAGGCGGCACCGTCATGACCGGAAGCCTCAAACCCGGCGGCCTCGACAACGGCGTCGATCAGATCGCGAACCGTCGTGCAGGCCTGCGTCCAGCAGACCGATGCGACGGCCTCGGGCGGCATCCGTGAAATGGCATGGACTTGATAGTACGGGCCAAGCAGCGCGGCCAATTGGGGAAGGGCTGATGGGCCGCCGTTGAACCCCGCACGCAGCGCGAACCTCAACGCCTTGTCCAGGTCGTGGCGGAGATAGACGCGGTTCCAGTCGTCGCTGATCCCCGGTGCAGGAGATGCGCCTTCAGCGCCAGTTCGATCGCGATGGCCAGGAAGTAGCGGGTGGCCTCGGGATGTCGCGGCAGCGCCGCCTCGGCCGCTGCGTGGAAGCCGACCGCGTTGCGCCGGAACGTCGCCGCCAGCGGGCGGTCGGCGCCGTCACGCTTCCTGGCAACCCGGCTCGTCACTTTCCACCGGAGAAGGCCGCGAGGTCGCGAACCGCTTGGGTGATCAGGCCGTGGGCTTCGGGATGGTCTTCCACGAAGATCAGGCGCGCCGCCACCGACAGGTTTGCGACGACCGCCTCAATGCTCTTGGCGGGCTTCGGCCGCATGGCCTTCAGGAGAGCTTGCCCCTCGACCTCCAGCTCGTCGAGCCGAGCGTCGATCTCGGCAAGCCTGGCGCCTTCGGGGATCGCAGTCCGTTGATCGGGCGTAAGCTTGAACCACTCACGCTTGGTGATCAGCCAACCTTCGAGGGCGCCCCATTCGAGCTGGAGACGTCGTTGCTCCGCGTCGATGGCGAGCCATCGGTGGCATATGGCGACAGATGGGTCCGCCGGGGACGGGGGCGCTGGGGTAGCTGCAACCCCGCAGGTGACGGCGCTGCCAACCATCATTGCTCGCCTGGACGGTCCATCCACGCGCGCAGGCGCGCGCCCCGCCTTTCGACGTGACTCCATGGCCTCTGCTCTATAATCATGAGTGACGATTTTATTATCACTCGGTTGAGGCGAGGGGTCAATTATAAAATGATCATATACGATAATAAAATTATCGCCCAATGATTACGGCGGAGCAGATCAAGGCCGCTCGCGCTCTTTTGGGCTGGAGCCAGCCGCAACTGGTAGCGGCTTCTGGCGTCTCGCTGCCGACCATTGTGCGTATGGAGAGTTCGGTCGGACCTGGCCGAAGCACCGCCTCAAATGTCGACGCGGTTCGACGGGCGTTGGAGAAGGCTGGAGTGACATTCCTGTCGCCTGACGGGGCCGGTGGTCCGGGTGTGCGTCTGGCAAAGTAGCGCGCAAGCGCCGCAGCGGGCCGCCGCCAACAGCACTGGAGCACGCTACCACCGCCCCCGGGCGCGCCGACCTACGCTATTAGCGCCTACAGCCTGTCTTTCTTTCCCATAGTACGATCTGGCCCGGCGAGGCCTTGCCGCTGGCGGCAAGCAATCCAAATTCTGGCTCATCGAATGCACCGAGATCCCAGTTTATGGAGCTTGTCGCGATGGCCGAACCTGATCGTATTCTTCGCATCCGAACCGTGCTGCAACGCACGGGCCTGAGCCGATCAACTCTCTACCGCAAGATTCAAGACGGCTCCTTTCCCCGCCAAGTGCAGATCAGCGTCCATGGCGCTGGTTGGCGAGAGTCGGCGATCAACCGTTGGATCGCCGATCCGGCGGGATATGGTCGCAATCCGGCTCGCGTTTTGGAGACGATCGATGGCCGATAGCTTTCACGTCGAGCGGATGGCCTACCGGGTGCGGGAAGCCGCAGATGGCCACACTGCCGACGCATGAGCGGTCCGACTAGGGTCGCTCATAACTGCTGCGGCTGGCGCCCTGCCGTCTGTTGGGCGCTCTGCTGGGAGCGTGCGGCCAAGGTTCGCCCCCGGCTCGAAAGGACTGCGGCATCGTGTCTCGCCACGACCTCACGCCCAACATCTTCATTTTTTAACAACTAAATGCCGACCACCGTGCCTAAGATAAAAGCCGGCACGAGCCCAGCTTTTGTTTTGATAATGGTGCGTCGATTTGGATTTTTATAATACTAATGAGATCAGCACCCTTTTAAAGCCTTAAGTATAAAGGAAACTTTGTTTTGGCAGCCCCCACGGTAAACATTATTGTATCGGACACAGCACTCGCGGCAGGCGAGACGTCTCTGGTAACTTTCACCTTTTCCGAAGCGGTGCTGGATTTCACCAATGCCGATTTGACTATCGCCAACGGCACGCTCAGCGTGGTGTCGACCGCCGATGGCGGGATCACTTGGACGGCTACGCTTACGCCAGACGCGGCCGTCTCGGACGCCAGCAATGTAATAACGATTAACAATGCCGGGGTCACGGACGTTGGCGCCATTCCCGGCGTGGGCACAACCGATTCCAACAATTACGCTGTCGATACGGCGCGACCGACTGCCGGGATCGTCGTCGCCGATAGCGCCCTGGCGGTTGGTGAAACCTCTCTGGTCACCATCACCTTCTCCGAGGCTGTGACCGGCTTCACCAATGCCGATTTGACGATCGCCAACGGCTCGCTCGGCGCGGTGTCCTCTGGTGATGGCGGGATTACCTGGACAGCGACCTTCACGCCCACAGCGTCGGCCACAGACACGACCAACCTGATCACCCTGGACAACACCGGCGTCGCCGACGCCGCCGGCAACGCCGGGACGGGGACCACCGACTCCAACAACTACGCCGTCGACACGGCGCGCCCGACCGCAGGGATAGTCGTCGCCGACAGCGCGCTGGCGGTTGGCGAGACCTCCCTGGTCACCTTCACCTTCTCCGAAGCGGTGAGCGGCTTTACAAATGCCGATCTGATGATCGCCAACGGCTCGCTTGGCGCGGTGTCGTCGGCCGACGGCGGGATCACCTGGACCGCGACCCTCACGCCGACGGCCTCGATCACCGACGCATCCAATGTGATCACCCTGGACAACACCGGCGTCGCCGACGCTGCGGGCAACGCCGGTTCGGGGACTACCGATTCTAACAACTACGCCATTGACACCGTGCGCCCGACCGCAGGGATCGTCGTCGCCGACAGCGCCCTGGCCGTGGGTGAGACCTCACTGGTCACCATCACCTTCTCGGAGGCGGTGACGGGGTTCACCAATGCTGACCTGACCGTCGCCAACGGCTCGCTCAGCGCGGTGTCCTCGGGCGATGGCGGGATCACCTGGACTGGAACCCTCACGCCCACAGCCTCGATCACTGACACGACCAATGTGGTCACCCTGGACAACACCGGCGTCGCCGACGCCGCCAGCAACGCTGGAACAGGGACCGCCGACTCCAACAACTACGCCGTCGACACGGCGCGCCCGACCGCCGGGATCGTTGTCGCTGACAATGCCCTGGCGGTTGGCGAAACATCACTGGTCACCATCACGTTCTCCGAGGCTGTGAGCGGCTTCAGCAATGCCGATCTGACCATCGCCAACGGCTCGCTCAGCGCGGTGTCGTCCGGGGATGGCGGGATCACCTGGACTGCGACCTTTACGCCCACAGCGTCGGTCACAGACACGACCAACGTGATCACCATGGCCAACACCGGCGTCGCCGACGCTGCGGGCAACGCCGGAACAGGGACCACGGATTCCAACAACTACGCCATTGATACCGCGCGCCCGACCGCCGCGGTCGTCGTCGCTGACAATGCTCTCGCGGTTGGAGAAACCTCGCTGGTCACCATTACCTTCTCCGAGGCGGTGACGGGCTTTACCAATGCCGATCTAACGGTCGCCAACGGCACGCTCAGCGCGGTGTCGTCAGCTGATGGCGGGATCACCTGGACCGCCACGCTCACACCGACGGCGTCGATCACCGACTCGACCAATGTGATCACCTTGGCCAACACCGGCGTCGCCGACGCCTCGGGCAACACTGGAACGGGGACCACCGATTCCAACAATTACGCCATCGCCACCGTCACGCCGGACCCGGAGCCTGAGCCGCCGGCGCCGCAACCGGGAACGCCCACCGAATCTGCCGATATCATCACGATCTCCAATGCCGGGGGGCGCATCTCCGCAGGGGGCGGCGCCGACCAGGTCACGGGTGGTCTCTCCAACGATTTCGTTCAGGGCAATGCCGGGGCCGACACGCTCACGGGCGGCGGCAGTTCCGACGTCGTTCTGGGCGGCCGGGATAACGACCTCGTTCAGGGCAATGCCGGAGCGGACACTGTGTACGGCGATCTCGGCGACGACATCGCGCATGGCGGCATGGACGGCGACCTGGTCCAGGGCAATGCCGGCGCTGACGCCGTCTTTGGCGACCTTGGCAATGACACCGTCCACGGAGGCCAGGGCGATGACATGGTCTCCGGAGGCGGCGGTGACGATTTCGTCTCTGGCGATCTGGGCAATGACACGATGTCCGGCGGCGACGGCGCTGACACATTCCAGTTCTTCAGCGGGGCCGGACGAGACCTTGTCACCGACTTCGACGCCACCGAAGGCGACCGCTTATTTGTGAGCGGCGGCGCGGGATACACAGTGGCGCAGGTGGGCGCTGACACGGTTGTCGCCCTGACCGGTGGCGGCGAGATCGTCCTTCAGGGCGTACAATTATCGGCCTTGGAAGACGGCTGGATTTTGGGCGCATAACCTCGGGTCTGCGACGGCTGAGCCTTTCGGGCTTGGCCGTCCCATACTCTGCGGGCCTGCCCCCAGAAGCTGGGCATGAGCGCCGTGGGCGGCCCGACTACCGCCGGACGACCTAGGCGCGTCGCAGCCCTGACGCCTTCGCGGCCAAGGCATCGTCAACGGTGTCGAGCGACCCATGCTCATCGACAGCTCGGCGACCATGACCGCGCTGTCCAAGGTCACCGTGCGGTTGGCGACGCGGATCGAAACACCACCTGCTCACTGTCGTCGTGCGCACCGCCAATGGGCTCATCAGGTCGTCATTTCCAAGCACCCGCGCCGCGCCAGCCCGCGCGACACCGAGGCCGACATCTACAAGTGGCGACATCTACAGGTGGCGACATCTCATCGAGAATTTCTTTGGAAAACTCAAAGAGTTCAAGCGCATTGCCATGTGCAGCGACAAATCCGACCGCAGCTTCTCAGCCATGATCCATCTCGCCGCCGCCGTCATTCACTCGCGATGAATCTCAACAGCCCTAGTTCATGCCACGCCCCGCGCGCCCTGCTAAGCGGATTTGGCCTCTGGGCCCGTCGCGGGCATCTTCAGAAAGTCGGCCCAAGCCTGCATCAGCAGGCGCCGCTTCTCGAAAAAGTCCGTCCGGCGATAAGCGGCCTCCACCCGATCTGGAATCTTGTGCGCCAAAGCCTTGTCGGCGACCTCCTTGGGGAAATCGGTCATCTCCGACGACCAGTCGGTGAAGGCGCTGCGGAAACCGTGAACGGTCACGTTCTCGATCTTCATGTCGCGGAGCACCTTGGACATC
>Ga0075012_10001160_pt1 | contig 27297 bp, 24 predicted proteins | sample All_14_2_FD_71474 | JGI IMG/M metagenome (GOLD analysis project Ga0075012, IMG submission 71474) | Freshwater microbial communities in response to fracking from Pennsylvania, USA - Allegheny Zone_MetaG_DW_15 | ecosystem: Environmental > Aquatic > Deep subsurface > Groundwater > Drilled...
GGTTAGACCTCCCCCATTTGCATCTTGAACCGGGGCGAAGTCTTGTAGCGCGGGCAGGAGTTGCTATCTATCAAGTTGGTGCTGTGAAAAGGCGCGGACATAAGGCTTGGCTGCTCACCGATGGCGGCATGGCAGATAACCCTCGGTTCGCGCTTTACGGGGCGAAATATTCTTGTTTAACGGTATCAGGCGTCGGCGGGGAAAGAAGCGAACGTGTTTCGATCGCAGGACCATATTGCGAGTCTGGGGACATCGTCATCGAAGACCTGCCCATGCCCAAAGTCCAGGCAGGAGATTTGATCGCGATTCCGGTGGCGGGAGCGTATCACTTGAGCATGTCATCCAATTACAATGGTGCGCGCAGACCAGCGGTGCTGTGGTTGGAGAATGGATTTGCACAGGTTATCAAACAACGCGAAACGGTGAACGATCTTTTGGATACAGACCTAGGGCTGGCGACTCTGTATAAGGGCTAGAAACGCGTCCACAACCCGCGGTTCGAATTGCTTTCCGGAACCATCTTGCAAATATTTCAAGGTACGTTCGGGCGACCATGCTGCGCGGTATGGTCGGTCTGAAGTCAACGCATCCCAAACATCTACTACTGAAAAGATGCGGGCAGAGAGCGGAATTTCTTCGCCTTTCAAACCGCGCGGGTATCCTTCGCCGTTCCACCATTCATGGTGGCAGTAGGGAATGTCTAATGCGGATTGCAAGAATGGAATGAAGGAAAGCATTTCATATGCATATTGCGGATGCATACGCATGATGCGTTGTTCATGTGCAGCCAGCGGACCCGGCTTGTTGAGGATCGAATCAGGGATGCCCATTTTTCCGATGTCGTGCAAAATGGCACCGCGCCGAATTTGCACGATTTCATTTTCAGGTACTTTCATGGCACGTGCCAGATCAAGGGTGAGTTCGGTCACGCGGCGGGTATGACCTTCTGTTAATTCGTCGCGCAGTTCAAGTGCGCGTGCCCAACCTGAAAGGGTGCTATCGTACGCCTGAGACAATTCTTTTGCTTGAAGGAGAGTCTGTTCATAGAGGGTGGCGCGATGCAAGGCATTCCCTGCCATTTCTGCAATGGCTGTGAGCAAACGGATCTCCGTATCGGTAAAGACATGTGCGGTGGTCAACCGAATGTGCAGAACACCGACCACTTTTTCGCGAGATAGAAGCGGAAGCGAGATTCCGCTACGAGCATCGTGAAGGATCTCTTTCTCATCTGGAAGAAGATAAGCAATCGGGTCGCGATGGATATCTTCTGTGATGTAGATCTCGCCGGTCTTTGCAACGTGTCCAGTAATGCCCTTGCCCATAGCATGCCTCAGCAATGGTTCACCCTCAGCATTGATATCCTCCCCTTTTTCGACCGAATACCAACCGGGAGAGGCAAGGTTGCCCGATGCCTCTTCAAGTAAATAGATCGTACCAAATTGCCCGGAGACGATATCCACCGCATGCCGCACTACCAAAGGAATGATCTCGCTGACATTCATGGCAATGCGCAAGCCAGAAGAGACACTTGCCAGTTGCTGAAGTTCTTCTGCCCTGCGGCGCAGATTGTCTTCGTCTCGTTTTCGTTCGGTAATATCCTGCAGGGTGACGGTATAGAACTTGTCCCCATTCATCTCATACTTGGAGATGAACGCCTCCATGGGAAATTCTTCTCCGGTAAGGCGCTGCCCATATAGCGTTTCATACCTGCCAATTCGTCGGTTCGTAACGCCATGATCACCAAACGCTTCCACAAGCTGATGATGACTATTCCTATATCGTTCCGGCATGAGAACACTCAGGTCATTACCGAGCATTTTCGCAGCCGAGCAGACAAAGATCCGTTCGGCTGCGGGGTTCATCAAAACGATCCGCGAGAATGCATCGATCACAATGATGCCGTTTGGAGCGGTGGTAATGATGCTGAAAAGTCTATCCTGGCTTTCCTTCAAAGCTTGTTCTGTCTGTTTACGCGTTGTGATATTGCGGTAATTGACAACGATTCCCTGCACACTGGGGTCATGCAACAGATTGTTCCCTGTGGCTTCAAAGTACTGCCATTCACCATTCTTATGTTGCGAGCGATACTCAAATGAAACTGCCCTGCCGGGCATGTTCAAAGTCTCTGCAAACAATGCCTGTAAACGTTCTGCATCTTCTGGATGCATTTTATTGAACACTTTTGTTCCTATCAGTTCTTCAGGAGCATATCCGGTAAGATACTCTTCCGCCGGGGCTAGATATGTTAATTCACCTTGACGATTCAGGATGGCGACACCTTCTGCTGAATTTTCGATCAGTGCGCGGAAATGTGCCTCCCGCTGTTCCAATGCCATGGCGGTTTGTCTGCGTTCCGTGATATCTCTGAAATTAGCGACCACCCCGCCCACATTGGGATCGTTGGCAAGATTTTTTAGGGAAACTTCCAAGTAACGCCAGCTACCATCCTGATGCTTTGCACGATACTCAGCAAGGATCAATTCGCCGGGGTTGCGAAGGCAGGTCTGAAATGCAGAACGAGCAATGGATACATCCGCTGGATGGACCACATCAAGATAACTTTGAACTTTTGTCGTCTGCGGGTCGTACCCCAGAATCCGCTCTTCGGTTGGGGAAACGTAGTTGAACTTTCCGTCGACACTTAAGACAGCCACACCTTCAGCAGAATTTTCGAACAAAGCGCGGATGAACGAGTCATGCCGTTCCATTTTTTCATACAGTTGCGCATTTTCAAGCACACTGGCGGTATGACTTGCCATTGCCAACGCCAAACGAATATCTGCCTGAGAAAAATTACGATGTGCGCGGCTCTCCCAAATTTCAACGGTTCCCAAAAGCTGTCCGCGAGCCATGATGGGCACGAACATCATGCTTTTTATCTGATAGTCTAAAAATTGCGTGCGCTCAGCATGTGTGAGATTCGTGTCAGTTTCATGAAGAACGATCTCTTTTCCCTCCATCAAGGCTTGCATGACGGTTGCATAATCCTCATAGGTATATTCACATCCCAGATCCGAATGGCGTTCGCTGGGAGATGCTGCATCACTCCAGTACTCTGCCATAACTTTCATGCGATTTGTTACATGATTAAAGGATGTGATGTTCGTGCTTGTGACCTTCAAGGCTTCTGTCAAATGTCGTGCAAGTTTTACCAACAAAGCAGACGAGTCAGACAGGCTGGATGCCATATCCTTTGCCGATGAATAGAGCTGTTCCAATTCGGCAGCTTTAAGCCGGGTTTCTTCATTGAGGATCACTTTAAGTATTGCAAGTGCAAACTGATAGGACGCTTGTTCCGCCAATTCCAGTTCTTCTGGGGTAAATGTGTGGGATTCTCGATACCCAAAAACCAATACGCCCAATTTTCGTTCAGCCGCAATTAGAGGCAGACCAATTGCGGATTTCGCTTCAAACACTTCAGCCAGATGCGGACTGATATAGGGAGTGTTCATAATGTCGGCAATTGCCAGAACACGCCCTTCATCGAGGATCGAACGACTAAAGGATCTATCCTTTGGTTGCAAGGACGGATAATTCTTTATGGCTTCTTTTGCACTTTCAGTGCCGATAAACTTTGCAGGACCTTTCTGAGCATCATCCCACAAGATGAAATAATAATCATCTGCATTAAGCTCTTCCTTCAGTTTATAGACAACTCCTTCCATCATCGATTCCAGATCAGTGGCAGTCAATGCCATTTGATTGACCTCGTTCAAGAATCTTTGATGGCTGGCATATACATTCAATTTTTGAGAGGCGTCAATATTTTCCAAAGCATAGGCTAGGTTATCTGCCAACTCCTGCAGCAGAACGATCTCTTGATCATCAAACACAAAAGAAGGGTCATCGTAGTCCACGACGAGGGCGCCAAGAACATGGTCATGATGAAGAAGCGGTAAAGCAACTGCAGAACGGTTCGGGTGAATTAGCCTGCGTGGACATTCAAGGCACGGGTCATCCCCTTCGCTTCCTTTGGGGGCGATCACATGAAAAAATCTTCTCGTACGAATCGCAATTTCGATGCAAGCTGGAACGGTCTGTCCAACACCAAAATTAAATCTATCCTCGTCGACATAATCTCCGGCATACGCTCTTAACCGCAAAGAGTCATTCGCATCCATTAAACCGATCCACGCAAAGGCATAGCCGCGGTCGGAGATCAAGAGGTGGCACGCATCTTGAAGAAGGCTTTGTTTTTCTTTGGCACGGGTGGTCAATTGATTCACTCCGCTGACCGTGCGCAGGATATGACTGAGGCGTTGTTCACGTTGAAGCGCCTGTCGAGCATCTACCAAGCTGCTTTCAAGTGCCTGCAACAAATAGTTGATCGAAACCAAGGTCGCAATACTCAGGAAGATCAAGACCATCCCGCCGCTGATCCATGCACCCGGCAATGCAGCATTGACCTGCCATTCCATCGGCACGACCAATCTTCCCGAAACTTGCAGATAACCGATCACTGTCAATGTCAGTAAAGTGATCAAAAAAGCGATCAGGCTGGTACGAAACTCGCAAAAGATTGCTGAAAAAATCACGAAGGCAAACAACAGAATGCGCCCATCTCCACTGAAGGAGGTAAGCGTCATTCCAACTGTCCCCAAAACATAAAGACTTAAAAGAAAAAGCCCTGCCCGCAATTTGAAATTCAACTTGCGATTGAATGTGACAAAAGCAAAAACAGCCGTGGTTATGACATAGATTGAGATCGTAAAAATGGCGATAGAAACAGAATTCTCGAACAACTCCCCGCTTTCATAATATTCGTTCAAAACATTTCCAATACCACCCAACACAGCGAGAATCCAAAAGATAAAAACACCGCCCAATATTCCATTGAGTAAAAATGCACGCCACTCTTGCAACGACGCAAACAGTCCCCCACTATGGAGCTTGGTGAGAACATTAATGAGTGACCAGTTCAATTTTGGAGGCATAAGGTTTCAAAGGCAGGATTTAAATTTGGAGGATTATATACTCACTTTTGTTTTCCAGAGATGCTGATAAATGAGAGTCCTACCTTCTCCATGCAACAAAAATAATGTGACTTTTGTTACAGTTTTAAGGTGTCTGTTTGTGCAATAATTCACAATAAAGTCAACCTCATACTTGGAGAATATCATGAAAGATATCATTTTCCTACTGCTCACCGGCTTGATCGCCGCGTACTTGTGCTGGTATTTTTTCCAGCGGTATCAGTTGAACAAAGCACTGCATAATCTCTACTACTTGATGGGATTTGCGGTGCTTTTAGTTTCGGGGCTTTTGCTCATCTTTTTGGGGATGGGAATCCTCGCCTCGCCTTACGTACTGACAGTTGCCAGCCTGATCCCTTTGGGCATTTCCATGGGGTTGGCAGAAGAATACTTCCCTGCTTGGAAGACCTACTTCAAATGGTTCGCTGCCATTGGCTTCCTTGCGATTGCAGTGACCAGCATCGGCGGCATGGATACGCTCAAGAAGATCGCTGTGCCGCTCTTCCACGGTGTGGCTGGATTAGTCATCTTCATTGGACCGTTCGTTGCCAAAGGCACCCCCAAAGGATTTTGGTGGGTCGGCATCGGCGGATTGTTGATCGGATTGGGCGGCATTGCGCTGGCATTCATCACCCTGGGCAAACAGTTGCTCTTCTTTAGTCCTGAGTTCGTAATGCTTATTCTCACTCCCCTACTATTCTTGATGTCGGGAGCGTATGCATTGGGGTTTGCGAAGAAGGGATAAATTGGAAATAGTGAATGGACAATAGTGAATAGTGCACTAGGCAAAGGAAACATATGAAAGAACGTTTCAACTATCTTTTCAATTCCACCAAGGGACTCATCCTCGTTGCCATTGCGATGATTTCTACGGTCACTGCTGTATGGGGCATGCTCTCGGGTCCGATGGCAGAGATGGGCGTGCGTGAAATTGTCATCAAAGCTCTTGGCATGGACATTGTGCAAGCCGAACGTGAAGGGCGCATCATCATTCTGTATCACTCCATTGCCATGGGAGTGATCGCTATTGAAACCTATATGATCACCGGCTTGTTGAAGATGAAATCCTTCTACAAGACCGCGGTCAACATGCTCATCACTGTCGGTTACATCCTGACAATGACCTTCGGCATAGGCTTTGCGTATTTCGGTCGCAACTGGGCGTTCCACGGACTGTACATCACCGGGCTTTCACTCATCTTCTTTGCAGGCGTACTGCTCTGCGTAGCGCTCTGTCCCTGGGACAAAGAGTATTACATCACCGACAAAGACTACGCCAGCACCAAAAGCGGAGTGGACCTCGAGCGCGTTGCCTTCTTCACCACAGCCGTAACCACGGTATTGTCTTCGCTATTCGGCGCGGTTCCCGGCTCGTATTATGGTCATGGCTTCCAGACCTTCCTTGCAGAAAACATCATTCGTCTTCCGCATAAGTCTGTGATGGAATATTCCGTCATTGGTCACTTGCACATCATGCTTGCCCTCATCGGCATCATGCTCACGCTTATCATCGGGCGCTGGCTCAACTTCAAAGGTGGATGGCACAAAGTCGCCATGCCGTTGATGATCCTCGGCTGTATCGTGCTCAACCTTGGTGTGTGGGGTGTGGTCACTCCGCTCGAGCCCGTAGCACACATGATCATCTACGTCGGCGCGACTCCGTCCATGCTGGCGGCGCTCTTCCTGCTGATCTGGGATTGGGGCAAACTCATCAAAGATGGCACCGCCCACCTCGCCAAACCGACCTTCCTGCAAAAACTTGGCGCAATGGTGCATGACCCGCTCAAGTTCGGCCCGACATGGCAAATGCTTTTTATGAACTTCACCACCAGCGGCATCGGCATCTTCATGGCAATTCGTCTCGACGAAGTCTTCCGCCTCTGGCCCGCCCGCGAAGAACGCATCGAGTTGACAGGACACTGGCATGCACTCTCCGCAATCATCGCCACCATCATCCTCATGTATTACGGTGACATGCTCGGGCTGAAAGGCAAAGTCCGCCAGTTATACGGTTGGGGCATCATCTTCCTTTCGGATATCGCTCTCGCAGGTGTGACCATCTTCGAGATGAAGCGTCTCTTCATCAGCGAAGCCGAACAACAACCACTCGTCAACACACTCATGTACATGATCGACTTCGGGCTCGGCATGTTGCTCGTCCTGCTTGCCATCGTCATGGTCTGGCGTCTCACTGACCTCTTCAAACCGAAGGGACGTTGGACAGAAGAAGCGACTCAAGAACTCGCACAGGAGGTGGCGAAATGAAACAACATAGTTTCTCGTCATTGCGAGGAGCGCACTTGTTCTTCGCGACGAAGCAATCCCCAGGTGCAATACAGAGATTACTCACCGCACTGCGGCGCATGTGTCGTCGGGCTACCGCCCTCATCGTAATGACGATAATCTTAGCATCCTGCCAACCCGTAGACTTAAACGCCCCCCTCCCCGCCTACGACACAGGCATTGACCCAACCCAATGGGTCGAAGTCCCTGAAGGTGAATTTTTCTACGGTCAATTTAACGAAGTGGAATACACTCCGGCATTCGAGATCATGGTCACCAATGTGACTACACAACAATATGCAGACTATCTCAACGCCTCTATTGCAGATGGCACACTCAAGGTGGAAGGCGACTCTGTCCTCGGATATTATCCTGGTGACCCCTTCTATGAAGTGAAGCATGAAATCGAAATCAAAGAAGGCGACTGGCAGTACATCCCTCTGGCTGACCCGTCGCAAAGAGTCAAAATAGACGGCAACCAGTTCAAGGTCCAGGAAGGATACGAGAACCATCCAATGACAATGGTCACATGGTTTGGCGCATGGGGCTATTGTCAATATTACGAAGCGAGTCTTCCGTCTGAGATCCAATGGCAAAAAGCAGCTCGCGGCACGGATGGACGTCCCTTCCCTTGGGGTTGGGAGATCCAGCGCGAGAATGCCAATTTCTACTCCAGCCGCGACCCGTTCGAAGATATGTCCTCGTTTGGTTCGCGGACTAGTCCGGTCGGTTTCTACAATGGGCAGGCATACGACAACTACCAAACTCTCAACTCCGCCTCGCCGTATGGACTGTACGACATGGCGGGCAACGTCTGGCAGTGGGTCGGCGATGTGCATTGGCAGGAAGGTTTCAGTGACCGCTTCATGCATGGCGGCTCAAAAGACACCTACGACATGGACTTGCGCGTTTGGGTGCGCAACTCTGCCCCACCGACGTACTTCAGCCCTGGAGTCGGCTTCCGCTGTGTGAGATAGGACAATGGTCAGCCAAAAGATTAAGAAATTCATCACATAGACAGGCATGATTGCAGACAGGTATACTTCGCCAAAATTTTAGATAATTTTTGTCTGCAATCCAACTCGAGGAGAAACCAATGTCCACCCGGGATTCTGTTCCTACATCTAAATTCGCCATGTTCTGGTCGCTCACCAAACCCTCGCAATCGGGTCTTCTGCTTGCTACGGGCTTGGCGGGCTACATGAGCGCGCGCTGCCCTGTCTTCAACATTTCCACCATCCTTGGGCTGTCCATCAGCCTTTTCCTTGCCATCGCTGGCAGTACCCTGCTCAACATGTGGTGGGACCGCGACATCGACGCCAAAATGGGGCGCACCCAAAAACGTGTCACCTCAAAAGGTCTCGTTACCGATAAAGAAGTGCTAATAGTCGGTGTGGTTGTTTCCATCATCGGCATCGGCTGGGCATTGGCAATCGACTGGCTCTATGGCATCGTCGTCTTCGCCGGTTGGTTCTTCGACGTGGTCGTGTACAGCATGTGGCTCAAGCGCCGCACCTGTTGGAGCATCGTTTGGGGCGGTATCTCTGGCGCGATGCCCATCCTCGCGGGTCGTGTGCTTGGTCTCGGCTCCATTGATTGGATCGGTCTCATGCTCGCGCTGGGCGTCTTGCTCTGGATCCCCACCCACACCCTCACCTTCAGCATGAAGTTCCAAAAAGACTACGCCGATGCAGGTGTGCCCACCTTCCCCTCCACCTACGGGCTGGATGTCACCCGCTTCACCATCGCCTTCTCGTCTGTCCTCGCCGCCGCCGCCATGGTCGCCGCTGGAATTGGCATCGGCATGGATTGGGGCTTCCTGCGCTTGCTCGGCGTACTCTCAGCAGGTCTCTTCCTGCTCGCCGCCGCCATGACCTTCAAACCCACCGAACGTGTCAACTTCGGTTTGTTCAAATACGCATCGGTCTACATGCTCGCCGCGATGATCCTTGTCGTGCTCGAAGTCATCTAATGAAACTCTCCTCTCTCGACCGCACCCTGCTGCTGCTCACCGTCATCCTCGCCTCCTATCAGGTCTCAGCAGGCATCGATAGCTTCGACACTCTGCCCATCATTGCCTACACCATTGCCTTTGGTGTGCTCCTCGTTGCAGCATTGCTCATGTTCATTTTGGGGATGGAGGTGCTGGACTCGCCCGTAGTGGTCATCGTCTCCACCATCATTCCGTTGGGCTTGGCAGTCGGCTTGGTCTGGCAGCACCTCGCCTCCTGGCGGACCTCGTACCTGGTCTTCGCCATCATCGGTTTCCTCGCTGTGACTCTGACTCGGTCGATTCAAATGCAGAACAAACTGCCGGTCATCGTAATCGCCATCACGCACGGCATTGCTGGCATGACCATCTTCCTTCTTCCGATTGTCATCGCCATTCAAGGTGAAACGAAGCCGCTTTTCGCATTGGTTGGTGTTGGCGGTGCTTTCATTGGGCTAGGCGGACTGCTGCTCTCGTTCTTGAAAACAGGCAAGCCAATCTTATCGAGAGATACGATCATGAGGTTGTTTCCAGCGCTGCTGCTGCTAACAACAGCGCTTTTTGTAGCAGGTTTCAAATTCGGATAATGTGTAGGTCACGCTTCAAGCGTGACCTACTTTTTTTCTACAAAAGGAGTAAACAATGTCCACCAATAGTTTCTTTGCAAAATTCTTGCGTTTCATTGGCATCGTCCTCATGGGGTTGACCGGAGGCTTCACCCTGCTGGGCGGAATTGGCACCACCTGTGCCGCCCTCTTCCCTACCAAATACGACAGCATGGCAGCGTTGGCTCCATTCCAATGGCTTTACATTCTGTTCGTCATCACAGGCATTGCTATTGGGTTATGGGGTTTGTGGGCAACCATCAAACTCGTGCGCGGCACATCAGACTCGTACAAGATGAGCTTGCAAGCTCTTATCTCAGGGACGGTCATCGGCTGGATCCACATTTACATGTCGCAGATGCTGCGCGGTAAGTCCATGCCGGTGGATGCGGTTGTGTACACGACTGTCTTCACGCTGGTGATCTTCCTGCTGTTCCGTATCCCGTCCATTTGGCAAGGCGTGAACTTCGACAAAGGCAACACCAAAAGCAATCTACCTGCAGGCGGAGCGGCTGCCATTCTGCTCGGCATCATGACGTTGACCATTCAATACACGATGGGCTCCACTCACACATGGGGCGGAGTCAACTACGCGGATGCGTTCAACACAGCGATGACGCTCACTGGCTTTGGATTATTACTCTTGGGAATGGGACTCTTCGTCAGCGGGGCAAAGGTTTGGGAAACGGTAGGCAGGCTTCAGGTCCACGAGAGAAGCGTGTAGAAACGTGCGTTGCACTTCACTATATAAAAAACATCCCCGTCGCGTTGACGGGGATGTTTGTCTTTATTCCTTTTCCGCAGTTGCGGTGGATGTTACTTTTCGCATCTGTTCTTCTTGCACCACGCGAATGCCATTGTTGACCTGGTTGCTGAGTTTAGCGATCTGGTCTTGCAATTGCATCAGCGTGTCGAGGACGTAGTTATCGGCATCCGCACGGACGCCCTCTGCTTCGGCACGTGCCTGCGCGAGAATTTGGTCGGCGCGGCGCTGGGCTTCCTGCACAATGATATCTTTTTGCACGAGACCATCTGCTTTGTCACGCGCGATCTGCAAGGTGCGATTGGCTTCTTCTTGAGCTTGTGCCATCACGCGGTCGCGTTGGGCAACGAGTTGCTGCGCCTTCTTCACTTCTTCGGGAATGGCAATGCGCATCTGGTCGATGAGCTCCAACATTTTGTCTTCATCCACGACAACATTATGCGTGAAGGGCACCGCCTTCGCATCGTTGAAAAGTTCTTCCAAACGGTCGATTAACTGAAGAATGTCCATAACTACTCTCAATCAGAAGCAATTTTTATTTATTCTAGCACATTAATCCCGCAACGCATTCGGCAGAGACTGCTCCCCCATTTGGGCGACCTTTTCTTTCAAGGCACGCTCTACATGCGGCGGCACCATGCTGGAGACATTGCCATTCAGCATGGCGATCTCGCGCACCGTGGACGATGAGAGGAAGGTGTGCTGCTCCGCTGTGATGAGCGCCACGGTTTCGACGGCAGCTCCGGCAAGGCGTTGATTCGCCAACGCCATGCGAAATTCAAATTCAAAATCAGAGAAGACACGAAGTCCGCGCACGATGACTTGTGCTTCGATTCGTTGTGCGAACTCAATGGTCAAACCGCTATAGCCCGTGACCTTGATCTTGGGATTATCTTTGAACGCTTCTGTGACCAATGCCATGCGCTCTTCGGGGGAAAATAACAAATTCTTCAATGGTTTGTCATAGACCGCCATCACCACTTCATCGAAAAGTTTTGAGGCGCGATTGGCAATATCCATGTGACCGTAGTGAATGGGGTCGAACGTTCCGGGAAATAAGGCTCTAACCATTGTTCTCCATTTTAGGTGTAGGGGCGAGGTCCCCTCGCCCTATTTATTGAATACGTAGCAGGGCGGGGAGACCCCGCCCCTACGGATTACGAGACGTCGCTCGATGTTCCCTTCCAGAACCGTTCGAAGGCTTCAGCCAGCAAGGCATGTTCGGGTTGGGTCAGATAGGGGTCGCGCTCGAAAAGGGACTTGGCTTGTTCTCTTGCTTTTTCGATCAATGGCACATCAGAGATATTCGCCATCTTCAAAGAAGTGGCAAAGCCAGCCTGACGTGTGCCGAGGAATTCGCCGGGTCCGCGCAGGTTGAGATCGAGGTCGGCGAGTTCGAAACCGTTGTTGGTGGTTGCCATCGCCTGCAGACGCTCGTTCTCGGTCGCATCTTCATGCGTGGGAATGAGCAAACAAGTGGACGCCACCGAACCGCGCCCGACACGTCCGCGCAATTGGTGGAGCTGTGCCAAGCCGAAGCGGTCTGCACCTTCGATGAGCATCAGGGTCGAGTTGGGAACATCCACGCCCACTTCGATGACCGTCGTTGAAACAAGGATGTCATATTCCTTATCGCGGAACTTGAGCATCACTTCGTCTTTTTCGCTGGGTTTCATGCGTCCGTGCAGAAGACCCAGTTTCAAGTCTGGAAAGACCTGGTTCGAAAGCGTTTCAAAATCATCCACCGCCGCACGGACGTTGATCTTCTCGTTCTCGTCAATGAGCGGATACACAATGAACGCCTGGTTACCATTTTTCACCTGCGAACGGATCATCGTATATGCGCGCTCGCGTTCCTGCGGACGTAAGACATACGTCGCAATAGGTTGTCTGCCAACCGGCATCACGTCCATCACTGAGATATCGAGGTCGCCAAAGATGGTCAACGCCAGTGAGCGTGGAATGGGTGTTGCCGTCATCACCAAAAGATGCGGGTCTGTGCCTTTGCTGCGCAACTCGGCGCGCTGCTCCACACCGAAGCGATGTTGTTCGTCAATGACGATGAACTGCAATTCCTTGAAGTTCACATCAGGCTCAATCACGGCATGCGTTCCGATGACGATTTTTATCGTGCCATCGGCAAGTCCCTGACGGATGGCTTCTTTTTCAGATTCAGTGGTGTTCCCCACCAACAAGCGCACTTCTTCCTTCTGTAAAAATCCGTTCTCGCCTGCCAGTAAATTCGAGAAATTACGATAATGTTGTTCCGCCAAAATGGAAGTCGGCGCCATGATGGCTGCCTGTGCTCCGCTGGAAACCACCATACTTGCACCCAACGCAGCGATGACCGTCTTACCAGAGCCAACGTCGCCTTGGATAAGTCGATTCATGGGTTTGCCCGAGTCGAGGTCGCGGCGAATATCGTTGAGCGCTTCTTGCTGAGCAGAGGTTAGGGTGAAGGGTAAAGCCGCTAAACGCGCACCCAGCCACTCGTCTGAGACGGCGAAGCGCTTGCCATCCACCGATTGCCAGTCACGCTTTTGTCGCAGTACGCCCATTTGCAAATAAAAAATTTCGTCGAAGGCAAGGCGTTCCCGCGCTTTCTTGAGGCGGTCTTGACTATCAGGGAAGTGAACTTGTGTGAGCGCTTCACCCAACGAAACCAATTGCGCTTCTCGCTTAATGGTGTCAGGCAACGCATCCACAACGGCAGGCGCCCAATAGGTAACGACCTGTTTCATTTGATTGCGCAGCCATTTTTGCGTGATCTTCTCCGTCAACGAATAAATAGGCACAATGCGATTGGTGTGAAGGTTTTCCATCTCCACCATTTCCCAATCGGGGCTGTTCATCACGATGCGCCCAAGGTATTGATCGATCTTTCCTGAAACTGAAATGGCATCGCCCACTTTGAGACGGTTCATCAACCAAGGTTGATTGAAGAACGTAACCTTCATTGCCCCTGTGCCATCAGCGATGACGACTTCAATGATGTTCATTTTGCCGCCGCGAATGGGTCGGTTATGAACGCTTTGGATCGTTCCCAACACAGTCACCACGTCACCATACATCAACGCCTGAATCGGCTTCAACAATGTGTAATCTTCATAACGCCGCGGGAAGTAATACAACATGTCGCCCAGCGTTTGCATGCCAAGTTTTTCAAGGCTGTCTGCGTTCTTCGGTCCTACCCCATTCAACACCGTGAGTTTAGCGCCCAACGCCGCAGGGGTTTGGCTATGCTTTGCACTTGTAGCAGAATCAAAACGCTGCGGAGAATTTTGTCTCTGCTGCTTGGGGTGCTGCTGTTGAGGATGCTGCTTCGGTGGACTTTGATTCTGCGCCGGAGCCGCTTCGCCTCCATTGGCTTTTGCCTTCACCTCATCATCGCTTCGTTGCGGACGGTGAGGCTGGCTCGGTTTCTGCGGCTGGGTCTGCCCTTTGGGCTTTTGCCCAGCCTCCGGGTATGTCTCCCCAATTCGCTTCCACAAGCCCTTGAGCGAATCCGCCCGCCCGGTGGGAGTTAGCTTTTCATAGGCGCGCAAGCGCGAAGCGACAGCTTGAATAACTTCTTCCGCCACGCCATCGGCGCGGGCTTCCCCTTCCCAATAATCCAACATTTTGGCAAGTCCGCCGATGATGGCGGTATTTTCGTATTTGTTTTCGTGTTCGAGTCGAAAAAATTTGCGTAGTTTTTCCAAAGACGGTTGCATAATGGTCAATTTTATCATGGGCGCAATCAAATGCCCTGCGGCGCGTATAATCCTGCAACACGTAGAACAAGTCTTTCGACCTGTTCTTATCAAGGAGCCATTTATGGATTGGTTTAACAACAGCAAACTCTTCGACCTTGCCCGCCAAGGGCAACGCCTGACGCATATTGCAGCGGTCATTCCACTTGTGTTCGTCTTCATGCTGACAGCCCAAATGGCAGCATTACCCGTCTTTGCCGTCCTGTTCGTGTTGTATGGGTTTTCCGAGGAGACGCTCAGTTTGCAAGGGCTTCCCCCACTCGAAGCCGGTTTTTGGATGGCCGCCCAGCTCATTTCGTCCTTTATCTTCATCTACATCATTCTCTGGGCATGGCTGAAGTTCGTTGAGAAACGTCCCTTTTGGACGCTGGGGTATGAAGTGAAGAACGCTCTCTCTCAATACGGGCGCGGATTTTTAATCGGCGCACTCATGTTTGCAGGTGCAGTTGGATTGTTGGCGTTGTTTGGGAGTGTTTCATTTGAACAAGGCGACCCTGCCCAACAGGGATTCCCCGCCTTGGCTGGTGTGTTTCTTGTTTTGATTGGCTGGGTCATTCAAGGCGGCGGAGAAGAGGTCATCATGCGTGGTTGGGTACTGCCAGTGATCGGCGCCCGCTACAAACCCTGGCTGGGACTTCTGATCTCTTCGCTGCTCTTCGCCATCATCCACGGGCTGAACCCCAACTTGAGCGCGATCGCCATGCTCAACCTTGCGCTGTTCGGTGTGTTCGCTGGTTTATACGCCATGCGTGAAGGGTCGATGTGGGGCATCAGTGCTTTGCACACGGTGTGGAATTGGGTGCAGGGAAATTTCTTCGGACTTCAAGTCAGCGGCATGAACGCGAGCGGCGGAACGATCATCAACCTCATGGAAACCGGCGCAGACTGGCTCACCGGCGGCGAGTTCGGTCCCGAAGGCGGGCTGGCGGTGACAGTGGTGCTGGTAATTTCGATTGTCATTACCTTGTTCTGGAAAAATAAACTTAACGAACACCCCCAACCCAATCCCGAAGGGATGGCAGGATTATAGAAAACAAGAACAGACATACGAAATCCCGAAGGGATGACATAGCCCATACGATCCATGTCATCCCTTCGGGATTGATTTTATTGTCGACAAAAATCTATAATCATTTGACCCCTTCGGGGTCTTTTATTTCCTCACCGCCGCAAAACCGATGCAGTGTGGACCCAAGTGTGTGCCGATCACAGCTGTCACATTGACGAACAAGACATCCCTTGGCACAGACATATGCGAGCGTTCCATCATTCCATTCAATAAACGTTTGGCGCGGTCTTCGGCATTGGTATGAAGGATCGCAAGGCGCTCCATCTCCCCCACTTCCAACAGTTTTCCCAAAATAAATTCATCTGCCTGGCTGGTGGTGCGGTTGACTGCCATCGGTTTGACTTCTCCATTGCGCAACTCCACAACCGGTTTGATGGAGAGTAATCCGCCAATGTTGGCGACCACGCTTGGGATTCGTCCACTGCGCTTGAGGTATTCCATCGTATCGAGCGCGGCAAAGACCTTCGTCCGTCGTTCTGTGGATGCAATCGCTTCTAAAGCGGCTTTTGCACCGAGGTCTGCGGATTCGGCGGCGGCAAGCACTTGAACGCCAATGCCCATCGAGAGGGAACCGCTATCCACACAAGTGACTTTACCGGGGAAATCTTGCGCGGCACGTCTGGCAACGTTGACCACGCCCGATAATTTGCCCGAAACGTGAATGGAGAGGATATGGTCACAGCCGGAGTCGAGCAGAGTCTGATACGGCTTGAGAAAATCTCCAATGGACGGCGCAGCAGTTGTCGGCGAGGTTTGAAGCGAAGGCAGGCGATTGTAAAACTCCTCACGCGAGATGCCGATCCCATCTTTGTATTCCTTTCCCTCCAAAATCAGAACCGTAGGCACCACTTGGATCTCGTGTTCTTCGATGAGGTAGGCGGGCAGGTCGGCTGTTGAGTCGGTGACGATTCCTAGTTTCATGAGGCAAAGTTTAGCATAAGAAGGGTTTTATCCCCCAAATATGTGATTGTCACCTGATACTTTCTACTTGACATACTGTATTTCACACAGTATAATGCAGTAAAGGATGAGATATGGCAAACACAGAATCTCTCGAAAATGTAGTTTTGGAGTTACGGCGCGGGGTGATAGTGCTGGCGGCGCTCAGCCAGTTGGGCACCGAAGAGTATGGTTACTCGCTGCTGAAGAAACTCGCCGATCTCGGCTTGGAGGTGGATCAGGGTACGTTGTATCCCCTCCTCCGCCGGTTGGAGGCGCAAGGGCTGTTGGAATCGGTCTGGAAGCTTGAAGAGGCGCGCCCGCGTCGGTATTATGTGATTAGTGCAGAGGGAAAGAAGCTTCTGCCTAAAATGAAAAAAGAATGGGCTGGCATCGTGTCTGTAATGGACAAGATGCTGTCGTAGGAAGGAGTAGATATGAGTCTGGTGGATCGTTATGTTGCAGAAGTTGGCAGGCATTTACCCGGTGAACAACGTGCTGATATCGAAGCGGAAATCCGCTCGAATCTGGAAGATATGATCGAGGATTCGGGCGAGGAGAAAGTTCATGCGGTGTTGAAAAAGTTCGGGGATCCCGAACTGCTGGCACGGAAATACACGCAGAAAAAACAATACTTGATCGGGCGCCATTGGTTCGAAATTTATATGGAAGTTTTGAAGCGTGTCCTGTCGGTTGCTTTGCCGGTTTCTTTATTGGTTTGGTTCTTTATCAAATTTGCAGAGAATTCCGATAACCTGACACGCGTACTTATCCAGTCGGCAAGTGCGTCTTTCAACATTGGAATTCACATCTGGTTTTGGATCACAATGGTCTTCGTGTTCCTTGAACATTCTGGCGAGGCTCCCATTGAATTGAACGGTAATGCCCGTGAATGGTCACCTGACTTGCTGCCGCAATTGCCCAAGCCGCGTCAGATCAGCGTTGGCGAAGGAATCACGGATGTCATCATGACGCTTGGCGGGGTTGGCTTGGTTGCATTTTCCACCTCACTCCTGCGAGTCGAAGATGTAAGCGGGAACATCCCGCTCCTCCACCCCGATCTGTGGAAGATTTGGCTTCCGGTTTTCTTTGGGCTGGCTGGGCTGACTCTCATCCACGATCTCTTCAAGCTCAAGATCGGCAATTGGACGCCAGCATTGACCGCCACTAACATCTTGCTAAGCCTGGCTACCATAGGATATTTGCTGGCACTTGTATTCACACAAGATATCGTTAACCCTGCATTTGCGGCTGCTCTAAAAAATGGGACGCCTACCCAAATGCAACAGTCTGTGACGTGGTCGATCTGGATTTCCATCGCCATCATCATTGGCTGCTATCTCTGGAGTATCGTCAACTCCATCGTCATGGCAAAGCGTCTACCTATCAAGAAATAGACGTGAAGGAGAATATCATGAACCTCATTGATCGTTACGTTGCCGAAGTCGGCAGGCACCTTTTGCTCGTCAAAGGTCGCACAGATATTGAAAAAGAATTACGTTCCACGCTAGAAGACATGTTGGAAGAACGCGCACAAAAAGCAGGCAAACCGGCTGATGAAGCCATGCAAGTTGACATATTGAAGGAATACGGCGCGCCACACAAAGTGGCGGAGACGTATAACCCCAACCCGTATTTGATCGGTCCGCGCATTTTTCCTTTCTTTATGTTCATTCTCAAGATCGTGGTAGCTGCTGTGGCATTTGGGTTAACCATCGCCACTGCCATCCAGATCATGGCAGCTTCACCCATGAGTGCAATGGAATTGCTCTCGACCATCGGAAAGGGATTATTGAACATCGTTTCAGCCTGTATTGCGGCATTCGGTAACCTCGCCTTGGTCTTTGCCCTGATCGAGCGCTATGCACCCGCTGCTGAATTTGATATCGACGAAAAGAAGGAATGGGACCCTGCTTCTTTGAAGAAAGAACCTGAGCCGCAAGAAGTTAAGATCTGGGAACCGATCCTTGCCATCGTATTCACTTTCATTGCACTGAGCATCTTCAACTTCAACCCGCATTTGATCGGTTTCTACTACCTTGATGGGAATGAGTGGCAAGTGACGCCGCTGCTCTCCGAAGCTTTCTTCCGCTGGCTGCCGCTGATGAACATCTCCTGGGTTGCAGAGATCGTGTTGAATGGCATGCTATTGCGCTCCGGCAAGTGGACAACCTCCACTCGGCTCGTTTCCATCGGCACGAAACTGTTCCAGATCGTCATTCTTGTTCTGCTCATCGCCGGTCCGTCCATTCTGGCGCTCACAACCGACAGTCTGCAAGCCGCCGGAGTGAATGACCCCGAAGCGCTCAATATCCTTGAGACGATGGCAAACACAGGCATGGATATCGTCCTTGGGTTGGGAATCTTTGGTTCGATCATAGAGATTATCAAAACCATCTATAAAATCGTAACCAACAAGTAAACTTTTCTGAACAAAAAAGAGACCGTCGCTATATGAGCGACGGTCTCTTTTCGTTTAAGTCCTATTCGATCGAAAGAATGAACTGATAGTGAGGCTGCCCACCCTCCTGCACCTCGACTTCAAGGTTGGAGTACTTCTCACGGATGGCATCTGCAACCCGGTTCGCTTCGGCATGAGGCAAGTCCGCGCCATAGAACAGAGTGACGATTTCATGCTCGCCTGCTTCCGCTTTTTCGAGCAAGTCGAAGACAGCATGTTCCACAGACTCAGAGGAGGCAACCAATTTGCCGTCCAACAAAGCGATTACCTGACCATCTTTCACGGTCACGCCGTCAATTTCAACGGAGCGGGTCGCAACGGTGATCTCACCGGTCTTAACGTTGCTCATGGCTTTGTTCATCTTTGTTGCCACCGATTCCACATCACCGCTGGGGTCGAAGGAAAGCATGGCAGCAAGTCCCTGCGGAACCGTACGGGTCGGCACGACCTGAACATTCTTAACCGTCACTTCTTTTGCTTGATTCGCCGCCATCACAATATTCTTATTGTTTGGCAGGATGATAACTTTATCTGTCGGCATATTCTCGAACGAGCTAAGAATATCCTGCGTAGATGGATTCATGGTTTGTCCGCCTGCAACAACAGCAGCAACGCCCAAACTTGCAAAGATACGGCTGATGCCCGTACCCGGCGAAACGACCACCACCGCAATATTGCCTGGCTCCACCGCACCAAACTGGATCTGCGTAGACTTGCTCTTCTGAATATCATCCATCTGTGCCATCAGGTTTTCGATGGCAACTTTGGTCACCGTACCAATGCCCATAATGTAATCAATGGGCACATAGCGGTTCTCGGTCGGCACATGGATGTGCATACGATACATCCCATCGCCCTCACCCACTTGAATGGAAGTTCCCATCTCTTCGAGCTTGGCATAGAACCCATGCAAATCAAGTTCGCCATTCGGCACAAAATCCACAACCACTTCGTAGTCTTGCCCTTCTTCCACCTCTTCCATTGCGCCTTCAAGGCTCATGGCAGAGATCGGCTGCACACTGACCGTCGGGGTCTCCAAAGACTCACCGTACACATGCCGTAACATCCCCTCAAGGAAGAAGAATAAGCCTTTACCGCCCGAATCAACAACGCCTGCCTGCTTCAGGATGGGAAGCAATTCAGGCGTTCTCTTGACTGATTCATCTGCGGCTTTAACGGCAAGCTCCAACAATTCAATCGGATCTTTAACGGACCCGCGAGCTGCTTCTGCCGCGTTAGCCGTTTCTTTAATGACGGTGAGAATCGTCCCCTCAACGGGCTTCACCACCCCTTTATAAGCTGTATCACGCGCTTCGCCCAATGCTTTGATGAAGGTCTCAACATCCAGCGTTTCGGCTTCATGCACACCGCGTGAAAATCCGCGCAGGATCTGGCTGGTGATCACGCCAGAGTTACCGCGTGCTCCCATCAACGCGCCTTTTGAAAATGCCGCCGCCATCTCCCCAAGATGACGCGTCCCCTTGTCTTTTACTTCATTCCAAGCCGCCTGCAGTGTCAGGCTCATGTTCGTACCCGTATCCCCATCCGGGACAGGGAACACGTTCAACGCGTTGACCACCTGCTGATTGGTGCGCAACCAGGTCAACCCGGCTTCTACGAGGCGCTTGAACGCCTGTCCATCAATTGTACGTTTGCGGAATTTCTCGACTCGCGCAGTATCTATCGCCATTATCGCTTCTCTCCTAGTCTGTATTGCTAATGCGCAGTCCCGCTACATGCACATTGACCGTGTTCACGCGCAACCCCAATGCCTTTTCCACATGGAAGCGCACTGTATTTGCCACGCTTTCCGCCACAGAATTGATGCGTGTGCCGTATTCCACGATCACATGAATATCGATATGGATCTCGTCCTCTTTGTAATGGACGGATATGCCGCGAGAAGGTTCGCGTGTAATGGTGGAGACGATACCGTCTGCCAGATTTTTTGGAGCCAACCCCACTACGCCGTAAGACTGAAGGGTGGCATGATACGCGATCGTTGCCACCGCGTTCGGCGAGACATGGATCCCGCCCAAGGATGTAGTTTCTTCGCCCATAGGTTCCTCATTCATTATTTTTCAGACCTAAGTGTCTGATTTATTGTCGTTCAACCTGCGTCAGGAACGGCAAAAAGAGCGCAGCCGCCCCATTTTTATTTCCTGTTCCTATTTTAACATCTTATCTTGAAGTTGGTTGCGTTCTATGGTAAAATGCCGTGCCCTTGAAAAGGGTATAGGACTTATTTGCAAGGAAAGACGAGAAAGAAAGGATTTCAAACATGGCAAAGTGCAATCACTGCGGCAAGGCAACTACCTTCGGTCACAACCGCTCCTTCTCTCAGCGTGCCACCAACCGCACGTTCAAACCCAACCTCCAGAAGGTTTCGGTGATGGAGAACGGTCGCCTCGTGAAGAAGACGCTGTGCGCCAAGTGCATCAAGACGCTCGGCAAATCTGCAGCGTAAGGTTCGCTCTCTTTTGACTCAAGAATCGCGGCGCGTAAGCGCCGTGATTTTTGTTTTAACGATGAAACGGGCAGGGTTCTCCTGCCTCTAGCTATTTAATGTCTCTTTCAACGCCCGCACCCCTGCCCCGCTGCCTTGCGGATGTTTGAATGCCGCATTCCCGGTCACGAACACATTTGCCCCTGCTTTCTTCATTAGTGGAAGTGTTTCAGCATTAATACCACCGTCCACTTCGAGGTGAGCCGCAGAACGAAGGGAATTCAACTTGGCGCGGATCTCTTCAACTTTATCCATCATCTCTGGCATGAATTTCTGCCCCGAAAACCCTGGAACGACGCTCATGACAAGGACAAGGTCAACAAGCGGGAGGACATGATCGATCGCAGAAGCTGGGGTGGCTGGGTTCAACGTCACACCGGCTGTGCAACCATAGGATTTGATCTGCTCGATCACTTTGGGTAGATCTGGGCAAGTTTCCACATGAACGGTAATGTTATTCACACCCGCCTCTGCAAATGCAGGAATATATTTCTCCGGCTCGGAAATCATGAGGTGTGCATCTAGTGGAAGTTTGGCAACCCGCCGCAGTGACCGGACGAATAACGGTCCGATGGTGATGTCGGGAACGAAGTGTCCATCCATGACATCGACATGGATCCAATCGGCACCGGCAGATTCAATGGCGGCGACTTCATCCGCGATGTGAGCAAAATCAGAAGCGATAATAGAGGGAGCAAGAAGATAGTTGGTCATTATCAAAAAAGACCTGACAGGTTAACTGTCAGGTCTATCCATTAACTTGGTGGGAAATAGGAAAAGTAGACCAGAAGCCCGAATGGAATAAGTCCACCCCATGCCAATACAGCGACCAAGCCCAGTCCAACGGCGATCCAGTCAATAGGTTCGGCGGGGAATTCTTCTTCACGATAGGCAGGAACAGGTTCCGGCTGAATCGTCTGAGGCGGATATGGAGGCTGGTAATACTGTTGAGGAGCAGGTTCTGGCTGAGGTCGCGGTTGACTCGGAGGGGTGAGTCGTTCCGCAATATCCTGTTTGATGGTGATCACTGGCTGTGAAGGCGGTTCTTTTTGAGGCTTGGCAGGAACAGGCTCGGTGCCAAATTTTTGAAGAACACGTCCAAGTTGGTCGGCAGTTCGATAACGCGCTGCCGGTTCCTTGGAAAGAACCTTCATCACAATTTCTTCGAGAGTTGGTGGAATATCGGGAACGTATTCGCTAATGGGCAACGGGCGGGCGGAGATGTGCAGTCGCGCAAGTTCGTCAGCCGTGGAGGCGGTGAATGGAGTTGTACCCGTAAGAATCTCATAGAGAACGACGCCAAGTGAATAGACATCGGATGCCGGTGTGGGTGCTTCGCCTGCAGCTTGCTCAGGAGCAAAGTACAGCGGGGACCCCCAAACCACATCGTTGCGTTCGCCGGGTTTGATGGTAGCCAACGCACGGGCAATGCCAAAGTCGGTGACCTTGAGCCGCATATCTTTTGAAACGAGCATGTTGTGTGGTTTGATATCGCAGTGGACCAAACCAGCTCGATGCGCATACCCCACCCCAGCACAGGCCTGGATCATGAGCGGTATCCCCTGTTCATATGGGAAACGCCCGCGGTCACGGACCAGTTGTTTCAGGTCTTTGCCGGGGACGTGCTCCATCACGATGTAAAGCAATTCATCTGCAGACCCAAAGTCGTGGACGGTCACAATATTTGGGTGAGAGAGGTTTGCCGCAGAACGCGCTTCAAGCCAAAACTGCTTCTGGAAATTCTCGTTGGTGGAATATTCCTTGCGCAAGACCTTAATGGCAACAGGACGGTCCAGCACCACATCGCGAGCGCGATACACGTTCGCCATGCCGCCGGAGCCCAGCACTTCTTCAAGTTGATATCGGTCGTTTAGTAATGCGCCTTGGGTCATTGTAAGAGGATTATACCGTGAGTTGGTTTGGTAAGGTGTGGACGAGGAAAAAAGGCGATTTGTTCCTTTTAATTGTCGCATGAACTAGGTTAACAGGTCTGTAAATGGCAAAACAACTTATTTCATTGTCATGTTGAACATCCTCATATGATAATTAGCCGCGTTCCTTACTGATTTCACCTGTTATTCTCAAATCGTTTACAATATGGAACGCTGTATTAGGAGAATCCTTCATGTTAGGCGAACCCATCCTTGTTATGCTTGTTGAAGATAATGCTGACCACGCTGAACTCGTCATCCGAACGATGGAGAGTCATCACATCCCCACCCGAATTCAGCATCTGACGGATGGTGAAGCAGCGTTGGATTATCTGCTACGGCGTAATAACTACAGCGATCCTGAGACCAGCCCTCGCCCACATATGATCCTTTTGGACCTGCGCCTGCCGCGAGTGGACGGGCTTGAAGTCCTGCGCATCATAAAAGAGGAAGAGGAACTCAGGAGCATTCCGGTGGTCATTCTAACGACATCTGAAGCTGAAAAAGATGTCATGCATGCATATGAAAACTATGTAAATAGTTATCTTGTAAAACCGGTTGGGTTTGAAGATTTTAGTAACTTAATGAAAGACCTTGGCGTATATTGGCTGGGCTGGAACAAACAAATTCGCGCTTAATCTCTCATGTCTAACGAGACAATTCAAATTCTATTAGTAGAAGACGAAGATCCACATGCGGAACTGATTCAACGTTCCTTCGAAGACCAAGGAACGGAATTTCAGATCCATCGTGTGCGTTCGCTTAGTGAAGCCCGTGAACATCGGCGCATCAACGAACCGCGTTTGATCATCGCCGATTGGCGCCTTCCAGATGGGGAAAGCCTTGAACTGTTGCCAAATCATCGTGACCCGCTTGCCACGCCCATCATCTTAATGACAAGTTATGGCAATGAGCGCATCGCGGTTGAAGCGCTCAAATCGGGTGCGTTGGATTATGTGGTCAAATCCCCCGAATCCATGTTAGACATGCCACATCTGGCGCGCAAAGCCCTCGACCAATGGAAAGCACGTGCAGACCGCATCCACATGCAGGAAGCGCTCTCTGAAAGCGAAGCGCACTTCCGTCTGTTGGCAGAGAACGCCAGCGACATGATCACCCGCCTCAATACAGATGGGCATATGTTCTATGTCTCCCCTGCTTGCAAAACCATTCTCGGTTATAAACCTGAAGAGATGGTGGGAGTAAATAGTTTTGACCTGATCTCCCCCGAAGACCATCCACAACTAAAAGAACTCTTCAAACAAAAACCTGGCGATGCGCCCTACACTGTTATCTATCGTGCCAAACACAAGGAAGGGTATTACGTTTGGCTTGAAACATCGGCAAGAGCGATCCTCGATCACAACACAAAAGAAGTCATCGAAATTCAAGCGGCATCTCGTGACATCACCGAACGAAAACGAGCGGAAGAAGCCCTGCAACTTGCCCATGACCAACTAAGAGATGCCTACGAACGGACCATTGAAGGCTGGGTCCGCGCGCTCGACTTGCGAGACCGTGAAACAGAGGGACACACCCAACGCGTAACCGAGATCACCATCAAAGTGGCTCAACAGCTTGGCTTCAGCGAGGAAGAGCTCTCTCACATCAAACGAGGCGCATTGCTTCATGATATGGGAAAGATCGCCATCCCTGATGAAATCTTGCAAAAGCCGGGTCCGCTCAACGAAATAGAATGGGAACGTATGCGCCAGCACCCCATGTATGCATTTGAGATGCTCTCCCCCATTGCCTATTTGAATCCGGCACTGGATATTCCGTTCTATCATCACGAACGCTGGAATGGCAGCGGCTACCCACACGGATTGAAAGGGGAAAGAATTCCGCTCTCTGCCCGCCTCTTTGCCATCGTTGACGTTTGGGACGCGTTACGCAGTGACCGCCCATATCGTAAAGCGCTTCCTCGTGAACAGGTCATCGAATATCTGAGTGAAAATGCGGGCATCCTCTTTGACCCCACACTTGTTGATGTCTTCTTGAAATTCGTCGACAAAAACAACTTGTGATTTGACACGCCCCCCTTCATCGGGTATCCTTGCGCCTGTCTGGGCAGGCCCGGCGCGGCGAAGCCTTTCGAACCCCGCCAGGATCGAAAGATAGCAACGGTAAGGAAGAGTCTTCGGGTGCCGCCGGTCGCCTGCTCGGATATTTTTTTAAGAAGCGCACCGAATGGTGCCATATACCCAACAGGTATAATCTCCCCATGTCTTCCACAAAAATCATTATGGCATTGATTGCACTCGTCATTGGCGTTGGGCTTGGGCTGGTGTATGGCTGGATCATTGACCCGGTTGAATATACCGACGTCACTCCCGATGTCTTACGTGAAGATTACCGCGTAGACTATGTGCTCATGACTGCTGAAGCCTACCAAACCGATTTCGATGCCGCCGCTGCTGCGCGACGCATTGCCCAACTTGGCAGCCAGCCCCCTGCTGAGATCGTCTCCTCTGCTTTGACGTATGCCAACGTAAACGGTTTTACGCAAGATGAGATCCGCACTTTGCAAACTCTCTTAACCGCCATGCAGACTTATCAACCGGATGGCAGCCTCAACCCATGAAACAATTTCTGCAAAACAGCATCCTTCAGATCGTCCTCGCGCTTCTTATTGGATTTGGGCTTGGTCTGACCTACTCATGGCTTCTCTCCCCTGTAACCTATGTGGATGCGCATCCGGCTCTCTTGCGCGCAGATTTCAAAGACCAATACCGCATCATCATCGCTGTATCGTACGCTTCCAATAAAGACTTGCCGCGTGCTCAAGCCCGCCTGAACCTGCTTGGAGATGCAGACCCAGTGAGCGAACTCAGCGCACAAGCACAACGTATGCTGGCGGCAGGTGAAGCCTTTGAAGAGACCCGTCCGCTTGCGCAACTGGCAACCGACTTGAGGCAGGGGTACGTCAGCGAACCTTTTACAGCAACACCTTTCCCCACGTTTAACACACCCAGCGTTCAGTTTACATTCACGCCCACTGAAAGTGAACCCCAGCCCGAGGTCAGCGAAGAGGCGACGGTTACTCCGGCAGCGCCAACGGTCTTCTTCGAACAAACACCGCTGACTCCGCTCGTACAAGCCACGCTGACATTGCGTCCCACCTTCACACCCACGGCGGGTCCCGGTGCTCCATTCGTGCTCATGAGTCAAGAGACGGTCTGTGAGCCGGGCATGTCGAAGGTGATGCAATTCGTTCTCTTGAATGCGAAGAGAGAGCAAGTGCCCGGAGCAGAGATCATTGTGACATGGAATCAGGGTGAAGACCGTTTCTTCACTGGGCTCAAACCTGAACTGGGTGACGGGTACGCAGACTTCATGATGGAAGCAGGCACGGTCTACAACATTCGCGTGGTTACTGGCGGTGCTTTTGTCGCTGATGTCCGTGCGCCAGATTGCACAGACCCGAACGGCGCAGCATACCCCGGCGGGATTTTGCTTACATTCCAACAGCCATAGTTCTTGCAACCAATCATGTGTTCAATCGTTATATCCTTCAGATAAATTTCAAGGAGTAACACATGAACACATCCTATTCTGAACAAAAGCCCGGGCTTGTGACCGCCATTGCACTTATGACGCTTGTGAGCGGCATTATCAATCTCTTTTGGGGTTTTGTTGCATCAGCGACTGCACTTGGCACTATTATCGGCGTGGTTTGTCTGCCCATCACCATCCTGCCCACGATCCTTGGTGTATTTGAGATCATCTTTGCAGCCAAACTTCTAAGCGCCCAACCCCAACCCGTTCAGCCTTCAACATCCATCGCGGTTTTCGAAATTCTCACCTTTGTCATGGGGAACGTCTTCTCAATGGTGGTTGGTATCCTCGTCTTGATCTTCTACAACGACCTGACGGTGAAAGATTACTTCGCTCGCCTCAATGCCGCGCCCGTTATCGTATCGGCACCGGCGGCGCCTATTGCTCCGGTTGTGGGGCCAGAACCGGTTCCAAGTCCTGAGGCGGTAGTTGAATCCACACCTGAAGAACCTGCTCAACCCGAAAAG
>Ga0075012_10001163_pt1 | contig 27279 bp, 22 predicted proteins | sample All_14_2_FD_71474 | JGI IMG/M metagenome (GOLD analysis project Ga0075012, IMG submission 71474) | Freshwater microbial communities in response to fracking from Pennsylvania, USA - Allegheny Zone_MetaG_DW_15 | ecosystem: Environmental > Aquatic > Deep subsurface > Groundwater > Drilled...
CTGTTTGCGGGCCTGAAGTTCAAGCATGCGCTCTTCGATGCTGCCTTGCACCACCAGCTTGTACACGAATACCGGCTGGTCCTGGCCGATGCGGTGGGCGCGAGCGGTCGCTTGTTCCTCCACGGCGGGGTTCCACCATGGATCCATATGGATCACGGTATCGGCAGCGGTCAGGTTCAAGCCGATGCCTCCCGCCTTCAGGCTGAGCAATAACACGGGTGCATCTTGTGCCTGAAACCGCTGCACCACGCTGCCACGTTCCTTTGAAGGTGTTTTTCCGGTCAGTCTGAGAAACGGCAACGACAACATCTGCAGTTGTTCTGCAACCAAGTCCAGTAGCTCGGTGAACTGTGAGAACACCAGCACACGACGGCCTTCTTCCACCAGCGCGGGCAGCATGTCTACCAGCAGTTCCAGCTTGGCGCGCTCCATAGTGGGGCCTGCCTTGTTGCCTTTGACCAGATGCGGGTCACAACAGACTTGGCGTAGCTTGAGCAGCGCATCCAGAATGCTGATCTGTGCGGCGTTGAAATCCTGGCGTTGCAGCACCCTGCGCACTTGTTTGTCGGCCGCTACGCGCACGCTCTCGTACAGCTCACGCTGTTGGCCCTGCAATTGCACCCACTTGATGATTTCCGTGCGAGGTGGCAGTTCGCTGGCCACGTCCTGCTTGCGCCGACGCAGGATGAAGGGGCGCACGCGTTGAGCGAGCAGGCCGGCGCGCAGGGTTTCGCCGTTCTCTTCAATCGGTTTGCGCCAGTTGGCTGCAAATTGGCGCGAGTCGCCCAAAAAGCCTGGCATGAGCCAGTCAAATTGCGCCCACAACTCGCCAAGATGGTTCTCCATGGGGGTGCCGGTCAGGCACAGGCTGTGCCGGGTTTGCAATCGGCGCAGGGCGCGGGCGCTGCGACTACCGGCGTTCTTCACCATCTGTGCCTCGTCCAAGATCACCAGGTGAAAACACTGCGCAACCAGAGCATCCACGTCGCGCCACAGCAGTGCGTAGGTGGTCAGCACCAGATCGTGATCTGACATGTGCGCAAACAAATCCTCACGCTGCGACCCTTGAAGGGTGAGCAGGCGCAGATCGGGTGCCATGCGCCGGCACTCGGCCTGCCAGTTGAAGATCAATGAGGTGGGTAGCACCACCAGCACTGGTAGGTCAAGTCGCCCCGCGTGCTTTTCTGTCAGCACATGGGCCAAAGCCTGGGCGGTTTTGCCCAGGCCCATATCGTCGGCCAGGATGCCCCCCAGGTTATGGGTACGCAAGTATTGCAACCAGGCCAAGCCCTCGACCTGGTAGGGGCGTAGTTGCACTTGCAGGCCTTGCGGTGCCGTCACGGGTTGAGGTGTACCGATAGCCTTCAAGCGCTTGGCAAGCTTGGTCAAGCCTGCCTCACCCTCCAGTTGCCAGGTGTTGTGAGGACCCACGCGGTGAGTGTCAAGCAGGCTGGCACGCAAGGCGTCGAGTCGACGTGCTTCCCAGGCACCCAAGTGCAACAAGCTCTGGTGTTGGTTGCGTGTCGGGTCGGTCAGGAGATCGACCATGGCGCCGATGATGGCTTTGAGTGGTGCGGCCGGGGCGTCCATGCGCTTGCCACCCGGCGCGCGCAAGGACACGATCGCCAGGTCGTCAATGGCAGCGACTTGTGTCGCGTTGAGCCAGCGGGCGTCGCGGCGCAGCAGATCGGCCAGCATGGGGACCAGGTCCAGCGTCTGGCCGTCGATCTCGATGCCCAGGCTCAACAGCCAGGCCCCTTCACGGTCAGGGAGTTGCAGCTTGTCGAGCCCACGCGCGGGCTTGATCAGACGGCTGTCAAGTTCTTTGCCCACTATGTCACCGGTGTCGGGGCTCACCAACAGCTTCCAGCGTTGCACTGGCACGCTTTCGTGCGCAAAGCCGGGCTGCACCACCATCGACCAGCCTTTGGCCTGCAGTTGCGGTATCTGGTCGGCCCAGAAGTCGCCAAAGAACTCTTCTTGTGGCAGTGTCCATACCGGGCCTAGCACGGGTCTGTGAGCACGACTGCGCCATTGAAAGGCGCTTTCTGCCAAGGGGACAAAACCCATCTCCCACACGAGGTCCATGGCATCGGCTTCGGCTGCCAGATCGCGCTGCATGTGTACCACCGGCCCGCCGGTGTCAAACAGTTCCACAGTGGCAGGCGCACGGTTGTTGAGGATGGAGGTGGGCGCGGGCGTTTGCCAGCGATCCCCGGCTTGCGTCTGATAGGTCCAGTCGAACTGGGCCAGGGTCACACTGTCCCCACGCGGGCCGAGTTTGCCTTGAGGCTTGAGGCCGAGCAGCCCATGGCCACGGTCCAGCGTTTGCAAGCTAATGCGGGGGCGGAAGTGGCCGATGACGCTGTTGCCATCGGATGCCATCACAGGTGATGGTTCAGCCGCAGTCGGCGGGTCCATTCGCAGGATGGCCATGACGCGACTCGCGTCTGCATCGGCCAGGGTAGGAAGCGTCTTTAAAGTGGCTGCATCTGCCTTGCGCCGCAGCGCTTGCACCCACATGGCGACGGTGCTATCAGGTGCGTCAGCGTGGGGTGGCCGGTTCTGTGGGCTGAGGCGAGAGGGGGGCATGCGGGAATTGTGCCGCGTGACGACGTCGCCTGAGGACAAATGCCAAAGGGTTGAGGCCGACTCGCGTTTTCTTGTGTTTGCCGATCTGCCTGCCACCTACCTGCTGTTCAATCGAGCGACTCTGATTGCCAGCTATAGACGGTTGTCGCCAACAACATGTAACTGTGATTCAATCCCGGCCATCCATTGTTGGGAAACTGGTCTGTTCAAGAACACACTGTGCCTCTTACAAAGCATTCAGGTACTCGGAGTTTCATGCGCGTAAGGACAACTAAGGCATGGGCTTGTGACATCACAAACGACGAGTCCCCATGCGTCAATTGCCATCTTTTAAAGTGCACCCATGCCGACCACCACTTATCTCACCGCCGCTTTCTACAAATTCGTCACGCTCTCGGACTACGCGTCCCGCAAGGCACCCCTGCTGGCGTTTTGCGAGCAGCGCAAGGTGAAGGGCACCATTCTTTTGGCACGTGAAGGTATCAACAGCACCATTGCTGGTGCGCCCGACGATGTGCACGCGGTGCTGGCCTATTTGCGCAGCGACCCGCTCTTGGCCGACCTGCAACACAAGGAGTCGTTCGCTGAGACAGCGCCGTTTCACCGCATGAAGGTGCGTTTGAAGCAAGAAATCGTCACCATGGGCGTGCCTGGCACAGACCCCACCCACATCGTTGGCACTTACGTCAAGCCGCAGGACTGGAATGCGCTGATTGCCGACCCCGATGTGGTGGTGGTCGACACGCGCAATGACTACGAGGTGGCCATTGGCAGCTTTCGTGGCGCGATAGACCCTCACATCCGTACGTTTTCGGCCTTGCCCGCCTGGACCGAACAGGCGGAGCAACTGCGCCCCACAGCCGATGGCAAAAAGCCGAAAGTGGCCATGTTTTGCACCGGGGGCATTCGCTGCGAAAAGTCTACCGCGTACCTGCGCTCCCAAGGTTATGACGAGGTCTACCACCTCGAAGGCGGCATCCTCAAATACCTGGAGACTGTGCCGCCAGAGGAAAGCCTATGGGAAGGTACTTGTTTTGTCTTTGATGAGCGCGTGTCGGTAGACCACGGCCTGACACCGGGCACCCACAAGCTGTGCCGGGGTTGCCGCATGCCACTGGCGGACGGCGCGCAGGAGTCGCCCCTGTTTGAACTGGGTGTGAGCTGCCCGCGCTGCCATGCCAGCACAAGCGATGTCCAAAAAAGCCGGGCCCGGGAACGCCAGCGCCAATGGGTGCTGGCCAAAGCACGCGGCAACGCCTACATTGGCGAAACCACACCACCGGTGCTCAGCAAACCCCTCCTATCCGACGTCGCCAGCGACTGTTCCCCGACCAGAGCCGCTGACTGATGGCAGCATCGGGGCCAACGATGGCACAGCCACTGTTGCCACTGCCCGTTCTGTATTCGTTTCGACGTGGCCCCTACGCCATGCGCGCCCGCCTGGCACTGGCAGCCAGCGGTATGGTGTGCGAGCTGCGCGAGGTGGTGCTCGCACACAAGCCTGCCGCGCTGCTGTTGGCTTCGCCCAAAGGCACGGTGCCTGTTCTGGTGTTGCCAAACGGCACCGTCCTGGAGCAAAGCCTGGACATCATGCTGCATGCCCTGCGCCAAAGTGATCCATGGCAGTGGCTACCCGCATCCGCACAGGATCTCAGCGCCACGCTCGCCCTCATTGCCCAGTGCGACGGCAGTTTCAAGGCCAATCTCGACCGCTACAAATACCCCAACCGCTACGCTCTCCCTGACGGCCTAGGTGATCGCGCCGAGGGCGCCGTGTTTTTGCACATGCATCAACGATGCACTGGCGACTCAGCGTTTTCTGCACGGCACACACTTCGGTCTGGCCGATGCCGCCATAGCACCTTTTGTGCGCCAGTTTGCGCACACCGATAGCGCCTGGTTTGCCAGCCAGCCGTGGTCAGCGCTTGGCGCCTGGCTGACTGCGTTTGAAACGTCAACGGCGTATTTGCAGGTGATAGACAAAGTACCGACTTGGTTTGAAGGCCAATCGCCGTGGCGATTTCCAGCCCTGTAACCGATATTTGTTCGATCACCAGGCGTGCAGGCCTGGCGCACAACACAATGAAGAAGCACCTGCTGACCAATGAGACTGAGCCCACTTACGCAAGGCGGGCCGTCGTATAGGTGCACCCCAGTCAACGTTCCCCATATGAAACTGATTGGACGTCCGCTTTAGGATGAGCAACTCAAATGCATGGAGGGCAACTTTGGGCCGACTGCTACGGCAAGTCCAGTTCAGCCACCGCTTGAAAAAGCAGTCATTTGAACTGACGCATCAGGGTTTATCCTAATAAAGCAATCGTTTGCGCAATCGTTTGCGAGTATAGAATTCGCCTCGAAGGTGTCCAAGATGCATGCTGAATCTTCTTTTTCGCCTTCATGGGGTCAAAGGCCTGTTGGCAGTCAAAAATTTAAGGAGTTCCTCTCATGAAATTCACCCGTCGCGCTGTTCAAGCCACTATCGCTCTTGGTTTGCTGGGTGGCTTGTTTGCCACACCAGGCTTTGCCCAAGACAAACCCAAAGTCGCCCTTGTCATGAAGTCGTTGGCCAATGAGTTCTTTCAGACCATGGAGGCCGGTGCACAGGCGCACAACAAGGCAAATGCATCCGAATACACCTTGGTCTCCAACGGCATCAAGAATGAGACTGACACGGCTGCCCAGATCCGGATGGTTGAGCAAATGATTGCGCAAAAAGCCAACGCCATCGTGATCGCACCGGCGGACTCCAAAGCCCTGGTGCCCGTGCTGAAAACGGCGATCGATAAAGGCATTCTGGTGGTCAATATCGATAACCAGCTCGACCCGGCCGTCCAGAAGGAAAAAGGTATCCAGATTCCATTTGCAGGTCCAGACAACCGCACAGGCGCCAAGCTGGTGGGTGACTACCTGGCCAAGCAACTCAAGGCGGGCGACAAGGTGGGCATCCTGGAAGGCGTGTCAACCACCTTCAACGCCCAGCAACGCACCTTGGGCTTCAACGATGCCATGAAGGCCGCCAGCGTGTCGGTTGTTGGCGTGCAGTCTGGTGATTGGGAAATCAACAAAGGCAATACCGTTGCCTCCGGCATGCTGCGTGAACACCCCGATCTCAAAGCCTTGTTGGCCGGTAACGACAACATGGCCATCGGTGCCGTAGCTGCGGTCAAGGCCGCAGGTAAAACCGGTAAGGTGATGGTGGTGGGATACGACAACATTGATGCTGTGAAGCCGATGCTGAAAGATGGTCGCATGCTCGCCACCGCCGACCAATTTGGCGCGAAGCAGGCCGTGTTTGGTATCGAAATCGCTTTGAAAGCGCTGAAAGAGAAGAAAAAGCAATCTGAAATGCCAGCTGCCATCCAGACCGACGTGGTGTTGGTGACCAAAGACAGCAAGTAAACCGGTTTCCGGTTCCCGGGCGTGCGGCGGGGGGATGTTGATTTGGTAGCAAACAGGCCCCCGCCTGGCACGCACTTAGCCGATAGTTGACAGGAATTCCACGTCGGCTATCCAGCACGTTGACACCTGAATGGACCCCTGCCATGCCGTCTTCCTTTGACTCTGCTGCGCCAGTACTGACGGTCGAAGCCGTAGGTAAAACCTACATCACCCCGGTTTTGCAGGGCGTTAACCTGAATTTGCGTCCTGGGGAAGTGCTTGCCTTGACGGGTGAAAATGGCGCGGGCAAAAGCACGCTGGCGAAAATCATCTGTGGACTTGAGTCACCCAGCCAAGGGACGATGAACCTCGCCGGGACGGTGTTTTTACCGAGCTCCCGGCGTAACGCCGAGAGCTTTGGCGTGCGGATGGTCATGCAGGAACTCAGCCTGATACCAACCTTGACCGTCGCGGAAAATTTACTCTTGGTGGAAATTCCGAACCGTGGCAAGTGGCAAGCCAACTGGATTGACCGTGCCCAGCTCAATGCTTTGGCCGCGCAAAAACTTGCCAAAGTAGGTATGCAGGCCATCAATCCAGAAGCCCTCGTGTCTCAGCTGGGAATTGGTCAGCAACAAATGGTTGAGATTGCCCGCAACCTGCAGGACGACACCCGGGTGTTGATACTGGACGAGCCAACCGCGATGCTCACACCGAGCGAAACCAGCCACCTGTTTGAGCAGATTGCCCGGCTCAAGTCTCAAGGGGTGGCGATCATTTATGTGTCGCATCGGCTGGAGGAACTGAAGGCCATTGCCGATACTTTGGCCGTTCTGCGCGACGGTCATCTGGTCAAGGTTTGTCCCGTCGACAGTGTCACGGAAGATGACATCATCCAGTTGATGGTGGGCCATTCTGTTTCACAAGATCTGGAGCGACCGCGCCGGCCCCGCGGCCACCTGTTGCTCAGTGCCAAAGACATCGGCAGGGGCCGCTTGGTCAAGCACATCAGCCTTGATCTCTACGCCGGAGAGGTGTTCGGTCTGGCGGGACTCGTGGGTAGCGGGCGCACTGAAGTCGTTCGGTTGCTGTTTGGTGCCGATGCGAACGAACACGGTGAGATCACTGTTTTTGAGAACGCACCTGGGCAACCGATTCGATCCAAGGTCAAAAAATGGGCCTCGCCGTTGGCAGCCATTGCAGCAGGCATCGGCCTCGTCACGGAAGACAGAAAGTCCCAGGGCTTGCTGCTCACCCAGCCCATCCGCATCAACACAACCTTGAGTGATGTTGGCGCAGTCTCCAAAGCGGGTTGGTTGCAACGGGCGCGCGAGACCAAGATCGTCAAAGAATTGATACAACGCCTGTCTCTGCGGTGCAACTCCATGGAACAGAACGTGGGCACGCTCAGTGGTGGGAATCAGCAAAAAGTCATTGTGTCGCGCTGGTTGCACAGGAACTGCGACATCCTCTTGCTCGATGAACCCACACGTGGCGTCGATGTCGGGGCAAGAGCAGAAATCTATTCTGAACTGGAGCAGATGGCGCAGTCAGGCAAAGCCTTGCTCATGGTGTCCAGCGACCTGCGCGAGCTGATGCAAATGGCTGACCGGATCGGCGTCATGAGCAACGGGCAGTTGGTCACCATTTTTGACCGTGGACAGTGGACTGAAAAGTCACTGCTGGCAGCGGCATTCAACGATGCCCATCATTCAACAGAGCCTTTGGCGGCTTGAGTTCGCGGGTTCTTTCCTGTCATTTTTTTATTGATCGCCACCATGACTACCTCATTAAAGCAAGGAGCCACAGGCTCTGCACGCGGGCAATTGGCAACCTACCTGGGACTTGCTGCCGTTTTGCTGGGTATGGTTATATTCTTCGGCAGCCTGAGTGAATATTTCTTCAGCGTTGCCACATTCCTGGCGATCGCCAACGAGATTCCAGCGTTGCTGGTGATGTCGGTCGGCATGACGTTTGTCCTCATCATTGCCGGTATCGACCTGTCCGTCGGTTCGGTGCTGGCGTTGTCGGCAGCCGCAGCGGCAAACGCGATTTTGCAGTGGCACTGGGGTAGCGTACCTGCTGCACTTCTGGGGCTTGCGGTCGGCTTGGCCTGCGGCGCTTTCACCGGCTGGGTCTCGGTGGCCTGGCGACTCCCGTCCTTCATCGTGTCCCTGGGCATGTTGGAGGCAGTGCGCGGTGGTGCTTATGTCTTGACGGACTCAAGAACGCAGTATGTGGGCGACGCGATGGCGGGTCTGGCAACGCCGTGGCTGGCGGGCATTTCTACCGCTTTTTTTATCGCGATAGCGCTGGTTTTCGTCGCTCAAATCGTGCTGACGAAAACTGTTTTTGGGCGCTATGTGGTGGGCATAGGCACCAACGAAGAAGCGATGCGCCTGGCAGGCATCAACACCAGCCCGATTCGTATCGCTGTGTTTGCGTGTACTGGTTTACTGGCTGGTCTGGCGGGTTTGATGCAATCCGCCCGGCTGGAAGCGGCAGATCCCAACTCGGGCACCGGTATCGAATTGCAGGTGATTGCGGCCGTGGTGATTGGCGGCACCAGCCTGATGGGTGGGCGTGGCTCGGTGATCAACACCTTGTTTGGTGTCTTGATCATCGCTGTGCTTGAGGCTGGTCTGGCACAGATCGGCGTGAGTGACCCCAGCAAACGCATCATCACCGGGTGTGTCATTGTGGTGGCGGTCATCATTGACACGCTGCGCCAAAAACGCGGCGCTGCAGTCTAAGATACTCAATTTTTAGCAAATGGCTTCGATAAAAGACGTGGCTTTGAAAGCCAATGTGTCCACCACCACCGTCTCGCATGTGGTGAATAGCACGCGATTTGTGAGCGACAAGGTTCGCCACGCGGTGGAACTGGCCATCCGGGAGTTGAACTATGTGCCCAGTGCTGTGGCGCGCAGCCTCAAAAGCAACACCACCAAAACCATTGGGATGCTGATACCCAATTGTTCCAACCCGTACTTCGCAGAAATCGTCCGCAGCGTGGAGGACCATTGTTTTGGTGCGGGATACGCGCTTATTTTGTGCAACACCGACGATGATCCGCACCGGCAAGCCGCCTACCTGCAGCTCATTTCCGAGAAGCGCATTGATGGCGCGATCATCATCTCGACTGGTGACGATGAAGATTTGCTGCGGTTACTGGAAGGCTTGCCCATCCCCACGGTGCTGCTTGACCGCGAGATCAAGGAAGTCAATTGCGATCTGGTGGAAACCGCGCATTGGCAGGGTGCCCTGATGGCAACCGAACACCTCATTGAACTGGGTCACCACCAGATAGCCTGCCTGGCCGGCCCCGCCAACCTCAACTCAAGCGCCCAGCGCGTAGAGGGTTGGCGTGCGGCGTTGGCCAAGAGCGGCCTGACCGACGAAGCTGCCCACTTGCTGTGGCAAAGTGACTTCACCAGCCGAGGTGGCTTCACGACCATGCAGACCATCCTGCGGTCACCCCAGGTACCCACCGCCGTTTTTGTCTGCAACGACCTGATGTGTATTGGTGCGCTGAGTGCTGCCCATCAAGCAGGTGTCCGGGTACCCCAGGACATCTCGCTGATCGGGTTTGATGACATTGAATTGGCAGGATTTGCCAGCCCGCCCTTAACCACCATTGCGCAACCCAAGCACCGTATTGGCGTTACCGCCGTCGACATGGTGCTGGAACGTATTCAAGGGGGTAGGGTTGAAGCACGACAGGTGATTCTTCAGCCTGAATTGATGGTTCGAAATTCAACGGCAAGACTCAATCCCCAAAAGTGACCCAACAGGTAGAAGCAATGCCCCCCGCCATGACACAGATAACCCCCAAAATTGTTTGCCTCGGCAGCCTGAACATGGACCTGGTGATCCGGGTGCCGCGAGCGCCCGCTGAGGGCGAGACCGTTCAAGGCGACTCCATCCGGTATGTGCCGGGTGGCAAGGGCGCCAATCAGGCCGTCAGTTGTGCCCGCCAGGGCGCCAGGGTCAGCATGCTGGGCCGGGTTGGCCCTGACCATCATGGTGAGGGCCTTTGTGAGGCGCTCAAACAAGACGGGATTTTGATCCGGGGCGTCACGGTTGATCCGGATGAATCGACCGGTGTTGCCCTGGTGATGGTGGAAGAAGGCGGACTCAACCGCATCGTGGTGATTGCCGGTGCCAACGGCAAGCTCAGTCTTGACGAATCACAACTGGTTCAGGAACTGAGCGATGCGCAGTTTTTGGTCATGCAGTTTGAAGTGCCCATGCCGCAGGTGGTGCAGGCAGCCACCGTGGCGCGCCGCCTGGGATGCAAAGTTGTTCTGAACCCGTCACCTGCAAAGCCGTTGCCTGAAGAACTGTGGCCGCTGGTGGATGTCATGGTCGTGAATGAAACCGAGGCGCGGTTCCTGACCGGTTTGTCGCCAGACACCGACCCGCAGGTAGCAGCGGCGGTGGGGCGGCAGTTAATGGCCAAAGGTGTGGCCCAAGTGGTCGTCACGCTGGGTGCTCTGGGGGCCGTGGCCACAGACGCGGGTGGCAGCACCTACCATCCAGCGCCTCGGGTCAACGTTGTCGACACCACGGCGGCAGGCGATACATTTTTGGGTGTCGTCACTGTGGGCTTGGCCCGCGGTCAGAGTTTGAGCGCCAGTGTTGATATGGGTATCCGTGCGTCGACACTGTGCATTCAGACCATGGGTGCCCAGCCGTCGATACCCACGCTCGCACAAACCCTGCAAAACGCATCTGTTCCGTCCTGGATAACGCTATGAAACGCCATCTTTTACTCCATGCAGAGCTCTCGCATGTGATCGCCACCATGGGTCACGGCGACATGTTGGTTCTTGGTGACGCCGGTCTTCCGATACCGGTGGGCCCCAACGCGCCCCAGCGTATCGACCTGGCCGTGTGCCCGGGTACGCCTGGGCTGCAAGACGTGCTGCGGGCCGTGCTGTCTGAACTGCAGGTTCAAAGCACGGTGATTGCGACAGAGGCATTGGATGCCGGCTGTGCGCCAGCTTGGTACACGAACCAGTTGAGTTTGACGCCCAAAACGGTCAGCCATGAGGAGTTCAAAAAGGTATGTGGTACCGCACGCGCCATGGTGCGAACGGGTGAGTGCACACCTTACGCGAACATCATTTTGGTGTCTGGTGTGACGTTCTGATGCCTTGAATGCATAGACCTGGGCCGTAGCCTGCCGGGCCGATCATGCGCGTCTCGGTGGGCGAGATGCCAAGGCGCGCAGCCAGTTCCTCGCTGGTGGCGGCGCTTCCCATGCGCGCGCACGCTGCTGGTGCGCGCGCGGGGCCAAGATCGCATCGGCGTGGCCGGTATCATCTCGGCCGTGCTTCAGTACTACAAGAATTTCATGCCCCGCAGCGGCTCACGCGACGTGGACAGCTTTCTGCTCGCCGCCGCAGTTGGCGCGTTTTGCAAGGAAAATGCGTCAACTTTCGGCGCCGAAGTCGGCTGCCAGGTTGAGGTCGGATCGGCCTGCGCGATGGCTTCTGTCAAGGCGACCAACGCCGCACAACTCGCGCTGCGTGGTGATGGTGCGCACGCCATCTCATTCGGCCAGGTGATCCCTGCTGTGCGCGACACTGGCCGTGACGTGCTGGACAAATACCAGGAAACCTCCCACGGCGGTCTCGCCGTCAGCCTCCCCGAGTGCTGAGAACGCCACCCTCGCGCCCCGTGCAGCCCCGCCCGGGCACACCCCCTTCATACCAACAGAATTACCCACAAAGAGATTCACTCATGAACAACACGAACCCCACGGCTCTGCAGCGACTGATGCGCCTGAGCCTCATTGCCCAGATCACGATCGGCCTGGTCTTGGGCATCGCTCTGGCCCTGATCGCACCCGGCGCGACCCCATCCGTCGCGATACTGGGAGACCTCTTCATCTCCGGCCTGAAGTCGGTCGCGCCAGTCCTGGTGTTCATCCTCGTGATGGCCGCCATCGCCAGTCACGAACATGGTCAGCCGACCCATATTCGCCCGATCCTGATGTTGTATGTTGTTGGCACGTTGGCCGCTGCCCTGGTGGCCGTCATCGCCAGCTTCAGCTTTCCAACCACGCTGGTCCTGAGCGCACCGCCGGCCGCTGGCACACCACCGAGTGGCATCGTGGTCGTGCTCAAGAACCTGTTGCTGAGCATATTTACCAGTCCGGTCAAAGCCCTGCTGGAAGGCAACTTCATCGGCATCCTGGCGTGGGCGGTCGCCCTTGGCATGGCGCTGCGCCACGCCAGTGCTGCCACGCGGACGATGCTCAACGACCTGGCCGACGCGGTGACCGGCATCGTGCAGATGGTCATCCGGTTGGCGCCGCTGGGTATCTTTGGTCTGGTCGCTGGCACGCTGGGTGAATCGGGTTTTGGTGCCTTGCTGGGCTACGCGCATCTGCTGCTGGTCCTCGTCGGTTGTATGCTTTTTGTTGCGCTGGTGATCAACCCGATGATCGTGTTCTGGAAGATTCGCAGCAATCCTTACCCGCTGGTGTTCACCTGCCTGCGTGAGAGCGGCGTGACCGCCTTCTTCACCCGCAGCTCGGCAGCCAATATCCCGATCAACCTTGCACTGTGCAAGCGCATGGGCCTGCACGAGGACACCTATTCGATCACCATTCCGCTGGGCGCCACGATCAACATGGCCGGGGCAGCCATCACGATCTCGGTGATGACCTTGGCCGCCGCGCACACACTGGGCATTCATGTCGATGTACCGACCGCGCTGCTGCTGTGCGTCGTGTCCTCGTTCGCCGCCGCCGGCGTGTCAGGGGTGGCGGGCGGCTCGCTGCTGCTGATCCCGATGGCCACGTCGCTGTTCGGCATTTCGAACGATGTGGCCATGCAGGTGGTGGCGATCGGCTTTGTCATCAGCGTGATACAGGACTCGACCGAGACCGCCCTGAACTCCTCCACCGATGTGCTGCTCACCGCTGTCGGCTGTGCCGCTGAAACGGGCGAACCGTTGAAACTGGCGAGCCATTGAACCTGCCGTGTGAATGATCATTCTGCAACAAGTCAATCGCACGGTTGAGTTGCCGTGCGGTGAGCGATTGATCGGGTGACGTCCGGGAAGGCGTCAGCGCAAGACCGTCGAGATCATGGCGTAGCGGTCCTTGCCTTGTTCCACGTGCACCTTCATGCGTTGACTGTCGATGTCGGTGACTTCAATAAGATCACTTCATTGGCACGCAATCCGGTGCCGTAGGCAAGCGTCACGATCGCCGGACTACGCACCTGAATTTTGGGCGGAATGACTGAAACGGAGATTGCAGTTCGGCGAATGACTGTTATGGAGCAGCCACCCCAAATACCCGCTTCTGGTCGTCACATATCTGCCACGGTCTCCAAGTGTTCACCCGAAACTTGACGTTGGAGGTCTGGATCAAATCGGGCAACCATACAGCTGCCGGTCGTCGCTGTTGAAATCAGCTACCCAAAATTTAATCCTTTTTCAGTTGACAGGCGCCAATAGACCCTTGCGAAGTCGTATTCCTGCTCACTGCAACCCAGCTCCTTAGGCACAAGTGGTGTTCGAATAGATGGGAAGCAGATGACGCTTGCAGTTTGCCGACGGCTAGTCGGTGTCCTTTGAGCTCAGCAACATCCGCCTGAACGCCCGGCGCCATAACGCGCATCCTGCCGATTCCGAAAGAACTCCAATTCAGTCATGATCGGCAGACCAGGATGGGTGATGCGCCGGTGCCGCACATAGGTGGCGTAATCGGGCACCCCCACCATCTGGCGGGCGGCCTGTCCCAGGTATTTGCCTACCGTGGACAGGTCATTGAAGGAGAACAGCCTAGCCATGGGCAGGCATGGCCTGATAGGGTGTTTCACAACTGGTGACTTTGTCCTGCTTGAGAGCTTTCAAACAGGCCACCACGGTGTAGTACATCATGCTGACCACCACAAAGATGAAGAACACGGCCAATGCGGCGTCAAGCTGGTTGTTGAACACAATTTGATGCATCTGCTCCATGCTCTTGGCTGGTGCCAGCACCACGCCTTGGTCAATGGCGGCCTGGAACTTGTTGGCCAGCGCCAGAAAGCCGATCTTCGGATTGGCATCAAACACTTTTTGCCAGCCCGCGGTCAAGGTGCAGATGATCAGCCAACTGGCGGGAAGAATCGTCACCCAGGCGAACTGTTGGCGCTTCATCTTGAACAACACCACCGTGCACAACATCAGTGCGACACCGGCCAGCATCTGGTTGGAGATGCCAAATAGCGGCCACAGGCTGTTGATGCCCCCCAGCGGGTCAACCACGCCCTGGTACAAGATGTAACCCCAGGCGGCCACACACAAAAAGGTGGCGATCAGGCTGGCAACCCAGGAATCGGTTTTTTTCATAGCCGGCACAAAGCTGCCCAGCAAGTCCTGCAGCATGAAGCGACCGGCACGGGTACCCGCGTCACAAGCCGTCAAAATGAACAAGGCCTCAAACAAAATAGCAAAGTGGTACCAGAACGCCATCATGCCGGGCCCACCCAGAACCTGGGAAAAGATCTGCGCCATGCCCACCGCCAGTGTGGGCGCGCCGCCAGCCCGTGACAGGATGGTGGTTTCACCCACGTCCTTGGCGGTTTGTAACAAGACATCCGGGGTGATCATGAAACCCCATTGCGAAATCACCAGGGCCGCACTCTGCACGTCGCTGCCAATCACCGCCGCCGGGCTGTTCATCGCGAAATAGACACCCGGGTCGATCACTGAGGCGGTGACCATGGCCATGATCGCCACAAAAGACTCCATCAACATGCCGCCGTAACCAATCATGCGGGCATTCTTTTCGTTGTCCAGCAGCTTGGGCGTCGTGCCCGACGAGATCAGCGCGTGAAAGCCCGAGACCGCGCCACAGGCGATGGTGATGAAGATGAAGGGGAACAGGCTGCCAGACCAGGCCGGGCCGGTACCGTCGACAAACTGGGTGACCGCAGGCATGCGCAAATCGGGCGCCACAAACACCATGGCCAAGGCCAGGCCGACGATGGTGCCGATTTTCAGGAAAGTTGACAAATAGTCACGCGGGGCCAACAGCAGCCAGACCGGCAACACCGAGGCAATGAAGCCATAGATGATCAGCATCCAGGTCAGCTGTTTGGCGTCAAAGGTGAACATCGGGCCCAGCACCGCGTGCTCAGCCACCTGTCCACCCGCCACGATAGAGGCAATCAACAACACCAGTCCGATTACCGACACCTCACCGACGCGACCGGGGCGCAGATAGCGGCTGTAGACCCCCATGAACATGGCGATCACAATGGTGGCAGCCACGGTAAAGGTGCCCCAGGGGCTGGCGGCCAGCGCCTTGACCACGATCAGCGCCAATACGGCCAGGATGATCACCATGATGACAAAAGTGCCGATGAGGGCGATCATGCCGGGCACCATGCCCAGTTCGGACTTCACCAGGTCGCCCAGTGAGCGCCCGTCGCGCCGGGTCGAGACAAACAGCACCATGAAGTCTTGCACGGCACCGGCCAGCACCACGCCAACGATGATCCACAGCGTACCGGGCAGGTAGCCCATTTGCGCTGCCAGCACCGGGCCCACCAGGGGGCCGGCACCTGCAATGGCCGCAAAATGGTGACCAAACAAAACATATTTGTTGGTAGGCACAAAATCCAGCCCGTCGTTACGGCGCACCGCCGGGGTGGCCCGCGTCGGGTCGATCTGCATGACCTTGTCTGCAATGTAGAGGCTGTAGTAGCGGTAGGCCACCAGATAAATGGAAACCGCCGCGGTGATGATCCATAACGCGTTCAACGTCTCGCCCCGGGACAGGGCCACCGTGCCCAGGGAGAACACCCCGATCACGGTTATCAGCGCCCAAAGCGCGTGCTTGTAAACAAGGTTCATGTTTTCTCCTGTAGTAGTTAAACGCCCAGGCCCTTGCAAACCATGGGGCATACCGCAGCGAAAAGGAGCAAACGTTGTCACCCCAGCCCGCAGTGGAGGCGAAATGTAGCGACTTCAAGCTTGGTTTTGGAACCTATCTGGCCAGTGGTTTCCATGGGGATTGAGCGGCACACCGGCGGTGCCGAGCGGCCATCGAATGCGTCAGCCCACCAGCAAGCGGTCTTTTAGTTCACGCAAATAGCGTCGGCTCACAGGCACCCGCCGGGCGCTGCGGGTGACGATTTCCGCACTGCCGTTGTCCAGCATCTCGATCTCGGCGATCTGGTCGATGTTGACCAGATACTGCCGGTGGCAGCGCAGCAACGGCGTGCGCTCCTGCAGGATTTTGAGCGTGAGCTCGGTGATGCCCTGGCGTTTGTCAGACACCACATGCACCCCGGAGAGATCGGTGTAGACATACTCAACTTCGTCGAGCCCCAGCAAGGAAATCCGGCTCAGGCTGACACAGGGAATGTGCCGCAACACCGGCGCAAGCGGCGCGTGCGCAGGCATTGAGGGCCGAGCCCCGGCGCGTAGCCATTGCAGGGTTTTGGCCAGGCGTTGCGGGTCGATCGGTTTGAGCAGGTAGTCGGCCGCGTGTTCTTCAAACGCCTTGAGTGCGTGTTCGTCGTAGGCGGTCACAAACACAATGTGCGGCAAGGCCGCTGGTTCGATCATGCCGACCATTTCCAGCCCGCTGACCCGCGGCATCTGGATGTCCAGAAACACCACATCCGGGCGCAGCCGGTGAATCTGCGTAATGCCTTCCAGCGCGTTGGCGCATTCACCCAGCACCTCGATGTCGGCATGTGCGCCCAGCAGGGCCCGCAGCTCTTCCCGAGAGGGGGCTTCGTCGTCAATGATCAAGGCGGTCAACATGCGGTGCGGTCTTCTTCGATGGGTAAACGTATGGCCACGCGGGTCCAGCAATCGGGCTGACAGGTGACCTCCAGCCCAAATTCAGCACCATAACGCAACTTGATGCGCCGGTCCACCAGACTCATGCCCAGACCATCACTTTCGGCCTTGGGCTGGTACAGGCCGGCGCTGTCTTCCACCACCACCGACAACAGATCATCTATACGCCGGGCGCTGACCACAATGGTGCTGGGCTCCAGCATTTGGGAAATACCGTATTTGATGGCGTTTTCAACAATCGGCTGCAATGAAAAAGCCGGTAGCCGCACGTCCAGCAGCTCCGGCGGCACGTCAAACCTGACGTTGAGCCGGTCGGCAAATCGCGCCAGCTCGATGTGTAAATACGCATCCACGTGTTCCAGCTCGTCTTTGAGGCTGGCGTCATTGCCGCCGCGTTTGAGGCTCTTGCGGAAAAACGTCGACAGGTATTGCACCAGTTGGCGCGCCGACTCGGGGTCACGCCGGATCACCGCGGCCAGGGTGTTGAGCGCGTTGAACAAAAAGTGTGGGTTGATCTGCGCCTGCAGCAGCTTGATTTCAGACTGCGCGAGCAAACTCTTTTGCTCCTCGATGCGCCCGGCCAGCACCTGGTTGGACAGCAGCCTGGCAATGCCTTCGCCCAGGGTGCGGTTCAGCCTGGAGAAAAATTTGCTCTTGGGCTCATACAGCTTGATGGTGCCGATCACCCGGTTTTCTTCACCACGCAGCGGAATCACCAGGCAGGAACCGAGCTTGCAGTCCTTGGTGACCGAGCAGGAATACGGCGTCACCGCGCCGTCGGCGTAGACCACCTGGTTGTGGTTGATGGCGCGCAAGGTGTGCGTGGACGAGATTGGCGTGCCCGGCAGATGGTGGTCGGCGCCCGTGCCGACAAAGCCCAGCACCTTGTCGCAATCGGTGATCGCCACCGCGCCGACACCGGTTTCCTCGCGGATGATGGCGGCCATGCGCGCGCAGTTCTGCTCGTTGAAGCCCTGCATCAGCACCCCCACGGAACGCTCGGCAATGCGCAAGGCCATCGCGGAAAAGGCAATCGAGTACTTCTCCATGGTTTCGCGGCGGTCCAGAATCAGCCGCATGAACAACGCCGCGCCAAAGGAATTGGTCAGCACCATCGGCAAGGTGATCTGCGACACCAGCCGCGTCGCGTGGTCCGAGGGCCTGGCCATCAGCAGAATGATGCCCATCTGGAACAGCTCGGCCACAAAGGTGGTGCCAAAGGCAATTGTCGGGTTGAGCAGGCGGTCGGCCTGGTTGCGGCGCATCAGATAGAGGTGCAGGAAACCACCGATCAAGCCCTCAACCACGGTCGACACAGCGCAGGCCGAAGCCGAAAAACCGCCCAGCGAATAACGGTGCATCCCCCCGGTCAAGCCAACGGCCAAACCCACCAGCGGCCCGCCCAGCAAACCACCCAGCACCGCACCAATCGCCCGGGTGTTGGCAATCGCGTCGTCAATCTGGAAGCCAAGGTAGGTGCCCATGATGCAAAAGCCCGAGAACACCACGTAACACACCAGCCGGTCCGGCAGGCGGACGGTGACTTGCATCAGCGGGGCAAAAAGCGGGGTTTTGCTCAACAGATAGGCGACGACCAGGTAGACGCACATCTGTTGCATCAGGTCGCCGACGAGGGCCATGTGGTTGATGCCGGTGAACATGCGGTCAACGCCGAGGCGCAAAGTCGGGGTTAATGGTCATACTGGAGCTGTATTTTTTTTGCAATCCAATATTGTCATGCACACCTTACCGGGTTTCATCGCAGGGGTGTTGCACACTTCGCTTTTGAGGGGGCCGATTGTTTTGAGTGTTGGTCAGCTGACCATGCTCGCCCAGCTTGTTCAAGTCAGCACTGCTTCAAGGCGGAAAAAATCTGCAGATGCTCGAGCCTTTTTCATGTGACCGTGACGCGGCAGAACCTTGGTCTCTATCGTGACGAGACCGGCTTGTGCTAACTGGTCTACATCACGTTTGACAGCGCTGCGATCACGATGCAGGCGCCCAGCAATGACGGTGATTGAGCCTGGCTCACTCTTAACACTGCGGAATACATCTAGTCCACCGGTCGTCAGCAGGCGCAAGAGATCGGATGGATCTTCAAAGCTGACAGTGCACCAATACGCATACTTACGGATTGGTGTATGTGTTTCCTTGACGGTGGATGCACTTCACAGAACTTCGGTTGCTGTTGGTATAAGGTAATGGCCCGGTTGCAATGACGCTGTAGCAGTAGGTCTGCTTGTTTGCTGGCGTCGGGTTGATAGTGGACGCAGTTTGAGCTGCCGAGCCTGCTGGGATACAAGCAGTTAGATTGTTGTTGTCGGTCGTATTGCAACTACTGACCAAGTAACCCGTGGCATTGGCTACAGCAAAGCTTAAAACCTGCGGGTTTGTGCTTCCGGTCCACGTCAGAGTTGGGGTGGCTAGCTGAATTGAGCTGGTCCACTGGGCGTACAAGTCTTTGCTGCTGCTGCCGATAGGCAAGCTACTTCCCTCGGCATAGGGTGTTCCGCCGCCGCCAATGAGTGTGTTCCACCCGGCGAAAATCGCTCCTGTCTTGGCCAAGTCACCCTTGGTTTTGACAATGGCTGTGGCATTGGTGGCATAGGCGTTGGCGTCGGTCGGGGCGGTGCCGCTGGTGTTGCCATTGCCATGGTAAGTAACCGAGTAGGTGGCTGCGGCTGACCACTGTGCGTACAAGGTTCTGTCGCCGTCCATGGAGATCGTGGCGCCTGCCGCATACGGCACACCACCACCGTTTTCTAATGTATTCCAGCCGTTAAAGGCGAAACCGCTGCGCGTCAAGGAACCTGCACCCGATACCGTGGCTGTGCTGCCGGAAGGGTATGGGCTGGATGGATCAACCGGCGCAGCTCCTGAACCGCCATTACCGTTGTAGGTCAAGGCATAGGTGGTACCTGCAGCGCTCCACTGAGCGTACAAACTGGTGTCATTCGTGATGTTGAAGGTAGCACCCACAGCGCGGGTGGTTCCGGTGCCCGCCGCGTTGGTATTCCAGCCAGTGAAAGTGGAACCGGCCTTGGTGAGTGTGCCTGCAGGCAAGGTCGTCACGCTTGAACCTGAAAGGTAGGGGTTGTTATTGTCTGTAGGCGCAGTGCCGCCAGTGTTGCCGTTGCCATAGTAAGTCACTGCGTAAGACGCAACACTACTGGTTACCGGGCAACGTGAGTTTGTGTTCGTGTTGTCAGATCTACAGATTTGATGGAGGGCGCCGGTCGATATACCGCTCACGGTCATATCAGACGGACACGTGGACGGTGTTGTGGACGTGCTGGCGGTAGTGGCAATCAGATAGTTTTGCTGATCAATCGATTTGTTGACATGCACATAAGGTTGTATATTGGCCTGATTGACATCCAGCGAACTGTTTGTGGTGTACTGATATCTGCAGACATAATATTTGTTGGCTGTCGCAGCGGACGAGGGAAAGGAAATACGGATAGTCCCCTCCCAGTTATATGGTCCATATACTGTCAAGGTTGGGGATGGTTCGGTCAGGGGTATCACGCAAATATAGTACTTTGTATTCGCAATGACAGAACCTGTGCTGAGGCTGATGGCATTTCCAAATTGACAGCTGATAGGTCTTGTTCCTGGTGCATTTCTGGTAACAAGCTCATAATTAATTCCCAAATTACCTTCAATAGCAGACCAATTGCTGGCAGTCATACTGCCGTCTTTTGTAATATAACCTGCAACGATATAGCCTTTAATTTCCGAGCAAACATTGCTTGTCAGTGCTGCATTGAGCTGATCGGCGGTTGGGTTGTCTGAGAGCGAAGTTGTAGGTGTGCAAATTTCAAGCACATCACCAGTCGTGTTTTGAAATTTAAGGTATTTATCGTCGCCAAATTTGACCGCACTCTTATCATTACCAATATTGACCGCAGGAATTGGAATATCCAGACTGCGGTTGAGCGGGCGCCTGATAAAGGTATTTTGTGGTAATGGAAATCCCAAAAAACCGGCATCTGACGGATCGGTTTTGGAAATAATGGATGATAGAGACACCTTTTGTGTCTCGCCCGCCCGGTCCACCCAGGTGACCAGGACACCTATCAGGCGCTCGGCTTCGTTCGATCGGTGATAAGGTGAGCCGGTGTCAGTGCTCCTGGTGGATACATCGATATACCAAGCTCGCGTGTAGGTGGTGTTGGTTTCGTAATCATCAATAGTCTCGCCACTGCGACCAACGCCATCATCATTGTCGCCGCCTAGATCCGGACTCGTCCACATGCGCCCAGCGGAGGACACTGTGGCCGGTGCACTGGCAGTGGCCGCGATATTCACTGAGGTCGAGGTGCTCACGATGGAGCGCAACTCCTCCATCTTTTCCTGCGCCAGGCGAGTGGCCTCAGTGCGTTGTTGTGCAACGTCCACATTGCGTGTCAGGGCGCCTTGCATACCTGCCAAAGCCAGCATCCCGAAGCCAACGATCACTAGCGCCACCAGCGCCTCAATAATGGCGAAACCTGAAAGCCGGGTTCTGGAAGTATTCATTTTTAACCTCTACCGCAAAGGATAATTGTTGAGAGCCGACAATTACGGACTGACCGTATCTGTCCAACTGCCTGGAACTCTGACAAAAACTCCCGTGGAACGACGTATGCCTTGCAATACACCGGCGTCATATTCAATTGTGCCATTGCCGTTGCTTTCGTAGGCTGCACATGATACTGAGGCGCCATGAATATTGGCAGTGCCAAAACCTAATTGATTTGAATACTGGCTGTTGGAAAAAACCATGCCATAGATATCAATATTGCCATTGAAGTCGATGGATGTGGGTGACACAATGGTTACTGGATCAGTGGGTGAACCCAAACTTCCGCCAGAACTATTATTCCAAGCAAGCCCATCTGTGAAATAAAAAGCTCGCCAACCGCTGTCGTAGGCGGCATCAATCTTGTTTCCGCAATCATTTGCACTGCTACAGCTGATTTGTTTGGTTGTTGGCGAAACTCTGTATTGTTCCAAAGTAGAGCCAAAATAGGTCTTGAACATGGCGGAGTTTACGCACGTCGGGTCGGAACTCGATAGCGCAGACAAACTTGGATCATTTTTGATCACTGCATTTTCTGCTGGCAATCCGGGAATAGTTGTCATCCTGCTAGGAGGATAAGTGATAGATGTTCCTGCGTTAATCAGAACACCACCCGTTGCCACATCTTGGTTGATGATGTTGTTGGCATTGCCGACGGCGCAGGAAGTACCACAAGTCAGCGGTGCGGCTGGCGCCGCTCGTAAAACAGCTCTGAGTTTCAATATCACCTGAACGGTGGCGGATGCCTCTGAGGCTGATGTGCAAGCCCCCGTTTGTGCTGTGCACCCCGTTGAGGTGACCAGCACGGCCTCGGCGTCGTAAGGAACGGTGTTGGCAAAAGAAACCGTAAAACCTGGTTGATCAGCTGTTAAGTTGGCTGCGCCGGATGTGGGGCAACTGCATGTTTGGGTTGGCGCTGCGGGGGAAGAACCGGTGACCATCGAGGCGTCATTGATTTTGCAGCCGGGTTCTGTTCCGACCAAGGGAAACACATCGGACGATGTTGCCGTTCCGTCACCCCAGTGAGTTTGCACATACTTTTTACGGAAAGACGTCGCAGCAGTTGCTTGTAATGTGCAATTGGCGTCAATGTCATAGGGCGCATTGAGCATGCCGGTCGCCCATTCAATGCCTGCCTCAGCCATCTCCAACGCTTTGGTGGAGCGCATTTGGGTAGCCGATGTTTTTTGTTCAAACAAGACGTTGCGGTTCAGGTAGAGCATCACGATAGATGTGCTGAACAAAAACACCATGGTGACGATCAGGGTGGCTGCGCCATGTTGGGGTTTCAAAGCCCGTGGTGGGCATTGCTGGCGTTTGGGGAGTGACATGGTCGTTCTTTCTGACAATGACAATTAACTGCAGGCGCCAGCAATAGCATCGTTGCGCACACGCACCTGGGAGCGCAGTGATCTGACCATGGCAGGGTCGACCCGCGAGGTGCCTGTCAGTCTGATGTCGTAGGTGCGCACCGTGATACGAGGGCAGCCAGCGCCGAGGGTGCATGTGGCGGTACAGGCTGCGCTGACATCAATGGCTGTAGCTTCTTCTGTGATGCTGAATTCTGTAATGGACACAATGTTGACATCGGTCACGGCCTGCCAATTGCCAGTGCCGGCGCTGTTGCCAAGATCCATTTCAATCCGTCCAAAGCTCGGGTTGGTGTTGGTCAATCTGAACCCGAAGGTTCGTTCATCAAGGTTGGTTGTGGTGCTTGAGGCATCGTCATAACTGTAGGCAATGGTGGCTGCCGATGCACTGCCTGACACCGACACCGCAGCATATGTGTTGGGGGTAGCCGCAGAGGCTGTCGTCGCCGTGCCTTTGAGCGAATCAACCCAATACGCACCCCGGCGCAGGTCGCGGGTGATCAGGTCCATGGCAGAGCGCAAGTCCTGGTCCATGCGAGCCTGGATCAACAGCAGGCGGGAGTTGCCCAGGTTGTTGACGTAGAGCAGGCTGGCACCCGTCAAAATGAACAAGCCAATCGCCACGCCGACCAGCAATTCAACGATCGAGAAACCACGGGAATGGCGCCGAGCGCCAGCGCGTCTGGATGGCGCGTTGTACCGCTGATGAGTGTGGTTCAGCATGACGGATAGCCTCCAAAACCATTTGGACTGCAGATGTTGATGACACCCATGGTGCTGATATTGACGCGCAGTGTGGACGTCGTTTGGGGGCTGCAGGCAACGCCGATAAAGACGAGGTTAGCTGCTGTTGACATGCCCCGTGTGGGCTCAAAAGTGACGGACAGCGGTAACGTTTCACCAGAGGACAAGCTGCAACTGGAATCGATGGTGACGGTTTTCACGCTGCCCACGGTGTAGCCTGTCGCGCTGGCCACCAGTGTCAAAGCGGCGTTTTTGCTGATGGCTTCTGCCCGGGTGAACTGCAGGTCGGTGCTTAGCTCATTGGCAATGCCATCAAGCCGCCTGCGTGCGATCGATTCTGTGAAAGAGGGTGCAGCCAGCGCCACCAGAATGCCCAGAATGGCAATGCCGATCATCAGTTCGACGATGGTGAAGCCTTTCACTTGGCGCATCATTTGCTCCAACAGCCTGTTGGGGTGTTGACGGCGCTTCCATTCGTCACAGTGACGGTCAATACCGTACAACCCGTGTCACCGGCTTGGCTTGTTCCAGAGATCGCTGAAGCCGTCGCCGTATAGGCTGTGCTGGTGGGAGTACCCGAAATGCCCAACGTGTAATAGGCTCCTGCCGTCGTAGCCGATGTGATACCCAAGCTCGTCAAGCTTGAGGCGTACGTCGAATTGTTTGAACGCCACCGTTCTTGCGCTTGCTGCAGGGCCGATAAGGCTTGAACCGCATCAGAGCGCCGACTCTTGCGAACTTGGGACTGGTAGCTCGGGTAAGCCACGGCGGCCAAGATGCCAGCAATGGCCACCACAACCATCAGTTCAATCAACGTGAAACCGCGGTGTTTGCGCGCAAACGGGTGGCCTGGCTGGGGAAATTGGATGTGTTTCATGGTGTTGATTTTGTGGCAGTGGGTGTGGGGTGACAAGCGATTGTGTCGCCGCCAATCTGCCGGGTTATCCCGCTTGTCGGCGGGCGTCTGACGTCAGCAGGGTTTGTAGCCGCTGACCGCACCGTCCGGCGAGCAGGTCCGGGTGCGGCCCATGATGTTGACGATGTGCCGAATGGTGTTGGCGCTGCTGTCGGTGAAGTTGATCGAGCCAGCGGGTGAGGCGGTGCCGCGCACTGGGTCAAACAGCATGGTGGTGACGTTGGCGCTCACCGTCACGCCGCTGGCTGCGGCCAGGCCGACGCTTGTCAGAACCACGGCGTCGGGGTTGCTGCACTGGGCACCGCCGTTGCTGCTGCAGGTGCAGTCTGCCGCAGCGCCGGTGTGCAGCAGATAGCAGGTGCCGCCCGCATCGGTGTCAAAGCTAAGGCGTGTGTTGCGGTTGCGGGCCACGGCTTCGCTGCGGGCGTATTGGATGTTGGTGGTCATTTCAGAGGCGTAGCCCTGCAGCCTCTGGCGTTGCAAAAAGTCTGTGAATGAGGGGGCGGCCAAGCTGGCCAGGGTGGCGATAAGGCCGATGACGACCAGCAGTTCTACCAGCGTTAAGCCGTGTTGACTGGCCGGGTGACACTGACGTGAGAGTGTGTTGCGTCCCTGCATCGCGCGCCCTCTATGGAGTGGATGCAGTTCATGGTAGGCAAGATGAAAATTTTTTGGTATCCCCCGTTTGGGGGATAAAGCCGGTCAATGAAGCAGTTTTACAACATGTTCAGCCAAGATAAATCAAACCGCTGGTTTTGATTTGCGCTATCTGCTTGATGATGGACATGTCTATTCAGCTCAACTGCAGGCCTACCGCCCCACCTCATCCACCAGCGTCTTGAAGTCGTCAATGTCTTCAAAACTGCGGTACACGCTGGCAAAACGCACGTAGGCGACCTTGTCGAGTTTTTTCAGCTCGGCCATCACCAGTTCGCCAATGCGGGTGGACAGCACCTCGCGCTGGCCCAGATTGAGCAGTTTTTCCTCGATGCGTTCGACCGCGCCATCCACCTGTTCGGTGCTGACCGGGCGTTTGCGCAGCGCCAGTTTCATGGAGCCGATGAGCTTGGCACGCTCAAATTCGATGCGCCGCCCGTCTTTTTTGACCACCGCCGGAAAGCTGACCTCCGGGCGCTCGTAGGTGGTGAAACGTTTGTCGCAAGACGCACAGCGGCGTCTGCGGCGGATGAAGCCCCCGTCTTCCGCCACCCGCGTTTCCACAACCTGGGTGTCGGGGTGGCTGCAGAAGGGGCATTTCATGGGTTTCTCAAAATGTTGGGGACAGAGCAGATTTCACTGCGTGTAAATCCTGGACTGTCCCGCAATCAGCTATACACAGGGAAGCGAGCGGTGAGGGCGTTGACCTTGGCGCGCACCGCCTCAATGTTGGCCGGGTCGCGCGGGTTGTCCAGCACGTCGGCGATCAGGTTGGCGGTGATGCGCGCTTCTTCTTCCTTGAAACCACGTGTGGTCATGGCCGGGGTGCCGATGCGCACACCGCTGGTGACCATCGGTTTCTCGGGGTCGTTGGGGATGGCGTTCTTGTTGATGGTCATGTGGGCGGCGCCCAGCACGGCTTCGGCTTCTTTGCCGGTAATGCCCTTGGCGCGCAGGTCCACCAGCATCACATGGCTTTCGGTGCGGCCACTGACGATGCGCAGGCCGCGCTCGGTCAGGGTTTCGGCTACCACGCGGGCGTTGACCAGCACTTGTTGCTGGTACAACTTGAACTCGGGTTGCAGCGCTTCCTTGAAAGCCACCGCCTTGGCGGCAATCACATGCATCAACGGGCCGCCTTGCAGGCCGGGGAAGATGGCGCTGTTGATGGCTTTTTCGTGCTGGGCTTTCATCAGGATGATGCCGCCGCGCGGGCCGCGCAGGCTCTTGTGGGTGGTGCTGGTGACGATGTCAGCATGTGGCACTGGGTTGGGGTACACACCGGCGGCGATCAGACCCGCATAGTGGGCCATATCCACCATGAAGATGGCGCCCACGTCTTTGGCCACCTTGGCAAAGCGCTCAAAATCAATTGCCAAAGAGTAAGCGCTCGCGCCGGCAATGATCAGCTTGGGCTTGGATTCATGGGCCTTGCGCTCCATGGCGTCGTAGTCGATGGCCTCGTTGGCGTCCAGGCCGTAGCTCACCACGTTGAACCATTTGCCGCTCATGTTGAGCGCCATGCCGTGGGTCAGGTGGCCGCCTTCGGCCAGGCTCATGCCCATGATGGTGTCGCCGGGTTTCAGGAAGGCCAAAAACACCGCCTCGTTGGCCGAGGCGCCGCAATGCGGCTGCACGTTGGCGGCTTCGGCGCCAAAAATCTGCTTGACGCGGTCAATGGCCAACTGTTCGGCGATGTCGACAAACTCGCAGCCGCCGTAGTAGCGCTTGCCGGGGTAGCCCTCGGCGTATTTGTTGGTCAGTTGGGTGCCTTGTGCGGCCATCACCGCGGGTGAGGCGTAGTTTTCACTGGCGATCAGCTCAATGTGGTCTTGCTGGCGCTGGTTTTCGGATTGGATGACAGCAAACAGCTCTGGGTCGGTTTGCTCGATGAGAATATTGCGGTTGAACATGGCAGTCCTATAAGACTAAGGGCCTGAGCGTCATCTGAGTGATGACACCAGGGCTGCCCAGGCGAACGGCTGATCACAAGGCCCGAATGGGCGCCTGCGGCACGCTCCCCCGTGGTGTTCCCACTTCGGTGCCCCAAAAAACCTGTGAAGGTGGAGCGCCTATCGCCAGTTGCGTGCCGCAGGATTTTAGCCCAAGGGCTTACTTCAAGGCGACGATGGCGGGGGCTGCTTCAACGGCGTCAGGGCTGGCGGGCGCGGTTGGCGGCGTCGCTTCGGTGGCGCTGGCCTCTAGTGGTGCCGGGGTGGGCGGCACCACTAGAG